>Ga0209782_1000341_pt1 | contig 19246 bp, 9 predicted proteins | sample WorMetmaBAHAMAS1_FD_187390 | JGI IMG/M metagenome (GOLD analysis project Ga0209782, IMG submission 187390) | Marine gutless worms symbiont microbial communities from Max Planck institute for Marine Microbiology, Germany - Inanidrilus... | ecosystem: Host-associated > Annelida > Digestive system >...
TAGGGGTAGGGAGGGGGTCGGTTGGGCCGGCGACATATTTGTTTGTCATGGACGGACAGAAACGTGACTACTTAAGTCGCGCTTCTCGCGCATTGCTGCGAGGAGGCGCAACTTATCTTAAAACTACTTATCTTAAATGCAGTCTACTGGTAGGTGAAAAGGATTACTTTCATAACAAGTCGCATGTTGGATTCTTAGTCTGCAACTGCAATCGACTATTGAGAAAATTGATATCATGTCGTGCTTTTAGGATACATCGGTCTTAGGGTGGCCAGCAACCTTGCAGCCGCGGCCATTAATCATTTGGTGAATGAATTTTTTATCTGTCTTTATACCGTCAGGGAGATAGGTAACGAGTAGAAACTATCGGTTACCTAAGCCACGTCCACACCAACAATATGTCGAAGTAACAGGCAACTAGTTGCCGTCGTGTTCGACTTGTCGTCGAAAATTGAACATGTTCTGTTTCTTTGGAATGAACCGTTCAACTTGTTGCTTTGAACAAGTTGTTTTGACATGTTGCCGGTGTGAACCAGCCCTTACGGGGTAAAGGAAGGTCGGAGGCAGAAAAACTGCAACGAGTTTGAAGAAGATAGACACAGGGTTGATTCCAGAGATCAGGTAGAACATATTGAACATATCAAAAGGAACGTGCGACTGTGGTACCAATAGTTTGTCAGTCAGCTTGCACATCTGATACTGTTTCTGTTCATGCTACGGATTTTGTAGACCCCCTATGGGTCTATACGAGTATATAGTGGTAGATATGAATGAAGCTCAGACAATCCCAGTTTTTAATAACCATTTGCATCTAGAATTCATCTTTGAAGTTATGCTTAGTATTTTCCAGCATCCACTGCCATTGAACATTTAAATAGCTTCCTGTGACAAAAGTGTAGATAATAGTTAACCATTTGGGGTAGCTATTTGATAGAACGTGTCTCATTTCTAAGTAGAGTTTGCACAGACATGTCTCATCGCTAATGGCACTTACTGGCAGAGTTGACATTCTCACCTTTAGCCTAGCCAATTAAGGCTGGTATGCGATTTAGCGACCCCAGAGGGATGCAAGGCTGAGTTGATCTAGTTGACTTGGTTACATACCGAGGTGGTATACCCACCCGAAGACGGTCATCCATCCCAGTACTAACCGGGCTCAACGTAGAGTAACTTCGTTCATGCGATGAACGATGCTACCGCTGCGGCCAAGCCACCGGCCGAGATTTTTGAGGCAAGACGACGACGAGAGCGAAGTGTGTCAGTTTGATGAATGGCTGACTGGTGATGTTCAGTTGCGTGCTGTCTGTCTGTTGTAGTTGCTCGGTGGTGACAGTTTCGGTGACCCGACCGAGCTGTTACCATATCTCGGTCCTGCGGGCGCCGGTTCCACTGTGTCAGCCAGTGATCAGCTCATGACTGACAAGACGTCATCAGGACACAGTGGAGATGACCTCATGGCACTCTTCTCCTAGCACGACATACGCCTGTCGTCACGGCTCTCTCGTCGCCCGAACTCCGCACATACATGAGCGCGCAGCACGGGGTCCACGGTTGAATACAGTAACCACATGGTCCACATCACGGCCGGTTCTTAGCTCGTCGCCCCGATGACAAAGGACTGCAGCAGTGTTGCGTCACCTTCCTCCTAATAATTATCACCGAACACTGTCCGGCCGCCAAATGCTGCTATAGGCTATAACGACCTATGCTCGTTGTTCATTCTAGGCATCTTTAGTGGAGAATTCTCCTCTCCCAAAAGAACATCTCCACCCCCAAAGATCAGTAATGCAACTTAGAAATGTTCACGTACAGTAAAACATATTTCCACTATCCAAAACATTCCTAACGTAAGGCCAGTAGAATACCCACTGGTTTTTGGTGGAAACGAAAACTCAAATTTACATCTTTAAATGCTTTTAGAAAGAAACCCCCGTTTTATTTTGGCCTATGCTCACTCTGCGTATATTGGACCGGCCAACAGCAACTGTGGGTAACGGAGATGTGTGTGATAGTGGAAAATGAGATTTGGGTTAAAGCTACCTCACAAACTTCTGTTCGATGTTGAGTAGCTCATTTTACGCTCATACGTTGACACCGAGCGTCGAGAGCGCAGAGTTGCAACTGGCGGTGTAAACTTCCTATGTCGACAATGAGCTGAAGTAAAGCTGTTGAAACACAGTCACTGCTTCAACTGCCAACGGCCTTTCAGCTGTTGGTAGTTAAAGCAGTGATTGTGTTTCAACAGCTTTACCTTTGCTCGTTGTCGACATAGGAGGTTTACACCACCAGTTGCAACTCTGTCTTCTCGACGCTCAGTGTCGACGTATGAGTGTAAAATAAGCTACTCAACATCGAACAGAAGTTTGTGAAGTGCAAAGAATGTCAAATGATTTTTAATGCATCCATGTCACGGGCACTGTGCCCAGACTATAATGGTGCAAACGTTGCGTGCATACTTAGGCACATTGAGTACGCTTCTGTACGTGTTCAATACGTGCAGCTAATTGTCCGGTCATGTTATGCCTATCACTTTGTGAATTTGCGAGCATCCGCAGCAAATTATTGGTCTGCCATTTTTTGGTCGAAAAATGCTTGCAAAACTGTAGCAAACAGAAAACGCAGCATTCCAATTCTGTTAGCCACTATTGACGACTGAATTATCCCTTTTGCTACACACAGAAGAAATTTCCAAGCTATCCAATGGGACGAAAACCCGTAGAATTTCCCCTTCCCACGGGGATCTCGGCCCCATCTAAGATGGTTCCTATAGGGCCCGAGTCCTCACCCTAAACCGCTCGGTTCAGCCGTTTTTGCAGGTCTCACGGTCGTGACCAACATACAGCTAGACCATGCTACTCAATCTGTAGCAATAGGCCGCATCTCTTCTATGTACGGCTGCCATGTGGCCTCATAATGAAGGACACTGAAACGGGCGTCGATCCATATGGGACAGGGGGATCATATCCCCCTAATATTTATGAAGGGGGGCGTCCATGGTAATGTCCCCCAATATTTCAGAAGTGATGTCGTTTAGGCTAGGTTTATTTTATCCAGTAACAACAACAACAGTTGTTTGTTGTATTTTAATGCAAATATTATGTGTAGTTTCACAAAAAAACTTCAGCTTCTGGGGGACTTCGTCCCAGACCCCCAGTCTTCTTTTATGTCTCCCCAATAATCCTGTGAGATCGACGCCCTTACACTGAAGGGCATTAAGTCAACAGGTACTTCCAGTCATCGGAGTGACACGCCATAGTTGTGTTTAACTGGCACAGTGTGACTTCAAGTTAGTGCTGTATCGATTAATCTTAGGGGGTCCAGGTGGAAACAGTGTCATATGGTTATAAGCAGTGTTAGTCAAGAGAACCATAATCCTCACGAAGAACATTGCAAGTATCTTAAGTCAACAGTTGCTTTAGCTACGCAAGTAACGCAACGTGGCTAAAAACAATTGACTAAAGGTTCTTTCACACTGGATCCGGCGCCGTACGTCACCGTGCAGTGTCGGATCCAATGTGAAAGCACTTCAAATCTGTTATTGCTGTATTTTGGAGAGCATTAAATTTTGGCAACACTACAATGTTTTGATTGAAAAACAGTAGCAAACAGATTACAAAGGACTAATAAAGAATGCAGCTTTGTTCAGCTATTAATGAATTGCGCGCATTTGTGTGAAAATTGTTTTTATCGTTATTGACGTTGTTGTCATTGTTGTTGCGAAGATCATTTACAACATCAACCTCTGTTGTTCATGTTATCAAAACGAGACTGCAGTCAATAATGTCAATGCACTAACCTTACTTTATTTATATAAGTCTACTATGGCTTTTTCTTTGCAGGTAGGCTATGTTTTCTAGCTGTTATTTTCTACACTGTACTATGTGAACTGAGATTAATATCATTATTTACCCGTTTTGCAAAGTATGCAAACATGAGTCACAGCCAAAGTTATAAAGATGCTAATTATTCATCAGTTGGACTATTTTTGACTTCTCAAGTTTAAGCTGAGACCACAGATGCACACAAATTGTAGTTGCTGAAACTCAACAGAGCAAAAATCATAGTTACAAATGTGTAAAACGTATTTTATCTTTTAGGAAAAATACACATATTTTCAACTATTTTACTGTATTTTCGGTTCAAACGTAGCCTAAGCTTACAGAATAACTATGGCAAATTCAGTTAACAATTAGTGTGATGTGAGACAACAACCAGACTTCTACCACATAATCGATAACGTCTATCAGTACTCAATGCACATGTCGAGAAGACACATCAGAATAATCAACACATAGATGTAACTTGTAATACCGTCACCAATTAATTACATAATAATTAGGTCTAAAAATACTAATTAGGCACCATTCACTGTGACAGAGCTGGACAACAGACATTAGTTATCATCACCAAAATTTTAAAGATCACGGATGCATCTTAGCAATGTTCACCTGCAGTGAAATACATTTCCAAAATCCCCAAACATAGCCAACTATCCCGAACAAATACAAATTAATTTACCCATTACTATAGCCTGTGTGGTGTAATGAAAGAGCATTTGCTCACGACCCGAAAGGTCGCGGGTTCAAATCTCGGCCAGTCCACTTCCAGGTAACAGCCTTGGCTGTACACCGGGATCAGCTCCGGGCCCAACGCTCGGAAACAATTATGGAAAAAAAAACTTTACCTTTACTTTACAGCTTTCTTACTTAAAGCAGACAGAGAACATGATTGGTTGGCTGGTTGGGGTTTAACGGCACTTTTAACACAATTTAGGTCATATTGCGAAATACAAGGAAGGAGGAAGGTAAGGAAGCGTATAGCAGTTTGTGCTACAAGCACCGCACAGCTACGGGAACTCACGTGCCATATGGGATCACAGTGTTACCTGCCACCCGGCAGAGGTGACATTCAGCCTTTACCCCAGCCAGTTAAGGCTGGTACTCGATTTCGCAACCCCAGGCTAAGATGACCTAGTTGACAAATAAATAATGATATCATATTAACATAATGCATTCATGCAAACATAGTAAAGTAAAGTGTGTATGATGTGGTTGGCAGATTCTGCTGAATAAGGTTCGAGGTTTATGCTTCTACCAACCTATTTAAATTTTTTGGTTATTTCTTAGTTATTAAAGCACAGGGTCAGCAGAAAAATACAATTTCTTGCTTTGAGATTGTCCACTTTCAGCTGCAAGTGTTCATGAGTTGTCGTAAAGTAGCAATCAAATATTTCAAGGCATGGTGGCCACATTTCACAGGAGAGGTGAAAAAATGTATAATTTGCTGACATAATGTTTTGTTATGATACTGTGTACCAAAAATTATTAAAATTGGTTCATGTTTGACTGCACTATTTTACGAAAACAGCAAGATCACTTTTTTGAAACATGGTGCATACCAAAGCATCAAAGGGAAAAATATTAAAAGATAGCAGACATTCAAGTTTTTAAATTATTTTCATTACTGTTTTTTATCATGGTCATGAACCTGCCAATCAAATAAAATGAAATTGAAACTAGAGACCATAAGCATTGCTGATAAACCGACAGCATGCTTATATCCACCCCATCAACAATTACAGGGAAAGAAAATGTAAGGAGAAAAGAAGGGTGGAATGGGCATAAAAGGGGATGTAAGAAAAGAAGAAAAAAATTGAAGTTGACGTGGACAAAAAAGATGGAGAGAGAGGAAAACAATGGATGGGTTGTGGAAGGGGACGAAGGGAATTGGAATAAAGGATAGGATAAGGGAAAAGATGGGATGAGCAAGGGAAAAGGGGAGATAAAGAGAAGAAAGGAGAGGGATGAAGGAAAGGATAAATAAGGCACTGGAAAAAGAGAATATGGGAAAAAAGAGCGAAGAGGGATAGAAAGGAAGAACTACAAAGGGAAAGGGAAAATGGCGCAGGCATGTAAGTATTAAAGCATGGTGTGCTGTTCCAAATTTCAGCAGCCAAAGGCTGAACATGGGTACACTTCACACAACTACAAATCTTCGCTTATCCAATAGTATCAAAAACATTTCTGAACTCCAATGCCTTCAGGCTGAAGCCACTATCACAAACTCTGTCACTCAAAGATGTGACAGACACACACACAACAAAAAATCAACATTTTTTGCAACCTCAACAGTGGGCGAATGCCCTAGCCCCACCAAATTTTGCACAGTGACAGAGCACCTCGAGCACATTCTTGCATCTACAAACCTTTTTTGAACCAGACGTACAATTTCACTGATGGGGTGCTGAATATTCAGGGGAAACTAGACCATCTAAACTTACAATTCCCACAACACTGAAATTCATTAAGTGAATCCACTCAAATTTTAACAGCAAAATCAGAATATAGTAATAACTCACAAGGGAAATACCCTTGTGGAGCATTTATATTCCAAAATTTGGTATAATTTGGTATAAATTTTCATTTTGAGGGTTCTGAATCCCAGTACCTGCATTAATGGAGATGAACTCTGGCATGAGTTGATGAAGTGGACTTTTGGTCAACTCCATACCAAATTTCACCCAATCAAAGAAACCTGTTGCTCCGGTGAAGCGGAAAATGTCATAAAATTGCCCCCTGAGTAACTTAAATATTGGTACTTTGGAGTTTTTCAGTCACTGGCGGAAGGTAGACAGAGAAGGTGCTGAAGTCAGTGTCCGGCAGACTGTTCCAGATAACCAGGCGACAGGGAATGCCCGGCCGTCGATAGTAGACAGTCTGATGGATGGAACCAGCACGTGAGGAGCAGATGGAACAAAGGTCAGCAACACGAACCAGTCGTGATGATGGTTGCAATAAATAATTAATCCAAGCAATGTCCGACCAAAAGCTTTAATAATTTGCAAAACAAGAAATTTGTACTAGCAATAACCCGCAAGTTATTACAAGTAATCATACCCATAACCCACAACCGACAACAGAAAATGTACAGTGACCCACGACAGGCAAATATAGGCCAACGACATCCATTTGCATCAAAGACATTCAGTACCTTGCCTCTATTAAATATCTTTTTACATGGGTCATCACATCGGTGAAGTCATACAACACATACAACTGCTATAAAACCATAGTAAAATCACAGATAACAGTCAAAGCCAAAACAGGGTTTCCACTCCATCTTAAAAATGAAATTTTGCAACTTTTCCCTGACTACATCCGGAAATTTTCCCCGACTATTCCTAACCACATTCAGATTATTATTCTGCAACATATGTTTACATACAACAACAGCATGGACTTACCCGAACAGGCAACTGAACTTGAATTAAAAAATGTAAGAATCATAATGCAACTGCTGAAAAACACTCACGATATATAACAATTTTCCCTGACCACGAGCAAAATTTTCTTACTTTCCCTGACCAAATCAATTTTCTGATTTTCCATGTCAGTGGGAACCTTGCAAAGACAATGTTCCTGTACTAACCTATGTTTTCAATAATTACAAACAGGAAAGTTGTTCAGAAACACACTCCAAACTGTTTATAAATTATTTTTGTGAGCAATGGGCATGTTCTTACTGGTTGGGTATTAACTAGTGCGATCCAGTTTAAGACCAAATTCACAACAGATCAACCAAGCGACATCTGCAACAAACAAGCAATTATGCAACAGTTTTCTCGGCCAATAGCTCCTACTGCATGTGCACTATTGAACCACACATGAATTCTTCAAGTTCAGCACCTCTGATTTGTTATGCGATTTTTGGCGCTACATAAATTTATCTGTATGTATGAATGTATATATAAAAATAGTAGTTTTCTGTGAATGCTTAACAATCAACAACATATGTGCCTCCTAACTTCAACAGCAATCTTTGAAACTTACAAGGCATTGCTATCAGTATAGTCTAATAAACTATGCGCTCATATTCACTAAACTTGGAGATCAGATGCTTGTAGAGACTATAATCTTGGTGGAGAATAATGAAAGACAAAACAGAAACAATATAGCACAATTCCTCACACACGAAATGCTACACAATCAACATTACAATCTTGCATACATCACGAGGAATAAAAACATTACAGTAGCAGCCATTCTGTTTTGAATAAAGGCAGTTGTGCCATATGTTATGTTATTAATAACATATTTCAGAAAAAAAATTCAGCCACAAGTTTTCATTAGGTTAAGACTAGAACCAAGAAACTTAGCTACTGAGACACGTAACTGCAAAGAGAAGATACAATGCATTGAAAACACTACTGTATGAACTTTTACAGATTCAGTAGCATCACACTTGGCATAGCTCTGCTATGGCGACATACTATACAAATCATTGTAAACACGATTGATATGTTGCTTATAAAGCTAAAGAACTGCTGCAACTGCAGCATATAGATCCAAGTCAATTTACTGATCGAGTTATTTACACAAATTAGGTGATTCTGGAGGTGCCCTTTCCAGCCAATATCTGGATGCAAATAAGTGACGCTAATGTTCATGATTGGTCAATTGGTGTTCAAAACATAGAAAATTTGTTACTTCCTTAACATCTGACATCGTTTGCTGTACATTCATTCACGGTTACAAACGGCATAGTTTCCGTGATAAATTAAGGTTTAGGGTTAGAGCTAATAGGTTGAGTAGCCTTAATAATAGCCGTGCGTTACCTATGCACAGCTATAGAGCTTTCCTATCTTTTTTTCCGGGGACTTTTTGCGCGTACTACCTGTGATGTAAAGAGCAATATACACCAATTATTTGGCTAGGTTTAGAGTTAGTGCTAGGGTGTTGTCGCATAGTGTTGGGCCAACAGGCTGACAGTGGGCAATGTATCAGTTTCACTAACAATTAGCAACACCCAACTCTAATGGCCAGTATAGACATGCAATTTTGAGAACTGCTCACGTGTGTGGAATGCACAACTGTCATACACAACACAGCACCGAACGGTTCTGATCTGGGTCCTGTCTAATTACAAGCAGCTCTCATCTCTGGTAATCCTCAAACAAAAAAAAAACTCGACCAAGTTCAGCCATGGTACACCAATGTTACACACTGACACACACACAGACCGAAGGATAAGTTGGACTGTGGTTACTGCAGTTGGTTGAAAAAAATGGCAGCTGCACACTCTGTTTTCAACAGAGGTTAGTTTCAAACTACCAGTTATCACTGCAATACTGCATAATACTGGGGTGAAATGGAAACATACTAACAATATTCACAACAAAGGCCCAAATAAATCAAATATAATTATTATGTTGAGAGCTGTAGAACACACTTGTCACACACACTTTAGTAGCCATTTTTAGTGACAAACACTGGTTCGGACAGATGCTCTTGTTTCTCAAACATACAGATACTTTGTTCAATTCTTTTGCACAAAAACACTTCCCTGCCACGGAGTTGTTCGACAAATTTTCTTAAACCACAATTTAACTTCCCGTGAAAGGGACACTGTGTATTATATTCTTATTTTTGCGGTAACAGACCAAACTTGTACAACACGCACTACTAACTGACGGGAAAATCATGGGAAAAAGTTTGTTTAGCTGTATAATAAGCATCTGTTCTAAGCCACCCAGTACTTTATAATGCTTTATAATTTACAACGACTTTCAGTGATATATGCAGGTATTTTCCGGTACTGAAGTGTATAAACTCAGCAGACATGAAACAAAATACACGTAGCTAGGCCTACAACAAGCCAGCATGCTGTTTGATGTGTCTGTATGTATTGGTATGTTGGATGTAAGCTTGTATGAAAACACAGTCATTAAAGCATGAACAATTTGCTACTAATTTAATCTCGGCTTCTTTGCCTTCGACTTGCCCAACTTCTTCCGTCTTTCTTCCTCTTCTTTCTTCATGTCTTCCAGGTCTTCCAACAGACCAAGTTTTGCACTGTCCACATTCATGCACATTGAAATGTCACACGAACGTGCTATAACGCCACAGCAATAACCTCATCCTAGTGTTAACAGTGACTATCTTAGTCAATGACAGATCAAAAACTGCAATTTCACAAAAATGTGATATTACTAAGCATTACATTGACATACAGTTGATGCGATGGTGTGTAATACCACCTTTTTATGATTTGTGCAGTTTCTGAGCTGTCACTGTTACAGATAAACTGTTGTTGTTTTATGCTTCAGTCATGGTAGTGACAGCCCACATCGCCGCATGAATCATTCCACTATATTTGCCAGGTGGTGCTCAGATATATCCCATCTAACAATATTTCTAGAGTGTATATGAGAAACTCCCAGCTTACTCTACAACAGCACAGACAGCCAAAAATGGAAAGATGTTGAAAAACTGAAAATAAAAAACAAACAGAAGATCCCATCCAAATCCTTGGTCTATGAAGGTAGTGCTGATGGAGGCACAGTATCTATGGTGTCAAATATCAGTGAACAGCAAGAATAATGTTACTAACACACACACACACTGCCATTTTACAGCCCTTTGTCCGGGACAACCCGGGTGGGCCGGTACCAAAACAGACATTCACCCACTCACACCTAACGTTGTGGGAGTCTATCATCATTCTGATTTTATTTTAATAAAGTAAAGTATACTCAACATTTAAAATATTATATCCCAACTGAACAAGACTATGACTTAATACTTTACTTAACAACATACTGAGAACACTGATACCTAAGAGCATCTTCTTTCAGTTGCTGGCTGTAGCTGGTCTCCATTCCACACAGGTCGTCTTCTTTCTCATCGGCATATCTGTCACATTACGACAAGGTCAATGGCAACACACAACTAGTCAGGGTCAAATCCGACTTTCGTTTAGCTGGCAATTATTAGCACTGGCACTACGCATACTGGAGTCAGTGGCTGATAGATCTATGCAATGTGTCAAGAAGGAAGGATGCATTCCAGAGAACTGAAAATCAAAAATGGTATTACCAATTCACAAAGGTAAAGATGGCCCAACAAGTGTGGTTAAAAAGAGAGATAAAAAGGTGTCTCATAAGTGCTGAAAAGGAAAGTGAGATTGAGAAAAAAAATGCTAGGCTTGACAACAATGCAATAAGATGCTGTGGTCTGTCAAAAATACAGAAAATTACTTACTGCATGCTAGTGGCAGCAATGTTCAGAAATAGACGTTGTAATTAATGATGAATCACAAGGCATTGTAGCTGTAACTACAGCCTTCAGTGTTTTAGCACTGCTCGTTGGGTGGCAGGAAGAGCATCTGGCAACTACAAAATTGAGAGATGGGGTCCTGGTGTGGTTATCTATCTGGAGTGAAGTGCAAAATGATCAGCATATGGTCCACCTGATGTTAGTGCCACCCTATCATCTTTCGGCCCATTCCATGGGGCCATAGCGGTCCCCTATGTCACGCGTTGTCGTTGTTGTTGTCGTCGTGGGCATCGCACGCCGCCTGCGCTATAGCTATAGCTGGCATGCGACTAGCGACACCTGGTGACTGGCAATGTAACGGCGGCTCGCAGTAGCGAATGGGCCCAACATTTTTCAAATGCTTCTTGTTTGTTTCATTAAAACCCAGAGTGGTTCTGCTTTCTGGTACCAGCTTACCCAGGTTAAGTAAGTAAGAACGATTAATGTGTCCATAATGACAAGTGTCACTTCGCGGGCACAACAGAATCGTCAAGGAACACTGCATCTGAAGAGATAAGTCGTCAGACGACTGCAGAAAACACGCAGTGACTGTGTAGACGTGACGTGGTGTGACGAACTGTTCCAAACTCAAGAGACAGCGACTGGAAAAGGTCGTTGTCCTGGCAAAGAGGCCATTAAACAGGTGTTGTGTAGTGTACTGGTGTAGCTATAGCTAATTAATCCAAAGTGTGGAGTAATTTTCAATGATCACATTAATTACTGTAAATTTACTGCTCAGTCTGTTGGTGAACAACTTCTGAATTTGGTGACTGTTAAAAAGTTACAGAAGATGGATTTGCCTCATGTACTTAGAGTACCTGGCTACCATTCCACTGAATGATGAAGAATACATCACATTCAATACAACAATTGCACATTGCACATCATTTCTTTATTCTCCAATTGCTTCATAAGAAAATGTACACAATACACTTCACGTCATTTTTTTGAAGCCAGTTTACCTCCAGTCAAATCACTCCAAAATAACTCCATACTGCAGAAAGTGAACAAAATTTACTCAAATTTGTTATAAATTACCAACATGTCATAGACAAGTCACTAACTTTCGTCGATCATATCCAAACAGCTCGCGGATGTAATGCGAGTAGTCCGTACGTTCCACGTCCGAGCCGTCGTCAATGAAATCATCCATGTCGTCATCTTCCTCATTGTCAGCCTCATCCTCGGATGAATCATCAATCGGCGTTGGCCGTTTCAATGGTTTTCTCGCTACATTGGCAACACAGCATTTAGTACATAGACATCTATGGGTGCTGGATTTCTGACATTACACATATATGGTGTAGCAATTTTTAGACCACATTGCAGACCTGCCCTCGTAGCTCGGTGGGCTAATACGCTGAACTGCAGTGCAGCGGGCCTGGCTGGCTGGCTAGCCCAGCACGGGTTCAATTCCCGCTGCCGGCATGTCGAGTTTATGTCAAGTTTTCTGCATGCTATGAGATTAAATTCTCGGACATCTACAGAGGGTCCGCTTGTGTCCTCTATAAAATGTGACAGGCCATCACACACGGATTGGACTGAGGCATCTGGGATGCGATGAGAGCCGTCTACGTGGATAACAGATGGGAGGTGTCTGCAGCTCCACCTACCTGCTGTATGCCTTGCATTTGCAGTGTGGCACAGGCTATTTGCACTGAAGGCAGAGATCACAGCCTAATGTGCATAGTCAGCTAGTAAAGATAAAGGTACTTGTTTAACGACTCCACACAGTAACGAAGACTGTCAGCGTCGAGGCAAGCAGGCGTGAGCTACTTGCCCAGAGTCGTTACACAGTTGCACCCCAACCCGGGAATCAAACCCACGACCTCTTGATCGCAAGTCCAACACCCTATCGTTGTGCCACAACGCCACCCCGGTGCCGGTTCAGTGTATGTTATGGATTTTTTGACCTTCAATAGCAACCACCAGTCGAGATAAAATCTGCTACAGAAAAGCATACCATAGGTTTTAGTTGTATTCCAAATTTCACACTGTAATGGTCTAAACAGCTGGATATAGAAGTCCCTCAAAATTTCTTCCAGATTCTGTCAAATTTTCAGTTTCTGGCCTGATCAGATAAAATCTGGCAGTTACAATCTTGTATGCCAAACTTCCCCCACCCCCAGTTGATACAAGGTATAGGTGAGTATGGTTGTCAAAAACTTCAAAATTTGAAATGACTTTTTAGCTAAAAATCATATCTTAGTATTTCTAGTTTGCTGTTTAAAACTGCCAGTCAAAATGATATATTATAAAACAGTTAAAATTAAAAATCACTGCCATCTTAGGTGCAAACATTTCACATAGCTGACATAACTACTAAAATTCTAACAAATAGTTAAAAGCCACCTGATAAAGGCTGCATGTCAGGAAGGAAGATTTTTTTGAGAATGGAGAATATAATGTGACACTAAATATTAAGCATCAACAGCAGTAAGGATGTCACTTCATTACTGATTAATTAATTATCTCTTTTGCGGTGTACTGAGTGTCAATGCTTTTCAATGACCAAACCCCCCCCCCAAAAAAAAATGCAACTATCCATGTGGGAGTATAGACCCCTGTCTAGTACATGGCTTCGTGGGCCCACGTCGTCTACACCCAAAACTGGCTCATTTTGCTCAGCTCATGGTTGTGTCTGCTCATACACACACAAACCATGCTACGTGTAACATTTGTACCATAGATAGCATCTATGCACACAGTGCATGCAATGTAACCGAAAAATAAGATGCTCGTTCAACAATGCTGAAATATTTCGACTCAAACTCCACAACTTCGCTGCTAAACAAGTGAGTCACATGGCTCAGTAGCAAAAATGACAGCAAGAAACACAGATCTCCCATGTAACAAATTTCTGGAGAAATTACATCACTTCATCAAGGCAAAAGTGAATTAATAAAATTAAGCAAAAAAATACCAAACAGAAACCATCAAAATGCAACAGTGTAATTTTCTCCAAAGGTATTACAAAACAAACAGCATAATGAAAACAAAGACAAAATGTAAAATTTCAGCAAACCTTTATCATGATGAGGATTCTTTGACCTAGCACGCTCATACATTTCTTCCCATGTGGACTTTGTCGGCCTTTTGTCGCTAGGTTTAACAGGTTTTGTAGAACTCGGCTTGTCTCGGGTACAATCAACAACAGTCTCATTGACAGTAACATACTGTGATGAATGTCGTGCTGTACTAGCTACTGCTAACTGAGATCTTGATGCCGCAGACTTGGACGGTTCAACTTTTCGTTCACAAACTGACACTTTAGATTTAGACTTTGTACAGCTGGAACTTGGAACTACTGACCTACCGGTAGATCCTGACGGAACTAGATGTTTGGTTGTTGATTTTTGCGAGTTAGTGTCACTGCAAACTTTGCTTAACAAGTCTTGCAGCATGTCGGCCAACGACGGTACAGCATCACCCCTGTCAGCCATCTTACGTCGCTCTTCCTTCAATTTCTCGATCAGCTCATCACTAAAGCTTTTAGATTTCCCATTCTGCCCAGCTTCATTTCCTTTTGTCGTGACATTGCCCTTTGTAAACATAACTTCTCCACGAGAAACTGTACTTGAATGTTCGAGTGACCGTTGACTAGAATTGCTCTGGCTACTAAAATTTTTTTCAGTTTTCATGGCAGGTGAATGCTGACGAGTTATATCGGTACCAACTTTCAACCTGTTTGCGGTAGTTGGTAAATATGACTTTTTGGCATTAACCTCTTGCGAAGGTACATCATAAATCTCATCAGTTTCGACATCACTTTCATCAGATGCATCATTTCTGGACGAATCCGAATCAACGGTCACTCTTTGATCCTTATGTGATTTCCTAGCAGACTGCTGATGCCGGGATTTTCTACCGGAAGGAGCCGGTGGTAGACGTCCACCATGTTGTAACCAATGCTGGTACTCTTTTGTTGCCCGTCGTTGTTGTCGTTCTTTCTCTTCCTGGGTCATCGGTCGCTGATCTTGCTGCACGCTGACTTTCGTTGGAGTATTAGTAGGTTGCGTATCAACAACTGGTTCTGCATGTTTCTGTTCGGCCAATGCCATTAGCTGTTCAAAACTCATTGGCGGCAGATGGCTCTTCTTCACTTTCCCCTTACATTCAAAATTCTTATCTGCAGAGACTGATTTGGACTGAACAACCCGCGAATGAGAACTGAGTTTTTCGACGGGAAATTTTTCATCCGGCGCAGCACGTGATGATGCAAAAACCTTTTTGTGCTTGAAATCCGACTCAGCGGTTTCAGTGTTGAGTTTTTGTTGCATTACTTTCACATCACTAGCCTCCGCAGCTGCAGCAGCAGCTCTTTTTGCTTCTTCTCGTGCCAAATGTCGCTGCTTCTGACGCTCCTTCATCTTTGCCAACATATCTGGTATCGCTTCAGATGGAAGATGTGGCACCCTGCGGTTGTGCTTAGTAAAGAGATGTTTAAGATCAACAACCGGCTCTTCCTTTGCTTCGGGTGCCTTGCCTTCAGTTTCCTCGGTGTAAACTTGGAGATTGTCTTTTGTACGAGACGCCATCGCATGTGCCTTGCGCTCATGCCGAGCGTCATGTCGCAATCGCATCAACTCAGCTTTCTTCAGCTGTTCAGCTGCCGCTGTAACACACAGCACATTCCGTGACATAATACCATACACGAATGTCATTTCTACGACTCCATTTCACAGGATTCCCACTCTTTTGGAAGAAAAAAAACCAGGAGTTTTCCAGTTCAATTTTAGATTTTTCCGGGTGCTTTCAGTCATAGTTCACAGCTGAAATATATAAAATACGAGACATTCATCATTGACATTCACCATTCATTCCTTTGTAATACGAATTAACTTGTATGCGATACAGCCATTACAGTGTCAAATCCAGCATAAATCGAATTAGCATACAAAAAATTCCAGGTGAGTGGGAACCCTGTTAAAGACGAATAAACATAACTAGAATACCTAGCAGCATATGGCTGCGCCTCTATAGCAGCTTTGTGCCCCCCGAAAAAGTGGGCCAAAGTTCGGCAAAAATTCTCGGCAGATGCTACTCACTAAAACCCCTAACTATGCAAAATTTTGTGGCCCATCGATTAAAAAATGCCCGAGATATCCGCGATCGAAGATTTGTGCCCCCCGAAAATGTGGGCAAAAGTTCACCAAATTTTTTAGGGGATGCTACTCCACAAAACCCCTAAGCAACCCAAATTTCGTCAAAAAAATAAAAATGCCTGAAATATCCACAATCAAAAATTTGTGCTCCCAAAAATTGGGCCTCGGACATGTTTTTTTGTCATGGACAGAAACATGACTACTTGAGTCGCGCCTCACTAGCGGCGAGAGGCGCGACTAAAAACACATATATGTACTTGTACTTAATAAACCATCTTAAGAACAAATAGTTATTCATTAGTTGCTGATAAACATTACTAAGTAACTTACACTGTACAGCTGATATTCAATGCAGAATTGCCATAAATATGTGAAGTTTCTGCCCAAAGCATTGTAGAGTTTACACACTGTAGATTAATAAGAAGCTCGACTTATTTTTAAAATCATAGTGATATACAATAGTTATGAAATCATTCTCATCTATTATCACAGTATTAAGTAAGTAAATGGTTTATATAATATACAGGATGCTGTGCAACTTATGCAGCATAATCAATATCAAATTGATCACACATTATGAATATCAAAATATTCACCTTTATCTTTCTCCTCTTTTTCTTTCTTTTCTAGAAAGGCCTTAACAGCAGCAGACTGGACTCCCTTTGTCGACTTGACTTCTTTCTTTGGTGGTGCTAACTTTGAAGTAAGTCCTGGTTTGGTGACGTTCAACTACAACGGATAACACTAACATGTCACATAATTCAAATAATAATTGTAAACACAAACACACCCATCAATACCAAGACTGGTTTAACTTCAAACTCTTGGAAAATGAGTGATAAATGACAGACTGACCCCAAAGTATAACAAGAAATACACAAAGTGACAGTAATAGTGCGGAGTTATATATATACTAATTTTGGGTTGAAATATGTCACAAATGCCAAGACAAGACAAATATCTCTGGGCCTATATTTAATCAGCGACACTATAGTCGTTGCGAGCAAGCAGACAAAGCAGACCAAGTCAGCACTTAAATTACAAACCCACCCTTGACACTGCATTTTAACCGTAAAGCTTTGTCTTTAGGCCTAGAAGTCAACTTTTGGCAAGAACTGCCAAAAGATACTTGCACGTCGTTATGCCATAACATATCGATTTAACGACCGTAGAAGAAAAACCTCGGATGATACATAATTGTGGTAAGTGAATATTTAGGCAAATGGAAAATGCGGGCCTGCGGGGATGCGGGCCTGCAGTTTAGGGTTAGTAGGGTTTGGGTTTAGGGTTAAGGATAAGGTTAGGGTTAGTGTTAGAGATACGGTTGGTGTTAGGGTTAGCGACGGTGTTAGGGTTAGCATATTTTATTTTTGTCACATTAGCAGCCCGCAGAAGCCCGCATCCCCGCAGGCCCGCATTTTACCCACATCCGAATATTTATTAGTTTAACGACGAAAATGACGTTATTGGCTCAGCAACTTTAACGAAGTCGCCGTAAACCTCCCAATGCATTCCAATAGCGGCGCCTGGTCCTCAGTCACACCCACGTCGTTATGCTGACCGTCTGCGTGCCGTAATGGCGTTGTCACGGCGTCACGGCATAAATTAGATAGACCCGTCACTGTTATGTGGTTCAGACTGTGCGGTAGTGGTGCGGTCGGCGGCTTTTAGTAAGACCGACTAGAATAGCATACTTCTTTCTGCGCTATTCGTTCATTCTTTGATGCCACGTTCATTAGCTTCTGAAAATTCATGACATAATAATAGTGTTCTCAACTCAATAAAAGCTAACACCAGCTACATTAAACAACGAAACACTACTTTAACAGACACATTTGCCGTATGTTGTACACTTCCGGTTGAAAGATCTGACCTGACCTGACCTGATCTTTTCTCACTTGACCTAGTTTCTATTTAAGCATGAACTAGAATGTGAAATCATGTGAGTGAGGACTGCCACTGAGCAGTGCAGTCCACCAGTGGCAAGTCACTTATAAAAAAAATAATAAATAATAAAATTTTAAAAACTGTGAGTATGCACGTTACAGTTACAACAAGAAAATGAACATCTCATTAGTTGTCGTCAGTGGTTGTCGTACAGTGCTCTCGGACATGCCTACCGTAAATAATGCATTAGGCGTAGCGGATAGCCTATGCTAAAGTTCCTACTGATCTCGTTAGCCGGCACGTCCTTAGCCGGGAAGGTAAGCAAATCGGTAACACCCGTCTGTCCGTCCATCCGTGTATTTGTCTGTTTTTTTCCAGTTTTATTAGCGCGAGATGTAATTTATATACATCTCGCGCTTAGGCCTATGCTACGATGTCAGTATCCGTCTGTCTGTCCGTCTGTCTGTGACGGAAGTGCATTGTGGTCACGGTGCATGCCGGGAAGAGGGGAAGGGTCATCTCGCGCTATGCTAGCCACTGCTAGACCCTCTTGTATACCTATATATTGAGCAGTTGGTTCAGTTGCGTTGCACAGTGGTAGAACCGTAAACGTCGGTCTCGATCTGGCCAGCGAATTAACTTTCCCTGTTCCATGCACGCTTGACTTGCTATCACCAGTATTGTAGAATGTGCAACCACTCGCCACAGGTCAGCCAACCAGGCAAACTCAGCCTTTCATCCTTTCGGGGTCGATTAACGAGTAGTGAACAGAATCGGATGTGTGCTGCCATGTACGTGTATACATACGGTTGGCACCATCTGGTGTAAGCTACGGAGGTAACCGCTGGCCTGGTGGAAGTAATGACAGCTAGCCTGCCGCTGTGTGGATAGCTCAGGTCAGGACAGGACTACCTGTACATCTGCATGGAACAGCTCCGGGCCCAATACGCTTGGTAACGAGTATGGGAGAACTTTACGTTTTTTACCTATTGAGTGTCAACGTCAGGGGCGGTTCTAGCACCTCCACTAAGGGGGAGGCAGTACGGCCAGGGGTCTCTGAAGGGGAGCCGGTCACTGGAAAAATTTTGTCAACTATGTACAAATATGCAGTTTTTAACATAAAACCAACATATAGCCTAATGATTAAATTTTCATCCCAGG
>Ga0209782_1000342_pt1 | contig 19195 bp, 10 predicted proteins | sample WorMetmaBAHAMAS1_FD_187390 | JGI IMG/M metagenome (GOLD analysis project Ga0209782, IMG submission 187390) | Marine gutless worms symbiont microbial communities from Max Planck institute for Marine Microbiology, Germany - Inanidrilus... | ecosystem: Host-associated > Annelida > Digestive system...
CTGGGGAGGGGCTGTGCCCCCTCCCCAGAAAATTTTTATGATTTTTGATATCAAAATGGTAGGTTTTTGTGCATTCTGGTGGTATTATTTATCGTTTAGATGCCTAATGACGTTACACGTTAGACGCGTGCTAAAATTGATATATACGGGTGTAGTATACTAGTGTCAAGTTTTAAACACAATGAACATGTATAAACGGCAATATTACGCCAATAGGGAGGTGCCAATCATGTAATTTTTTAAAAGTGTAAACTAAATTTTGCCCCCTTAACTTAATATGGGGACCAATAACAAAAAGCAAATGGCTGGTTTGTTTAGTGAGTCAAAAAAATTTTTTTTCACCCATGTCCCCCCTCTCCCTATGCCACTGATTAATACAGCTTATTAATTGGAAAAAAAACAACCGAAAAGGTCTTCAAATCAAAGGGGTGACACCATCTGCTGAACACTCTTGCTCAATGCAGTTGCCTGTCCTTGTACCAGCTTCTGCAACTCCGTTTTGATAAAGGGCAGCTCATCTACATGCACGGGTGTGGCTGCGTCTGTTTTCTCAGTTTTGCATGAATTTTTTCAGTTCAGTGCAAAATAACCAGGCACAGAATACCACACCGTTGTGCAGAATTAATACAACGATTGCCAAATTATGGGCTTTACAACTAGAATCAGTTCACTCACAGTTCAGTTAATAAACACTGCAAGTTGATTGCACCAAATCAAATCCTTTGCAGCCTTAAACTGAACTGTTTTTTTTTCTAGCAAAACTGCCCATCACTAGTACCAAGAAGGCAAATAATGCTAAGTCACCATACTAGGATACTTCTGTCCTGTAAAGTACAGTGTACAAATCCTGGGACAAATTTAGGCTTGTAAAAGCCATCAATGCCACTTATGTTGATGCAATATGACCTGAGTCGGAGGTAGACTGTTTGACAGATCCGAGGTGATAACACTGTCCACTTGGACCATTGGCTGACTGCCAGTCAACTGATGCTTGCTAGTTGCTGCATCAACATTATCACCAACAGCCTGCTCTGTACATCCATACCAGTACAGCACAGCACTGTGTAGAAAGTGCCAATATCATAACATTATGCTGAGAAAATATAACGTTCAACAAGTGTCAGAGTAAAGAATGACTAAAATGAGTAAAACACTTGAAACAAAATGGGTTATTTCAAATGAATGATTTTCTGCACCAATGTTCTGGATTGGTACTGAAGAAAATAAATCTAACAACAACAAAAGCAATGTAAACCATTTGTCAAAACGGTACTACAATACAAAATAAATGTAAAGAACTGCAGTTTATCCATAGTGTTAAAAAAGTAATGGATCAAAAAAAGCAAAAATCATAAAAATGGGATACTACCCACCATCACGTCGCCTACATGTCAACATGATGCTGAGTAATATCACCTTTTTATGATTTTTGCAGTTTTTGATGTGTGGCTGTTAACACTATGGATAAACTGCAGTTTTTATCATTTACATCTTCTGTTTTATTATCAATTGCAGTACATTTTATAGCACTTAGACTAGGGAGGGCTATGATGTATCAGCAAACTAAAATTCTGCTGAAATTGGTGAAAATGTTTCTGATATACATGTATTGATTTTCCACACGGCGATTGGTCACCATGTTGAATTTTTAAAGGGCAAAATTTTATTTGAAAAGGTCTGGTGGACTGAGGCACGTCGCCATGCCAAATTTTATTGAAACTGGTCCATCCACCGTGAAGATTTGCGACTTTTCGATTTCTCAAATGTCCGCTGCCGCCATCTTGGATTTTCTAAATTGCTAAATTTTATTGGTTGGCGGGGTTCAGGGGGCCGAGACACATCACCGTGCCAAATTTTACCAAAATCAGTCAATCAGTTGCAGAGATATTGCGATTTTTCGTTTTTTTCAAGATGGCGGCCGTCCACCATCTTGGATTTGATTGGGGTACATTTGGACCACCCGCGGAGAATACTCGGTGGTCCCTATCACTGTGAAAATTATGGTTATGATCGATGCAGTAGTTTTGATAATATTAATGTTTCAATATTTGGTGCATTTGGTTGGAAAAAGCCTATTCACACTCCACAAATTGGTGTTTGGGCTATTTGACCCCTTAAATGGGCTGCGATATCAACAAAAGTCAAAAAAGGCCCACCCTCGTGTGAGCCATCAAGTGGAAAATCTGACGAGCGGTCTGCACTGTAGGTATGTCATTTAAAAAGGGGTATAAGTAAAAATTTTGGGTTATATTTCACTTATTTGCCCAGAGCCCTCGATGGAGTGATTTCCACCAAATTTTGCTCAGCTGTAGAAGTCGTGCATGTGACAAATTTTTTGGCAATCGGTTAAGGGACATCGATTCTGTGGGGAGGGGGGTCGAAAATGGAGGGTTCCCATTGACTAAGCTATAGGCTGTTAACACTCTGCTGACGCAACTGCTCAGCGAATGATCAACTTTTTATCATTTTCGCATTTTTTGATTCGTCGCTTTTAACATTATGGATAAACTGCAGTTTTTTTATATTTATATTTGCTGCTTTATTATTAATTACAGTACTTTTTCATTTACATTTTTTGGAACTCTAGAACGGCAAATGGTTTCAAAATGGTGGCCGTCTGCTATCTAGGTAAATAAAGTTAGATTTTTGTGGTCCATACGGTTCCATAAAAAGTGATGCATTATCGTGCCATATATCAGCAAAAATCAATCAGTCCGTTTTGGAGCAACTATAATTTTTCAATTATATAAGATGATGGTCACATTTATGTTATATTTGTAAAATCGCTTAGTTTTATTGGCTTACGAGGTCCAGAGGGCGAGATGCATCATGCTGCAAAACTTCATCAACATCAACATTGCCCAATGTGTTGCAGAGACATCATTTTTTTCAATTTTTCAAGATGGTGTCCATATGCCAACTTTGATTTGTTTGGAGCACATTTGGACCACCCACAAAGAGTACTTGGTGGTCTCTATCACTGGGCACAATTTGGGTGCGATTGACGAAGAAGTTTCGATAATATGAAAGTTTCAATATATTGGCACATTTGGCTAGAAAATGCTGCCAAAACGTTTTTTTTTGGGGGGGGTTGCAATATCAACGAAATCCAAAAAGGCAGATCCTAGCGTGAGTCCGTGTTATTTGATCCATCAAGTGAGTCAAGCAGTCTGACCTGTCGGTAAAAATCGGTATACATGTAAATAAAATATTCATTATATTTCACCTATTTTCCCAGAAGCCCACCATGGACGGATTTTCACTAAATTTTGCACAATAGTAGAAGTCGCAGGCATAATCACACAAGTCAATGTTTTTGGTGATCAGTTAGGGGACGTCGATTCTGTGAAGGTCAAAAATCGCCTCTATTGCCACTGACTAAGCCAGTCGCCGTTAACAAAGACTGGCACCACAAATGTGATAAACACAGACACTAATCAATTTCCTTTACATGTGAGTTTGTAGCGTCTTCAAGTGATAAATTTCCTGCTGTAAATGTATTTTTGTTTCACTTTCTCAAACTTGTACGGTGATTTACTGATTGGTCAGTTGTTGAGCGGTGACAGGGACGATCATAAATGCTAAAGGAAAATAAATTACGGTATTAACTATCAGAATGCAGAGATACGTCATAACCATCACACAGTTTATGTTACCATCGTGAAGCAGGTTGTTGTGGTTGTCATCAGTCACTGTCGCTGGACACGCCACATCAGACGACAGCGTTTCACTGTCGGCAATCAACTCAACAGACGATGATGATGAGCCACCATCAACGACGTCATCTTTCACGTCCTCACCAACTCTCACACCATCCACTGCCGACTTTTTGAGTCCAGCACGACTCTTGCGTGCTGCTTCAATCAGCTGCGCAAACTGTGACTTGTGCTGGTTGGCTGAACCCGTCACATCACATAACACAACTGCAGTTCTTCACAGATTTTACATCTGTGTCCACATTCCAAAGTACTCTGTATTTAAAATAAAACTCAACTGCAACGTGCATTTAACGATGTCTCACTAAAAATACAGCGACATTAACTACAAGTTAGTGTGGCAAGACTGAACACAGTGAACAGTTGTTATTTAGGTTTTCTGTTTGGAAACAGTACATACACCATGATTTAGAGAATGCCAAAACAAGGAACTAGTTCAGATAAGAGGGCATGGTGCTTTTTATATATTGAACAAATAATATAATATTTTGTATTACTTCATCAATTTGACATCATTTTCTCAAAGTTTGGTGCTGTTACCAGGCACACATAATCCACACAAAACAAATGGTTTCAAATTGCAATGAACCAGTGGCAGAGCCAGATTTTTTTTCCAGAGGGAGCAAAATTTGGAGGTCTGGGGATGGTGCACACTTAGATCATAATGCTGAAAACAGATGCCGACTTTTCATTTTCTCCATGGATGCAAGTAGCTTACCAAGCTTTCAAGGAATGTGTTGACGGAGTGCAGAATGGGGAGGGGGTATCCCTTCCACAGCTGACTATGGATCTCGGGAAGCACTGTAAGCTCCTCCAGCGGGGTTCACTGGGCCGAAATTGAATTCTGTAAAATCTGAATGGTAAGAAACTATCTAGCGGCACATATATGACTGAATTATCTGCCACAATTCTATACTGGATGTACAGCTGTGCTGATGATTAATGAGTGAAACAAGACAAATAACGCACACATGATATGAATGGTTTTTGTCCCATGACAGATACATGCATCTTGTATCTTGCATTCTTATCTTATTTTCAGTTGCTCACAACAAAAAATAAGGACTTTGTAAAAATTATTGTTAGACTGGTTCAACAGGTGCACCGCATGCACCCACCAAGCCCATTTCCATCGGTGCCTTTGCAACCATTGCTCCCAAGAAGTCGGCGCCTATGACTGATTGCTGAATATACATAGAGGCAAGTCAAGGGCAGCGAAATTTTGATATGCCTGTATGCCTACTTTACACATTTTGTAAATATGGACTATCATATAAAGCCCTACATGTATGTATATATTCATGTAGAATTAGCTGATGCACTGCATGGCAGTGAACAATGTGACCTGAGATAATCCAGTTCTGCTCTGTCCCACGGTCGTTCCACAGCCAAGTACCTGGTAGTTAGTTATCACAGACCAGCAGCAGTCAGACAACACTGCAGGGTCACTGTTCAATGCTGCAGTCCAGCCGCGTGCCTGCGATCAGTGAGACCAGAGTGGGCCTACCATACGGAGATCTCAATAATAACGTCTTTTTATTAACAGTACACAACAAATTACAAAAGACCGGTGTCTCGATATATTCTTCATTCAAATGTACACAGTTGCAGTCTTTCAAACTGTTCAATAAAGCTTTATCTTACTGAATTGTAGAGCTACCCCAATGACCTCTCCAAATATGTCACCAGGTTTGCACGAGCAAATTACTGAAGTGCTCTTGGGCAGTCTGGGGGACCGACCAGTTGCTCCATACTAGCTGTGCCACTGCAATGAACACACATCACATACCATAAGTCTTTCTTGCAGCCTCCAATTCATCCACTGAGGCACCTTTGTCGACTCGTAGCATCTGTCATACATATATCCAACTGCAAACACCATATCTCAATTAATACATACGAGGGTCATTCCATGAATAAATTACAAAATGGCATCATTCTTTCAGTTTTCGAAATATGAAAAATCGAAAATGTGCATTTTGTAGGAATTTTAATTGGCGATATATGTCGAAATTTTTATGAAGCTGACATCATTATTGTGATGTCAGTTAAACTTAGAACACAGCCAGTCAGTACAATATTTGGCCCAGCAGTGAATTTATTGCATTGCAGCTCGCCAATCTTAAACTGCACAGCGAGATAGGGGGAAAGTGAATAAGTCAATAAGAAACCTGTTTAAACATTAATCATGTAAGTTTCTTTTTAAACATATCACTCAAAATCACATTTACATCTATTCTTGTTTAGAGCGTATGAGAAATCTGACTGCTAGAATCATTGCAGCAGTCATTGAAAGAGCAGAGCGGTCAGGTCGTTAGTCATCAACAACACTTTCTTGACCATGAGCAAACATCTTACAACAACTCTGTGTTACTGGTCTTGTAAAACAATTGTCAACATATGCTGGATGCATCTCACAGTAAACGACGGCATTTGCACCTTTGTGCCAATAGACAACATAACAGAACACTGTTTCATACAGGATGCTTTTAACTGGAATGTCGCCACGTTTAATGTTACATCATCATAACAAAATTTGCAGCTGGTATGCAGAATTAAATTCCCTACAAAACTTATATTTCCGATTTTTTTTATATTTTAAAAATTAACAGAATAACTCCATTTTGTAATTTATTTATGAAACATATATGGTAAAAAAGTAAAAAGCTAATGATTTCCAAAGCTCAGTTTAATTTTAATCACTGAAACGTTCATAATTATCTCAAGCCACTTAATGACTCTAGCAGACATTTTTGCCAAGAAGTTTTAACTAGTCATGTGCCGTCATGGTCAATGCCGGACCACTGACTGGGTCAGTTCATTGGTATCAATCAGGCAGCAAGTGATAAAGTGGCTCCGACGACCTACAAGGTGCACAATGCTGGCACAGTCAACAACCTCGTGTAAACTCACACACAGGCACAGTCTTTACGGTCAACCAGGGCTCTCCAAATAAACATCCTTCACAATTCAATTCAGTGATATCATTCACAAAGGCAGTCATATCACATGTGAGGCACGAAAACAACAGAACATACATGGCTTGATGTGCTTTCTCTATCTGCCCATCTAGCACTCTCTACCCACTAGTGTTTCACTGTCATACTATTCCCACATTACAATGACATCTGTTCATCCACAGTCAGTTTTATTTGCAGAGACAAACTGAAGAGGTCTTATTTAACATGTAACTATTTTTAGCACTTGTGGCATCCTGTGAAAGTGCACTCAATAAATGTGCTTATTAATAGTTAGTGGTGAGAAGGAACCACTGCACTGTACAATGCTTGCTAAATCACCAACATGCAATGCATCTACGTGGCCCTTCCACACACACTGCATGTAGCAAGATCTTTGTGTCTGTGTGTTGGGCACATGGGCTAGATGTGCAAAAATGGCGGAATGGATCGAGATGACATGGGAGGCAGACTTGTGTGGGTGTAAGGAACTTGTATTAGAACACTCACAGGAAGTGACACTTTTAATATGGAGAACATGCGATTGCTTGATACACAACATACCTCAGGATAAGTGGATGCACTAGTCCAGTGAATTGCTGACCTGCCACAAAGGCTACATTGGATGAGTACATCTGCCACCATGAGGGGTGACAAGAGGTCAGTAATCTAAAGGTAGACAGTGCCATGCCCCATGAGAAGAGTAGATGGGTCGCAGGTGGATAAACCACTTGACAAGAGATGTAAAGTAAATACTGATGACGCTGAGGGTGAGTGTATGGCTGCAACTGGTGATACAGCCCTTTATCAAATTACTTTGGCCAATTGTTATTAATATTATTATTAGCCTGCAGTACCACACTTGAAGCAGTGTTAGATGTGGGCTATTGCCACGGATATCGAACATGGTGTGGTCTGTTGCCCTGCGGAAATGGCTGAACCGAATGAGATGTAATTTGGCAGGCTTGCATGAGGAATCATGCATTATACAGAGTAGATACATACAGGCACCACCTGGCAAATATGACTGAACAATCCACGCTCACTGCTCAGTGGTAATGCCGACTGTTGCTAACATTACTGTAGCAAATTGGCGTATTACTAGTATTTTTACAGGTGTTAATGCAAGAGTGCAGAAATAACAAACATACAGCATTGTTGAGACTACTTGAGGATGATCGCACTGACGAGTGAGCTTTGTTTTCATCGGCTCTCAACATTTCACGTACAATATCAGGCCCTGATAACACGGCATAATAAGAATTCTACTGGCAACAAACCAGCGGTAAAAAGTCATGACAAATTTGTCTAAAAACAGTTAAGTTTCTATGCAAAATTTCCGTGCCTAACTAATGACAGTAATGGAACACTGTGTCAAACTGATGAAAGCATAAAATACATAAAACTAGAAACATGGCAGCATGCACAATACCTATCTCTTCCATGAAAGGAAAAGAAAGACAGCAAAATAAAGGGCAAGGGAGGGAAGGGAAAAGAAATAAGAGGGAATAAATAAGAGGGAAGGGCAAATGAAGATTAGAAAGGGATAGGAAGGGCAAGGAAAGATGGAATAAGGAAACGAAAAAAGGGGAAGGGGAGGAAAGGGGGGAGAGAGAGGGAGGAAATGATAAGAATTGAAGCAGAAGGAGAGTAGATGGTAGGAGTCAATAATTCACTAGGATTTAATCAAAATCATTGATGGGCAGTCTGTGACCCACACGCTGCATAATGTACAAATTTTGAGACATGCACAAAAAGTGGCCAACAGATTATTCACTTTAAAAGTCATTACTAAGGAGAGGAGATGAAGTAATATCAATCTAAACAAGAGGGCCTAGCAGTGGCTAGCATAGCGCGAGATGATCCCTCCACACTTCCTGGCGATGATCCCTTCCTTCGTGCCCACTGAACTATAATTAGTTCAGTGCTCGCACCCGCATGCTTCCCAAATGTTGTCAAATTTTCCTTTTTTTTGATAACAGAATAAGCATTGCATTAGTAATGTTAATCCTACTGACACCAAGTAGGGTCTTTGCAGACCATATGCATCCAACTGCTAGCATAAACTAGAATACGTAGCAGTATATGGTCGCGCCTCCTCCGAGCAATGTGCGAGAGGCGCATCAGCTCTCAACACATGGAACTTTCACTCTATGGGTGAATTGCAGGTGGAGGGTCGGTTGGGCCGGCAACATTTTTTTGTCACGGACGGGCAAAAACGTGACTACTTAAGTCGCGCCTCACAGCGTGCGAGAGGTGCGACTAAAAATTAACAATCTGTGATTTTTTTGCATCAAATTTAGTGATTTTGTCATAGTTTTGTTCAGTTTCATGATATGCATCTGAACTGTTTGTATCTGTGATGGCTGTCTTATGTGGAAACAAATAACCTTGGGGTCCTTAAAGATCCTACTACCGGTACATTTTAGCCAATTTGTGGTAACAGTTCAGCTTATTCTACAGGTTTTGCATATGCCTATGTGTGTCTCTAATACTGATATACTGCCGCTATAAACAGGTTTTCAAGACTGACTGTTAATAATGTTGCACAGCAATCACCCGCAGCTAAGTCAGTGTTAGTGCATACGTTCAGTGCAGTTCTCAGAGAATAAATGATAAAATTGCATCGTTTATTCTCCACCCTCCCGCACCCTGGATGACAGCTTTTCTATTCACTTTTAATGCAAACATAACTGTTAGTAAAGATTAGCAAACAGCCTCACCAGATTTTGGATTTAGCGAGTCGCATTCAGCGTTGTAAAGGAGCGTGTATTCACGATGACGTTCTATGAGTGCCTGCCACAGTGATCATTAATTGCAAACAACAGACAATTCAAATGCACTGTTGTCTAAAAAAGTTAACCAATAGCTGTCAATGACATCTAATATCTGCTCGTAACAAACAGAATATTAATTTACTGGTATTTGTCCACTTTTGTCATTGATTAGTGCTGGCTGAAACCATAAAACAAATATCTTAATTGCCAACTCATTTATTAACGGTCAGAACTTGAACAAGATACTATATTCGTTATTCTATGTTGGATACGAGAAAACTTTGAAATGATGTCAGACACTGACAGCCTATGTACATTTGTCAGCCTGTGTTGAGTAAGACAGACTAGAAAGCAAACAACGGTTTATATGGGTGTGAAGTGACAATGTGTGCAGAATTTGCAATTTGATATAGTACCTGATGCAAAAACAGTGGAAACACTCAGTGGATTTTATAGGGATTTCACTTTTACTTAATTCAGTAACTCTTGGTGAAAAGTTCATCTCTGTAAATTATGTGTTCGGTGGAATGTTAGAGATTACTCACTAACTGCTTGGTGCAAATGATTCCACTCCAACCACACCAGTTCTCCAATAATAGTATACATTAATATATATTACAGTAGTAAGGTCCGGTTTTTCCACAGCAAATTAATCTCCCGTTAATTTAATCCGGCAGATAATGATCAATTTACTCAGATGTCGTTTTTCCACCGGCAGTTCGTCAATTAAATTGTCCGGATTAAATTAACGGGAGATTAATTTGCTGTGGAAAAACCAGACCTAAGTCATTGTAAAGGTACAATATATTTATCATGTAATTATTATTCTCACACTGTAATACTGCACTGTAAGCAATACAAAATATTTCAAAAAAACGACCTGTTAGTTCTCTAGAAGCTAAATGATACAAGCGTCAACAAAAATTGTGTGTGACTGACCCAGACAGCAGTACAAGTTACATTTGACTAAACGAGTTTTATCTCTAAAACAGACTTAAGCCAATAATTAAAAAAAATAATAAGGTTCCTTGTGGAGTTAGCAGAAATACTCTTTTATTTACAACAACTCAAAGAATTGTTAAATTCTGTCTGAGCTTGCTAAAAGGATAGTATACAGTAAAAACATGTTACAATGTATTGTTTCTAAATGCCAAGTGACTATCACACAAATAGCTTTTTATGAGTGACTGTTAATAACATTGCACAGCAATCATCTGCAGCAGCAACAGTGCAAAGTTCAGTCCAGTTCACTACATCAACAGCCAGAAAGCAATGAATGACAAAAACCTTGCGATGACCATGTGTTGGCAGTCCAGCATCATTTAACTTTTTCCTCAGTTCTTTGTCAGCCAACAGGTTGTACACAAGCTTTGGTAGTGGTTTCCGTTTTGGTGTGTGACTAACACACAGACAGCAGTATAAGTTAACATTTGCCTCAAACTGGTTTTATTTCCAGAAAAGACCGAAAACTGAGCCAAGAATTGAAGGAAAATAATAAGTTGGACTTGTTGAGTGAACAAATGCAAAAAATTGCATCAAACTGATAAAACAGTGGATATGATTGTGATATGATACTGCTATTTGCTTTACTACAAGTTGTGATACAAAATATCATAAGATGATCTTAGTGGGAAATTATGACAATGACCAAAGTTATGAACATCCTAGGACGAAGTTGCAATTATGCTGACTTTTTAAAAATCCTTTAAAAAAAACTGCGAGGAAATTACGTCGACGCTTTATGATTGTGTTACAATAACAATGTCATAGTCCTACGACCATAAAGTTACCACAAAGTTACAATACAACTTACAGTTAGAAACAATAAATGCCGCTGTATTACTGGTAAACTGTTGTCAATCTATTCTATACATTTTGTTATACATAAAACGTAAATATGGCAAACAGACATGTCTGACAGTGGGATTCTGCCTCTTGTGAGGCTGCGATTTTTAATAATGCTAATATCACGATAAAGTTGCGATATGCTGAGATTATTTTCGAAAAATTAGAAGATTTCAAAGTCCTTAAGTTACAATAATTTTAGTTACGACAGACTTAGGTCGGGTTGCACCATCCATACTTAACTTAAGTAGTTCTTAAATCTCCAATTAACTCTGACTTAAGTGGACATTAGTGTAAACGCGCGTTGCACCATCGCCACTTAACTGCTAATTAAACGGAGATATAATTGGCGATTTAATTAAAGTAAGTGGCCATTAACTAAGTGACGATTTAAGTGAGGTTGGTGCAACCTGCCCTTAGGAAATCTTATGACATTTTGGAAATTGTGGACCTGGTCAGCAGAATGTGTAGAATTTTATTTTCAAGTGAAATGCACTTGGAGAGTTCATAGCTTTTCAATTTCTACAGAAATTTGTGCATTTAAAATAAATTATTAATAATTCACACTGGCAGTAGCCAAGGCCGACACACAAGTGGATCAATGACCTGCAAGAGGAGACAGCGGGGGGCTCACTAGAATCATTCTTCAGACATCTGTCCAGATGCAAGTTAATACTGCGCTCAGGCACACAGACACGGCAGACAGGGCACGCAACTGCAACAACACATTGCGTCATTACTCACACACATCACCATCTAGCTGCACAGAACAGGATGCTGAGTGGAAACACATGCAGTGAGCTTGACAACGTGGCAGTCATGAGTAATACAGATGGGCCTAGTTTTCCTATTTCCACTAAACCATCACAAACCACAACAATGACTACGAGGCGAGTATTTTCCAAGGGTTTGTAAAATTAGCAATTTCATGGGTTCTATACCCCATTTCTGCACTAATCAAGGTGAAATTCCACACAAAGTAAACTGTCTACTCATCTCCATCAAATTCAATGTATTTCGATCAGTGTAATATATCGCCCCTGACAGAAAAACCGATAAATTGACCTGTAAGAAATTGAAATACCAGCAGGTGTTCTGCAGGTGATTGAGACTGTATTAACAACAACAGAGATGTGACAAGAAGCATACTAAGCTAGTCAAAGGCAACACTGCTGACTTTTTATAAAGCAGCCCCTCCTTTTTTGCCAATCTGACAAACTACATGTATACATGTTGTCACATGTATCAGAATGATGTTGCCCATTCTTGTGCTGTTTGCACCACCTGGCAAATACACTTGAATGATGTGACAAGGCGACAACTTTAGGTCTGAAATATGATATTACGATAATTCCCTGCTGCATCGGTTGAAATTTTGATGATGTTGCATCATCTATATTATTTTTGGCCATATTTTCACTATGCCTATTTCTGAACTTACGGTAAAAATTCTGACATCAGCATTTTTCAGCTATCTGATCATCTTTTCATTCGACATTTGCCACTAACTAAACTCAAAGTTGTCATACTTTTTTTACCATAGTCTACTTAATCTATTCATTCAGAAAATAGATCATGCATTTTGCACACTGCGACATTAATCATCTAGTTTGTAGTTGACATGTGCATTCATTTTTCAGGTAATGATAATAACCAATATTTACATATAACGAAGCAACCAAAGCATCATATAAGCACAAAAAATAGCAGCACTATTGGTAACAAAGTCCATGATACCTGTGGTTTGTGTGCTGGATGCAGACCAGTTTAGGGACATTTTTGCAAGGGATGGAGAAGACCAACTAAAGGTTGATGACGGAGGTGAACGGACACTTGGCGGTGAAGTTGCTGTAATGAACGATGGTTTATAATTCCAATCACTGTCGCCGTCATTAACAAAAGCACATTCTGTAAACGACGCTTTCTTATCCTCCGAAGCACTGACGTTAAGCTGGCGGCTGCTGGAGTGTGAATATGAAGTGTCAGCCACTGAACTAAAATCATCAGTGTCGTCATCATCAGACAAAACAACCGTCATTTTAGGCCGATATTCCGACTTCCGCTCATCACAGTTATGCTTATTGTCATCATCTGACGTCGTGTATTTTGACACTGGTGAAACACCATTCTAACGCACATCAATCACGTTCAGCTCACTATCCCAACAACAAACTCATTACATAGATAGATAAAATTATTTATATAGCGCCTATAATTCAAAGGAGTCACTAGGTCACCCAACAGAATCAGGGTGACCTGACATCAGATCCATTAAAGTATCATACACACACCATGGTTCGAAAACCAGACCTGCTATTTTTTCAAATAACTTCAACGTTGGCTAATATCACTACTTTTGGATATGGGAAATTTCCAGTCTCCACTGTTTATAAGTGTCACTCCAAAGCTAATACTCCGTATGGCCTGGTAGGCCAGTGTAAATTTCACGAGATACTACAGTAGCCTAAAAATTTAAAACGGGTTATGTAACCAGAGACCAGAATCATTCCTATTTTGCGGGTGCTAAACCAGGGTTAATACAGTTCTACTATTTGTGTGTCTGATCTGGTTCAACTCAATTTATAACAAGAGGGCCTAGCAGTGGCTAGCATAGCGCGAGATGTGGGAAGCTCTACCACAAACCGTTCTTTAGAGATAATGCATTTTCTACCGAGATTACTAAAGAAAACTTTTCAGCACGAATGATTGTAAAAATGTCAACATCGTTAATATAAACAAAACCATCACGTGTTTCCGGTCCAGACTCTCAGTAAGTAAAATAAGTGATATCGCTACAATTACCAATTTTTCTATACCCCCTCCTCTTCCACCAGAAATCCCGGCATCATCCCATCCAACGATCCTGGTGAGGCGTTTTCAGTAAGTAGCAAAGACATTCATCTATCCAAGCATGCAAAGGTATCCGGGATCGATTGCACTCTGACCACAATGCACAAATCACAGACAGACAGACGGACACTGACATCGTAGCATAAATGCGAGATGCATATATTACATCTCGCGTTAAAAGTCACACTTCTGTGTTTTAACAATTTCACTTTCATACAAAGCCTAGTGTGTAGCCCACCAAGGATAGCAGTGTTGCCCGCTATTGCACTATAGTTAATAAACCTGATTACTAATCGCTGAAGTGCCTAGCAGTGCCACCGCCTAGAGAACATAGCTGAAGTAACTCCAGTAAAACATTCAACGCTGTCTGTACAACTTCTTACGTCTTAAACTCTGGGGTCACTGATCCAAATCTCACCAAATTACACAATGGACAGAAATGATTAATCTGCCAAAATCCAAAGTGCGATATTCTTATCCGTTTAGCAATGCCAGTGTGCCAAATGAAGGTCGCTCGTCAAGTTGTAGCCGAGTCACAGCAAAAATTTCACTCTTTACCCAAAATTACTGGACCGAAATTCACCAAATTTTTACATGATGTAACCATATTATCACCGTGGTTAATGAGCACATTTGCATAGCAATATTGCAATGCATATCGTAATGCCAGAACAAACAGTGAAGATGGTCAATTTTGAAATCTGCAACAGCCTCAAAATTAATTGGTTACCATAGCAACGTCCTTTGGGCGACCGCAAAACGAAAGTCAGTTTCATCGTCCCCACACATCTACCAACGCTGAAAATTTGGTGAAGATCAGTCCAGTACTTTCTGAGATATTCATGAGAATATGCCAATTTTTTCACATCGTCAAAAAAGATGCAATTTCTACTGTCATAATCTCTGGGATTAGCAGACCACAGTTCACCAAATTTGTACATGATGTAGAGGTCTAATCGGTGGTACCAATCCATTCATCTATATTGCAATATTTCAATCCATTTTGGAATGCCAGGGTGCCGAATAATTGTTGGTCAGCAAATTTTGCCCCAAAATTGGTTGTCATGGCAATGTCCCTTCAGGGATAGAAAAAATAGAATAAGATTTCTAATCTAAGACCAAGGCTGGTAAAAAATTGCGAAATTCGGTCCAGTAGATAAAAGGCAAAACAAACAGCTAGCCAGGCGGGCTAAAATATGCCCACCAGTAAAAAGGTGCTTGTTCAGTAACTGTCTGAGTAACAACCTCACGTTTTGTAGCTGGACATTGCAAGCTTGATGTTGTCTCCCACTGGATCACCCAATAAGCCTATCACCAAACTACAGTCAGATGATATGCGACAGAGCTACTGCTGCTACCAGCTACTCATGTTACGACTATTACTGTTTCACAATTTTTTTTAAAGAATTCTTCTCTACTGGAGATAAGTTCGACCAGGTTACCAAAATAGAAAATTTGGGAATAATTAGAGGAGGATTCTTAGATGTTGGATGCAACTGCTAATGCTCAACGATGTCAAAGCACTCGAGAGAAACTGTTACAGTGGACAACAATAACTAACATGTCAAACTCACCGACACAGCCGACTGTAACGTATCACCACTGTAAGATGTATCCGATCGCTGCTTTCTGTGATACACCAACAGTAAATCACATGCAAGTGACATAAAATTCAAGATGTCTGTGTGTAAGGTCATCAGGTTGTTGTTTGGACATGGTATCCTTGTAACAGCAAGAGGAGTTTTATTCAAGTGCTCATGTTGCAGTGATGTAAGAGTTCAACATCACACTTGTATCAGAGATAGAAATATTGTGGTATACTTCTATTATAGCATCTCATCGACACAGTTTAATCTTTTTTAGTTGCGCCTCTCGCATGCTGCGAGGCGCAACTTAAGTAGTCACGTTTCTGTGACAAAAAAATGTTGGAGGCCCAGTCGATGCCCCAACACCCCCCAAATTCACCTATAGGGTGAAAATTCAGACCAAGACGGACCAAAAAGTCCAATGTAAGGGGGTCTAACATTGATATTTGTTAACCAAATATGGGTGCAAAGTTTCAAATTAAATAGGCTCATATAAGGATTCAGGGTCAAACTTTTGACCATGTGTTGAGAGCTGACGCAAAGCTGCCAGAACGCGGATGGCATATCGATAGTAGTCAAGTAGTCACGATTTACCCATAGAAGCGCGACATACACTGCTAGGTATTCTCGTTATTAAACTGTTTAATTGCTTGATAAGCAGTATTTAACAAAATTCAAACTATGCTGTAACGTTTCCGATTCAAGTGTGATGTTGACTCTTGTACACTTTGCTCAGGGGTCAGAGTAGACGTGTTAGTAATTAACTTCTGGTGATGCCTGAAATGAAAATTCAACTCTGCAGAGACAAGTTATCAATAAACAATAAAACTAGCAACAATCACCAATCATGCATCAGGAACACATGATACTATAACATAAAATAAGCCTTAAACATAACAACCAGTTTTTGTGGCCTCTTATGACCTCCAGTCTGAAAACGAAATTGCTGCTATCTGACACTAGCTATTTACTGTCTTTCTGTATCTTTGCCTTGCATCATTCTGAAATATTAAGACATTTACAGTGAACGTAATTGCCTGTGACAACACAGTTAAAATTACAACCCATATGTGCTCTCTTATTCATTGGCAAATATACTGTAGTTAATGAGTGCTCTATTTTGAAAAGTAGGGGAGTTAAAAACAGGAAATTGGTGTTCAAGATCATTGGTATTGGTGTCTGTCAATAGATCATATACAATTTCCTGTTAGTCTCTATCTTCTACTATTTCTGAGATATTTTTAGTCGTTTTCCATAGTTTAAAGAAGTCACTAGCTCTGAACTAGGGATGTTAAACTCAATTTGTTTTAATATTCCATGACCCTTGGCCAACCACCCAGTCCCACGTTCACATGGCTGACTTGGTTTGGCCTCTGAGCTGACTACTCAACAATCTGACCAACCATTTAACTGGTGCCTCTTACCACGCCCAAGAGAGGGGAGCATACTGCTGCAATTCTCGGAAGTCCAATAACTGTAAACCACGGTCATATCACCAGTGACACCAGCGGGGCTGCTGACGTGAGTGCGGCCGAGTATAAGATAACAGGATATCACTAACAGACCACCGACTCAACAAGTATGTAATGCTGTGTAGTCTACCCAAGTGCCCTGTCAAAGTGACATGAAATAGACCACCTGTCACTACTGTGAACACAGATCTACAGTCCTCTGTCACCAGCAACTGGTCACGTCCTACACCACTAAGACAGCTTCTCAATGAATGCCGGCGAAGCAAATCTTAAGCAACATGAATCATGTTGATGAAATCTGAGTTATGTACTGAGTTGAAAACCTAAGCTTCAAATATTCTAACTCCGTTTAACACCACTACCTGAACACATACTCTCTGTGTGCATCCATATCCACTTGCACACCAAGTTTAAAATGCCTTATTTTAACTATTCCAAAGATATGATTAGGTCCCCAAATTTGAAAATTGCATGATATGACTGTGACCACAGTCAAAGAAAAGTAATTTGTCACCTAAAGGCTAGCATCTGAATTTGATACGGCCTACGAAATTTAGTGGCTCTATCTTCAGTGGCTCCAAAAATGTCACTGGGGTGCCAAAAATTTTAATAGGTCACATGGCGTGGCAGGGTTCATTTGTCATCTGTATGCTTGGACTTGCTATGGCTGACTCTTATCTCCACCAGGGTTGCTGCTGGCCAAAAATCATGTGGTGATGCCGAATTTTGGCATGCCTGGCACCGGTGTCATTGGATGCTAAAAACTGTTACTTTGGCATCCTGGCTAATTAAAACACGTATGTCACACACACAGCAATAACTAATGTTCATTCTAAGTCAAAACCCTACTTTTAAAATCTAGAAATTTCAAGAACGCTAAAGTAATAAATAAGTAAGAAAAAGGCAGTGAGGAAGTCAACAAGGAAACAATATATGTGGCACCAAAATCAAGTAATGAATGGATTATAGCCCCAGGGCCCATAGAGACTTGGCATAACTGAATTCGCAGCACATTCACACAGTAATCAACAAATCATTACTTTCAGATTCAATTAAACATTTTCTAGAATATAAATTTATACTAAATATAGTTGCATTGTATCTGATGACACAAAGTAATATAGGCTTGAAGAGCATGCCTTCTCATTGTAGCCACAGCAGCAGAGCTGTCACTCACATAAGTCCACTCGCGACATTTGCCCCGCCCACTTCGCGCACATTTAACAAGTTGTAGGCATGCTGTACATACGACGTAATCGGTAACTGAATGCTAATATTACATTTTCTTCACTGCAGCTAGCAAACTACATGTATAAACATAACAGCCATGCCCACTTGAAAATTTCTGGCACTGGAACGCCCGTGGCACTCCTGGCAAATAAATTTTTACTAGACTCATGTTTCCGAACCAAGTCCAGAATTTTTGCCCGTTTTTAGCTGTTCTGGGGGCCTGGAAAACCTCCTGTGCAGAACTGTAAGCATGCGAACACTGATTTGCATCTTTCATTTTAAAAAATGGTGCAAATGCTGCAGGATAATTAGCCAAAAGTGTCGACTGTTACATTGGATGTTGACGACCACCATGTGATACGATTACAACCAAGCAGAACTGCACAATTTAGTTTTACAGAATCATGAAGTAATTCAAGTAACTGCCGTATTGTTTACTTTGTATGCAAACACTTCAGTCCAAATCATACAGTAGACGATGAACTATGTTACCTCTGAAAGACACCAACGATCTCATCCAGCAAGCGGTTGTTTCGCAGATCAGACTCAAGGACTGGCTGACAACATATGATTTCAACAACTTACCTTAGTAGTTAAACCAATAATGCAGCTTCCATATTCAAACAAGTGGCTCTGCTATGGCAGAGGGACCGCGCGACAGCTTGTCAGTAGAAATTCTGTAACTACAAAACATCCCATTTAAAATCTATCATGTGGCATTATTTGCAGATGGACGGACAGACACATGACGACGGCATATAC
>Ga0209782_1000343_pt1 | contig 19189 bp, 11 predicted proteins | sample WorMetmaBAHAMAS1_FD_187390 | JGI IMG/M metagenome (GOLD analysis project Ga0209782, IMG submission 187390) | Marine gutless worms symbiont microbial communities from Max Planck institute for Marine Microbiology, Germany - Inanidrilus... | ecosystem: Host-associated > Annelida > Digestive system...
GTGTTATACAACTGTCTAGCGTGGTATAAATTCGTTAACACTCACTTATACCACTCGAGACAGTTGTATAACATACAATTATATACACATAGGTTGACATCATTGTGGCTGTCCACTGTGCCTTCACTGCTTTGACACTGTCAGATTATGAGTGATGACCAGCTGGCTAATCTATGACTTGCATAACTTCAATTTTCTGCTGTTCCATTTGTATTATATCTCACAGATCGGACTAATTCACATACACCCAGTTTCTCAGTGGACTGCAGTGTCCCCCAAGGCTCAGTTCTGGGGGACCCGTGCTGTTTTGTCTCAAACACTGAGGACATCACCTATCTGTCGTTGGAGCACCATGACATACGGTCTCACATGTACGACACTCAGTTTCACAACAGCTGCCAACCTGACATCGACACACTGTGCTGTCGCTTGTCATACATGCAGATGATATCAACTCATTGTGCAAGTCTCGTCGTGTGCAGCTGAATGCCATTAACACCTAGGTCATCTGGGTTGGATCCCGTTCTAATTTAGCAAAGACGGCCAACTGAGATACTGACTGTTGGTTTTGGTTTTATGTGTGTTTTTATGGACAGCTCTAATGCACCAATGTTCATTTTGTAATAGGCGCACTATAAATCTGCATATGATACGATATATATGATATCCATCACTGACACGCATACATCACTTAATGTTCCTCTTCCACTGAGTCCATTCATATCAATTAACTGAGCAGTGTGTGTTGCATGATGCTACAACTGTGCATTTTACCACAGCAGATCAGCTGTTTATGAACGAGTCACTGAGAGGCTCATCAGGAACTGTTTTGCTGTAAAAGCTTAAAGCAAGCTGGTTAGTTTTTAATAAAAAAGTGGGGTTTGCCCCTGGGTATTGTTTATGTTGTGAGTGTCAGTAATTAAAGTGACAGTTCTGTACAACTTTGTCGTAGGCCAACAACTGTTCATCGGTTTCTGGTGCGAGGCACGATAGAGGAGCGAATGCACAATCTACTGCAGACTGTCAACTTGCCACTACAGTGTCATGATGCGGAACAGACAACACTTACAATTGGCGATCTCAACAAACTCTTTGAACACATGTCTGACATGCCAGAACAGAACGTTGCCGATTTTCATTAAGTAAGGTAGAATGTGCGGGAAACAAAAGAAGAGTAGATTAATGCGAGGAATTTGGGAACATAGAAATTGGCAGAAGAGAATGATTACAGTGTATGGACAGAAACATAAGGATTAAAAAATTCTGAAAGATATTAACGACATTCTAGCTTGAATTTTAAGTGATGGTGAACAGGAAGCCAGTGAAATCCAGCTTGTCTAACGAAGAGAGTGATGTTTGCTGTATTATGACTTCAGAAGGAAGTGAAATGAAGACAAAGTACTTAGACTGTAAGCCCTCGAGAATGGTGTTGGCATGATCAAGTTAAATTTAAATCAGCCATAGACTTATCCCAACTGCCCGACCCAACTGACACATTTAATGTGCAGTCTATTTGTTGCTGTCTGTTGCAGATTTTTTATTAGTGATGTGTTTGTTTGTTGTGTATGCCATTCAGTGATGGGCATAACTGTTTATAAAATAGTTACACTATTGTAGCTAATTAGTTAGTGGTTAACTGGTGTAGTTACTAGCTACAGCTACTTTTGCAAAGAAAACTACAGTACTAGTTAACTAAATTGCTGCCCATCACTTATGCCGATAATATACATAACTGCAGTACATGTGTATCACAGCTTGTTATTTATAGCGTTAGACTGTTGACTGATTGACTGTTGTTTATGTTGACATGTGAGTTCTGTGAAACATCTGCTCTTCAAATCATGTATTATATTGCAAAGGTTTAAAACTCTGTGTATATTTACCGAGTTGGAATCTACACTGCAGATACCACTATTTTTTAATGCTGTTGACTATTACTATGATGTGTTCTGGTGACTGGCACGATGGATGTCATATCCCTTGTGTATTTCAAGACAGGATGTGGTCAGCGCGTGGCTGACATTGGTGCTTTGATGCTTATGTTTTTTTCAGACCATATGTCAATACTATCATCCCAGTCAAAACTCTTTTTGAAGATGCTGGAGTAACTGCGGAGGCCAGTTAAACAAAAACGGAACCAAATTACTGTAGCTGCTGTGATAAGTAAGTAATCGATGTATTTCAATACCGACTGTTATTGAGATACTAAAACTCTAAGCATAAGTTGTACATGTTGTGTACAAATAGTTTTACATCATTCATAGTGTTTGGTTTAATGGTTTAGACATACGTGGCACATGATGATGATGCATTGTGCAGTTCTGGCAATCAAGAGTCAGTAATTAGTGACCAGTGCTGCTACTGTAGTTAAATACTTGTGCACAGTAATTCTTCATACATATCTATGTACACACGGGTAGCTCTGTGATGCTGTTTTTAAAATGATTTTGTACCATGCATGGATGAACCATGTATGGTAATTTTGCGTTGATATAACCACATAAACCTCTTGTTTATTATTATTGCCTATATTTGCGGATAACAAGTTTATTCAGTATATAAAGTCAGTATAACGTTAATAGAAATTTATGGCAACTGTTGTACCAAGAACAAAAATATACAAGTTGAACACTGTCAGATGATAAAGTTAACAAAACAAGGTTAACAAGATAACAAATGGATCTCTGTGTTTACGTCAACAATTCCTCAAATGTTCTGCATTTCTGACAATGTTGTTCACGACTGAAAGTGTCTTGCACACAGAACATGTAAGCAACTTTACATAACTGCAGAACAGCATCAAACCAAACAAGTAATTATGCAGCAAATGTATCACTTAGGCTAACGTAAACAGATCAGATGGAATGGAACTTCTAATTTTATACAGTTGTTTTACTCTTTAAGGAACAAAAGTTGCACACAAACATGTATATTTGCTAATGATATACATCAGCGAGTGACTGTACTACGGAGATGACGAGCGATGAGTCGCTGCTGCTGCGGCTGCTGGTGAATTCAGCTGCACTCAAGTGGTGACAGGACTCTCGGGCTTGAACAGACTGACAAGTATTTCAGCACAGTGCTCAAGTGCTGCACTGCAGCAGTACAGCCTGTGTCACTAACTCTGGTGGTGAATTCTGTAGATCCCAGCTCATAGACTGAAGATGGCTTTCAAACAAATCATCACTGTGGCATTTCTTGGCAGCCTATTATACAACCAACATAAATACGAGATATACATTATACTGTGTGATAATATGTGATTCATGTTACTTCACTCATTTCAATGACTGCATAAAAGATGTGTTGCTTGTACACACATTGTTTACAAACATTGTGCCTGTTCGAAAACTAATGTTTGGTGGTGTTGGTAGCTTCTGCAGTCTATTTCAAACAGTTTGTACAATTATTTGTTGTGTTGATATTTAATGCTGCATACACTCACTCCATTTTGACAACCATTTCCAGGTAAACATTCACAACATGCCTAAAGTAAATTAACTACTATGATACCATTGTTGTCAATAGATTCAGGGTGATAGTTAACCCCAAACACATTAGCCTGAACAATGCAAATTTGTGCTAGCCTCTCCAGTTAGATTGATCAGAGACATGCGTTATAAACAATGCTTGTCACTGAAAAAAAGCATTGCTAGATTTCAAAGCAGTTTGGCAGGTCTTAAGTGCTATGCATCAAAGATGAGCAAACCCAAGTCGCGTTTCCGCTTACAGTGACGAGCATACCTACAAGGTACTGCACAGTGAAATGATATGCTCCCTCTTACCGTCAATGGCAATTCAGTGGGTCCCTGTTGATGATGGAACCACGTAGTGCATGCGACAGACAGACAGATGGACGGACGGATTACAACATCATTTAGAGCCCCCACTGTAGTCAGGGGGCATAATAATACAAAGCTTTCTATCAGCAACAAAACAAAATGCCTCATTATAAGTACTGTTAATTGTTACATACATGTATTACTAGTACTCAAAAATGTTTCTCACATTTCATAAGTTGAAACTGTAACATTGCATTTGGCTAAGATGATGCAGATCTTCTGTACAATCTGCACATGAAACAGTTACAAATTCTGTACACTACAACTATAGACAGCACAACATGTTAAGGCATCTGAGCTGCAGTGGAAAAATGCTGGTTTAACTCGCAGCCATCCACCTTCATTGCCACACTGTGTCTGATTCGTTTGTGACATATGATGCAATACAGTTGAAATATTCTTTGTGAGAGGCAATGTAACGAGAATTTTCAGAAACGGTATTTAATACAGAAGTTTAGCAATTTCTAGATAGATGGGGATGTGGTCAATGTTTCACCAGCTGCAAAGATCAGTGCAAGTTAGAACAAGCTCAGCAGATGCTGAGATAGCATGAAATGTGTGCCATTGGATGCATTCAATACAGAAGTGCAAAATTAAAACATTTTTCCATACCCCACTGATCTTCCTCATAATTCGGGATCATAGGATATTACGATCCGGGTCGGCCTTGGTATGCAGGTATAGCCAAGACACCTACCTATCCTGTCGTGGGCCGATTTCCACTTTTTGTGGCACAATGTGATCACGTGTACAATCCAGTCCACCAACGTTACAGACAAACGGATGTATATGGATGGACGGACATCATGCTTGTGGCATAAGCGTGCCGTGCTAAAATAATATGCATGTTGTGCTAATAATACAGACCATGCACTGATTTTATGTTCAGCATAGATAAAGCTAGAAGAGCAAAGATGTGCAGAGTGTGCATAGATAACAACCTGAATCACAAGCGGAGATCTGATGTGAGGACTGCTGTTGTCTCACCACTTCAACGAGATACTGCAATACAATATCACAACAACGATACACACAGCAGCAGCAGCACAGATGCTACGCCACTGTTGTTAATTAATAGACTCACACATATAACTACTGCACTTCGACGTAAAAATCCAAAATACCTGTGAACTGCAATTCTCACAAGTAATCATCAACTTCATCAAATTTAAGACATTCCACTGCTGCTTACATTCACTATGAGCAAATCGTCTTCTGTGAGTTGAAGTTTACAGCAGCTGCCAACAGCTGCTTTGACACCAGCCATCTCATGCACACTGTCGTCAAAAACAATTTGTCACTTACCATGCAATTAGTTTTTATGTGCAAAAAATCACAATCGGTAGATTCATTAGGATACAACGCACAGACTATTCCTGTAAAAGATCACATGTAGTTAAGAAAGAATTTTAAAGTGGATACTACATGTAATATGTTTTACCTTGCAGAGTAAACACACACAAAAAATAGTTAAGTTGAAAAAGAGAAACATACCAAAATATATCCAAGAATTTATAAATTACTTGTACTGTGGACAACGAATACAAAATCATGAAATACAATACAAATTTGGTTGCAATGGATGCAACAGTTTCAATGATATGCAACTTAAATTTTGCAAGTTTGGTTTGAAAATGTCTATCTTTGAAGCCTTTTTTTTTGGGGGGGGGGGTTCAGGAGATGTGACCGCTAAATGTTGCACAGTATCAACAAAACCCACATCTGTTGGCTCAATGATTCTACAGGTGTATTAACTATGCCTACATCTATCTGTAGAAACAGCGAGGAAAAAAGGTGTGGCAAAGGATTTTTTTTGTCTTTATGTCATTCTTGTAAAAAGGTTAGAACATGGCTATTTGCAAGATACAGTATTTTACGTGTTCAATCTGTCGATGGCAGCTCACTGGTACTAATATCAGATATATTCTACTTCACCTGGTTTCTCAAGCAGTATTCAAGACTCAAGCTTATCAACCTCTTTAATTTTGAGCTGAAATTTTACTGCGTTGTCTAATTTCAAAAGTCCCTGAGTTGACAAACTAAATCTGATGCTAATATTGTTAAGAAAAAATTTATAAAGTGCAAGGAAATGTGAATTGACATCAGAATTTTTTTAAGTATTTCTTTGAAATTCTTAAATTGCTGACTTAGGAAAAATTTAATGCAAGACTCAACTGAAAACTTTAGACATTTTCCGTAACTTGAGAATAGGGCCGGTCCAACAAGGACCTTGTAAGCACAGATATAACATACAGTTCATTAGACTATTACATTGTTGCAACAGCATTCATCTTCAGTGAAAAACTTGGCTGTCAAACAGTGAGACTGCTTCACTGACCTTTTGTCACCACTTGCACTATTTCCAACTCCAAGCTGATGGTAGCAAATGTATGCCTTCATTGCCATCTCAAACAGCTTGCTGTTGTTATAAAAAAACAGTTACTGCTAACAACATACAGTCACATAAATCTTAGGTATTTCCAATGACTAACAATTATTACTTGAATACTGCTACCACTATTTCCCAACTAATGGCTATTTTTTCAGGTGAACCCGAGTCAGCCAGTTATCGTCCTCAATCTGTTCCAGAACAGAACTACTGGCGACTGGTGAAACAGCAATTTTTACCAGGTCACATGTCCTTCCTGCCATCTAACCAAGCACCAAAGGGAACACAAAGCAATAACCAGTAGCCTGACTCGTCCTGGCTTACTGACAGAAGGGCAGCTGATCCCTTATGCCACCTGTCAGATGCATCACCAGGCATCAGACAGCCCTTGAGAGTGTTTGCATACTTCATGCACAATATATGCACATAAATTAAATAATAATATGATATAGGTGATGGTTAATGATGTCATACAGCCTGTGAAAAGGACAGGACATGCCTTCCCTCAGTGAGTTGGTGCATCAGCACAGGACTAGGTCCAGTGTCATTCTTTCACTCCTGCCTCAAAACCTACCAATTTCACAAATCCCACTTTTGGCTCCTTTCCTTTCTTAGGACTTTCCTTTCATTGACTATAAAGTAGAAAATTTCTTCTATCAGTTTTTGTTCATAGTTCTTTTATCCTTACTTTTTCAGTTTCTGATTCAGTGCAGCAAATAAAGCTAACTATCAGTCAGCTGTTTGGCATGCTTTAAATATTTTATATTATACCTTATTGGATAGACTGATTGCTCCTCTCCTTAGCGGCACACAACAAATGATAAAACATGACAGAAATATCAATTAGTCAATGAATGAAATAGAAAACAAACAAAAATAGCAAAAATCACCATCAAAACTTGAAACTTGTCACAAGCATGCGACATTAACCCTTACGTTGCAACTGGGGTGTGATTAACCCCCAGGGGGATTTTTACCTTATTGTTCCAGAATCGCTTAGAATTGTGACTTTCCTGACTATGTGCATGCTAAGAAATGCAGAAAAAAAACTTCAGATATATTTACCAATGTTTCCAATATGGCGGCTTAAAAACAGACACACAACTGAAAAAAGGATGAAAAATCCTATGTTAAGAGTAATCAGTTTCTAAGCCACATAAAAATAAAATTCCTACATTATCACACTTGACCTTTTCAATGGCAAATAATATTCACATCGCTAGGTGTCGCCATCACACCAGAAATAATACTGTGAACAAAAAGTAGACGTAATGTAAGTGATGTAAGACTGTAACCATCTGTTTAAGGGATGTGGAAGACATGGAAGCTCAATAAATACTGTTAGAATTTACTGCAAATCCATCTTTCAAGAAGTACATTCAATTTGTCATCAAATCTGAGTGTTATAGTCCATTTTTAGCACGAGATGTAATATATACATCTCACACTTATGCTGCGATGTCAGTGTCCATCTGTCTGTCCGTCTGTCTGTGACGGAAGTGCATTGGCGCATTATAGCTAATTTAGGTTTCAAATTCCGATACAAATTTACCGTGCACTGTGGTCATGGGGAGGTGTAATCTAAACAACAACATCTCACGCTATGCTAGCCACTGCTATGCCCTCTTGTTATATCTTAGTATCCATCAAAAATAATGGAAGCTTTTTCGCAGTGTTGTCATAAATCAAAACGAAGTCCAAATTCAAGACAGCATTCCCAACCGGAAGTACTTCCAGTATGGTTGCAGTGTTCACACATAAATAAGTTCTGACAACGTTAAGCACAAGACAAAATTGTTGGCTATTTAGTTTCTGAGATACATTTACTATTTTACTATAAGTATTTTGCAATGACAATAATGTTGGCATGTCATAAAATGTATTTTCTGCAACATTTCACTAGTCATTTTTGTAAAATCAAGTTACTATTGAACCATCATATCAGTTCACTGCTGTCCATTTATTCACAATGGTCTACTCGCTGTCATCATCAGACACCTGTTGTAAGCATTGTACAAAATACGAAAGTATGTTTGCTTTTCTGCTCCATCTTGAAATGTGACATTAAGATGAATTCTGGTCCAAATGACAATAGTGGCATTCAATTTGCTGACCAGGAAAACTTAACAATCGACTCAAATATCATTCAGATACAACCAACACATGTCAAAATGAAACTACTTCCAGTTTTCGGGTGCTATCTTGAATTTTGGGGTAAAGGAATCACCACTGAAGATTGATGTGGGGACTTGAAAAGCTTACCCCCCAAAAACATGGGTATAGCCTTTGGAATTTTATCTCTAGATAGCACAAAACTTGAGATACACCTGGAGGTAATTTACACCCCCCAGCCCAACTGCAACATATGTATGTAACAAGAGGGCCTAGCAGTGGCTAGCATAGCTCGAGATGACCCCTCCATCGGCGGCGGCCATGTTTGTTGGGGATCGTATAATGGCTTCAACTTCGCTGGCTGGCGGAGCCGCTGTGTTCCCGGCATGTACCGTGACCACAATGCACTTCCGTCACAGACAGACGGACACTGACATCGTAGCATAAGTGCGAGATGTATATATTACATCTCGTGCTATAAATACCATTGCAACATGAGGGTTAACACACATTATAGCAATCTATAGCATAATATGACATCTTTATATACACACACAAACTATTTTTACCAGTGAATGTATGAAATATATGTGCTGTCTGATGTAAAACGATTTTTCACATTCACTATCTCCATCAGCAAACTTCCCTGGACAGAAACTAATTATAGTAAGTGAACATCTCTTCACAACTTACAATATATGGCAAACTGTGTGCAACAAACAACACATTTCAATTTATTTATGTCAATGATAACACATTTGCCTCCAAAATTACCACTTTCCATGGACTATCCCCAAACACAACTACCTGCCTCATCCCTGGACCTATCTGACCTACCATTCCATATCTGATCAGCCGTTTTGCCACTATGCAGTGGACAGACACACACACAGACCAACAAATGGTTGGAAGGAATGTTCAATAATTATGGGCCTCTTTAACCGTCTCTATAGAGAGCATGACATGGCCTAATAATATTAAAAATATTTAAAAACAATGAGGATGATGATAATTAATAAAGTTCATATTAACAACAACAACCATCCTAGAGCGGCTATCACGTGAACTTGTATTAGCTGGCAAGCCCAGTGAAGAACTAGAGGATTTTGTTGCAGCAAAGTTTTACTGGATGCATGCCGTTGCTGATGCATCTGGCTTATGTAGAACAACTAGAGATGTTAAGAGTAGTGTTAGCTGCACAGTCTCTTAATATTAACTATTATTAATATATTCTAAATAATTTTTTCACCCGTAGAGTGCAACCCACAATGCGTACTTGGTCTTTACTGTTAAACAAAATTCGGTTGGAATCAACACAGCAGTTCCAACTGTTATGCTATATGAATGACGGTAATAGCTGCATTTGCACAGCATTACAGACAAAAGTACTGCATTGATTTCAACCAAATTTTGCTTCGGATCTTGACAGCTCAACAATGATGTACAGACAGACATACTCATCACACAATACTTTGCACTTCTCCCACGGACCAAGTAACAATGCATCAATAATGCATCATATAAGCCACTGTTCTAAAAACAATTTCTACCCAAACCACCAGCTCAAACCATCTCAGTATGACAGGCATTCTCAATATTGTTGCATACCGTGTATTTTGGACTCCACAAAGTCTTCTTGTCAATATTCAGTATTGTCACACGGCTCTACAATGTCAGCAATTAACATGAATGATAATTTATAATTTATTTTCAGCTGATATCTTTGAAGTGCTTTGTCACTGTTTGTTGGGAAGCAGGAAGGGCATCTAAAAAAGGTGTTATCACAAATCTAAAAAAATCTCAAAAGTTCGACTTTGAGAGACTTGCCTTGATCTAAAGTAACTTGGAAAACCTAGACTGTGAAACAAGAACTAAATGTTTTCTTAAAAATTTAACCGATCGACTCATCTTTTTAGCACCACTTTAATGACAATGTTTGATTATCTTTAAAGATGTCAGTATTCATTTAAAAGGTACAGCACTCAGATTTTTAAATTTTTAACAACATTTAACAGTGTACTGTTTCATAACACTGCATTCCCATCTTAAACATCTTCAAGATAACTGGAATGTTAAAATACACCTCACTGCATAATCATGCAATCATGACATGAATGATAATATTATGTTCAAAAACAAAGAAGAAAATAAGTTTTAACTATACAAATTCAATAAAAGTAACAGTTCTATTAGACATCATTGTGAGCATTGCGTGTAGTACTTGAATCTTCTTGGAAGTCAGACATTCGCTGGTTTTCTTGTTTGGAAGTGCCAATCCACACAGTTTGATACAGCGTAAATGAGCAACACTCAGAGCTGCAGTGGACCATGGCACTACTTGGCAGTGTTGACTACACACAACAACTAAATGTCAACCTATCAATCAGCCAAGCACTCAAATGCACACGACACTAAATACTTCAAGCCAGCACACGTAATACTCAACAGTAAAACATCAACAGAGACAAGTTCTGCAACAAACTCTACGTTTATTTGTGCACATTTTTGGTGCAGTTCTGTACAATAAGTGTCACAATTACATGTATGCCACTTCATCCTATCACAATGATACATGTAATAATAAAGGTAATGGCTGTTGTTCCTTATGCGTGACTAGCTGTTAGGTACTGAAATTATCGTACATGGTTTGTGTCAGTACACACTAGCAATTACTGCTGCTGATCACTGTGAAGTCACCCTGCTAGGTCTCTTAGACCTGAGCATTGTCTTCAACTGCATCAACCACAATTCAGAAGATACACGTAAGATCGACTTGACAAGCACAATTGTCTGGAATTCTTTACCTGCAGATTCTGGACTTCATAACTAACTGTTGCCATATTTGCCACAGAACTACTTGTTTTGTCAGCTGATGGGTTCATCTGATGACTTTTTACTTTGTGCTTTACAAATGTGCTCAAGATTATTTATTTAGACCCCGATATTGTCATTATTATTGAAGACAAAAATAAACATCAGTTAAAAGTAAGCAAACTGTTTATGGACAAAGCTTTTGCATGGACTATCAATATAAGAGAATGAATGTTACTGATATCAGTACAACAACATCTATATTGGACTCATGTCAATCGTATACATGCAACAAAGTGACAACTGAGATAAATGCCGCAGAAAGTTAATCTACTAAAATGCCAGCATGTCAGAAAACAAGAAGCAACACAGGCTAAGTAGGTGAACTAGGAGAGGTTCTATGCTGGTGAGCAGGTTAAACTGCTGTCATGTGCGAAGTCGGTGACTGGACAAGGATAATGCAGCACTAGCGTTAACAACGACACAGCAACTCAAGTCTACCGTACCGTAAATGTCCAGGAACGAATGTCCACAGAGCATTAACAATAGCACGGATCTGCTTCTCAGAATACACAGAGCCAAGAACAATGACAGGACGACCAACGAGCAGCGAGAACAGAACATGTGGACTTGCTGTAAACTGCCAGACAAAGTGCAGCAGACCAAAACCTGCAAAGACACGCAGCAGAATAGCGATACGTACATTTACTTACCAGTAAAATCACTACACACATCACATGGCTGTCAAGATGCACAATTTAACAAAATCAAAACAAAACCAATCTGACATACTATAAAAAACATTCACTTTTTTTCTAGCCAAACATGGTACTCACTGTACACCATACATAACAATGAACTCAACATATATAACAGCAAATATTTAAGATTACCTATACATTATAATTTACATATAAAAATATAGCATACAACACAGATGTCACTGCATTCCCAATGACTTGGAATATCTAACAAGTTCAACGACTGAGACGACAGAGACGAGACACATTAGATCAGTGACTATTGTGAGAAGCACCGACCCATCGCAGTGTCTGTAAGGTGTTCGACGTGATCAGCAACAGATACAAGAGACGACTGTAATGGAAGGTCAACCGATGTTGTTCGCTCGACACCGAGAGTTGCTGGACGATGGTGACAATGTGCACCACTAACGGCTGCAGTAGACAACATCAAACATCTCTCAAAACTCATCCAGGTTGCAGACATTACATAACAAACAATAACACACATCCAACAGTAATTACTTGCAGCAATAAATACTCTATACATTTTTTGTAGAAGTAAATGTGTGTGAGAAAACTATCTGTAAGAATACAGCAGAATTACACCATTACTGTGTTACTTTTACCTAATAAAAACTCGCAGCCAACAAGCAACAATAACAAGAGTAAACAAGCCTACAATAAAGACAAACATCACAACGAGGCTGCTCTACCAAAAAATTTAACATTTACAGATCGTGCCTCAACATCCAAAATGGCAGTTGTTACAATAGATTAACAAGAACTGGCAATGGACATACGGGAATGGATGCGTGGCAGTGAACTGCAAATACTACCACCACTAGCTGTCTTGTTTGTAGCTGCACACGATCTACAACAAACATGCACTTCTATCATCTACATGGACTAACCACATTAGCGGCATTTGTATTGCGCCCTACCGACAATGTACCACAGAGCCCGTCAGTCCATTTCCTGGTGTCCATATACAGACTCAAATAAGCATGTCTTTAGTTTGCTACAAAATGAGTGTCAACCGCACTCAGTGTCAGATCTGTCAGTGCAGCAACAGAGAAAGCTCTGTCACCAATACATCTGCAAGTCTACGGCATGATGAGGTTGCCGCATGATGCGGTGCATAGTGTGGATTAAGCTGGTATTTTGGCAATCAGTATCAGCACGTCCAAAATGTACTCCAGTGTGTGTCCCAGAAAGCAAGTCAGAGTCACACAGTCAAGTGGCAAAATGGCATCTGCCACGGAGTGTAGGACTCAGTGTGAAAGCTAGAAGACCAGCCAGCACAGCATAGCAATAGTCCAGTCGCACAGAACAAGTGCTGTAACCAGCCTTCACAGCCAAGTTGTCTATGGACAATGCATGATCAGCACAGATGCTAGAAGCATGTCTGCATCATCCGAGAAACATGCAAGCATACTGACAGCTTGTATCATGTTAATGAATGCAGTACGTTTTATACAGGAACTGTTACTCATGGAGTGGCTACTACTACTACTACTACTGTAGTAATCAGTTTTGCTTAGCCAGTTTGTCCAACTAAGGCCAGAGACAAAGGCCATCAACAGCAGTTTCTGCAGACTGTTGAAGAAGACTAGCTTTACAATTTCTGATGCTCATTCCCAGCCTACAGTGTTGAACAGTACCGAAGCACATCTTTTGTGAATATAAGCTACACATATTTATTAGTACAGCTGTGTGACACCTGTGATGCTGTGCTGTCTTTACAAGAGCACTGTGTGCTGGCAATTGGTTAGTTAGTTGGTGTTTAACGTCCCTTTTCAGCACAAATATGGCTATATCAGAGACGAAAGGTCAGGGGTGGAGAGCTATCCCTACCCAGTATAGGAAGGCCAGCGATATATTAATCTCAACCCTGGTCGCCTTTTTATTCAGCAGCCACCCAAAAAGGGAAAGGGATCGAGAGGCTCATTTAAATTATTACGCCAGCACTGATAACAGGGAGAGACAACCTTCACACCACAAGACAAAATTAAACAACAACAACAACAACACAAATCAGCATTCATCTTAACTAAAAATACATACAACACAAAATGGACACAAAACTAAAGCCACGTTTAGTCGCCTCCTACGACATCCGGCGTGGAGGCTATTCTGAAGGAAAAGATACAGGAGAAGTGAATAAGAAAGGAAAATATAAGCAAGAAAAAAGGAAGCAAGTTACAAGAAGCAAAAGGAAGCAAGTAATAAGGGAAACACACATATAAACAATCTATATAGCGCCTAATTTACAATATATTCTAGGGCGCATTAGCCGCCGACGACCGCACGGGGTGTGCTGGCAATTAAAAATAATGTATATATTGAAAGCCAGAAAAGGCAAGAAAGAATAGCATGGACATAAAGCACAACGAAAAACTCTGACACGGAGAAAGCACAACAGACTTCAATGCACAGAGATGAATGGCATCAGTTGAACTCAAGTTCACACTCACAACAACCATGCCTTTCAGCATCAATCAGTATGTGTCCAAATTAACCCACACTCTTAGCTTCTGTTTAACTGGCCTACAACTGTACTCACTACCGGTGCATCAAAGGTCTCACTGGGGAAACTTCTTGGAGTCGGAGTAGCTCGTACTGTGGATGTATTGTGGGCAGCAGCTCATTCATGTCACTGGACGATCAACAGTGTCACACGTGTCAAAGCACTGAAGGCAGTTGCACTACAGCCATGACAATTATCAAGCACCACCTACAGCACTCGAATAGTCTAGTGGCTAAGGAATCATACTGGTGACTCAGTGGTCGCGAGTTCGATCCCCGGCCGCCACGCTGTTGAGTAACAACCTTGGGCAAGTTGTTCACACCCATGTGCATCTGTCACCAAGCAGTATAATTTGGTACTAGCTGATGGGTGGTGACATTCCTCGGCTGGAAAGGTAACCGCAGGCCTGGTGGAAAGTAATGGCAGCCTACAGCAGGGCGGATGGCTTAGAGCCCCCAGTGGGCTGACTGCTTGTATACCGGTATCAGATCCATACCCAACACTCGGTAACGAGTATATGAGAACTTAACTTTTACCTACAGCAGACAAATTCACAAAAAACTCAATACTTTATTACCTCGACAACATGGCAGATGGTTCCAAGTCGAGGCACTGGAAAACTGTGGCCAAGTTAGATGACGAGTTGGCAGATTTTGGCCGCAAGATGCTCTGTAAAATATTCACACACAGTAAACACACATCTGCATTATCCTGCACTACGACTTACTTCCAATACTGCTTCAGAAAAAAAACAGTTGGTCAATTCACAGCAGACATCAATCACATTGCTCTTTTTCATTTCAGTTATTGACCTGAGTTTGTCAAGGAAGGATAAATGGCCACTTTTACAAAATAACAACTGAATTTACTTAGACTCGGAAGACTATGACAGCACTGCAGACTATATTTTCTTTATACTATGCAACCTCACAATAATTCCCAATAATTTATGGGTCTTGTGATGACATTATATTAATTATCTTTCATCTTTAAATATCATGAATAGAAAAACCAATTAACTTACTATCTGTGGCATGGTTGCAGAATGTGAACAAATCATGCAAGAGTGTTGTGGCAAACTTTCACTGTTTTCACCAACATGGCACAAAATATACAAAACGTACAAAACATCATTATATCAATCAATTACTTTCCAGCCAAAATTTTGACCATGTGACAGTTTTTGGAACAAAGTAGCAGTTTAGTTTCAGTTTCAGTTTTTAGCGCGAGATGTAATATATACATCTCGCACTTATGCTATGATGTCAGTGTCCATCTGTCTGTGATGGAAGTGCATTGGCGCATTATAGCAAAGTTAGGTTTCAAATTCCGATCCCAATTTACCGTGCATTGAGGTCGCAGCGCGAGGGAAGGGATCATCGCCGGGAAGAGTGGAGGGATCATCTTGCGCTATGCTAGCCACTGTTAGGCCTTCTTGTTTTAATGAATGGCGACGTATGCTTTCAAGAAATGTGCGATCTGATGTAGTTGTTGCTGACCATCTATGTTATGTCAAGCAACATTAAACACCTGTACGTGACCTGGGCCAGGTATGGACAACTGCAACACTGACAAGGGTCGTCTCCTGCTGGGCTCATGCATGTACACATGCGGTACACAGCATGCGCAGCAAACATAAAGCGAATGTGACAGTGTCTGACAAAAGCAAACTCGCATGTGGCATGTTTGACAATAGAATATTTTCAACAAATGTTACATATTATACGGCGAACTACATAATGCCAGTACAAACACTGAATATATCATAAAATCTTTTGACATATGCCACATTACACACTACACAGTAAGTTTGCCATAAAACGTTCGGTTACAGCAGTTAAAAACTAGATTTTGGCAAATGGACAGACGGTGACAAATGATAGATTCCGGCATCGGTTTTGACTTTTGAATACTGTGACAACATTACTAAATATTCATCACATCAGTCAATGGCATCACAGTATGCACAAATTACCCACCAAAATGTCACAGTAAATATTCACCAGTTAAAGAACTTAGCTGTTTGCTAAGACAGTGGACATGAAAAGCAGTGGTTAAAGCCTGCATTATTTTGTGAGATATTGCATGCAGTTCCGGGGTAATGTTTGTAGAAATAATCCTAAAGTCACTATTGAAAGATCACTGAAATGATGCCATTTGAAAGGCCATACATCAATTCCTGTTGCTGGTATGTGATTACCAAATTTATGTCATGCAGTGTTGCTGAAATGGAAATGTCACCATTTGCACCAATACTTTAAGACAGGATAAAACAGCAAAATTACATGCCACATATGATCTCTTATTTGCATACTCTAACGAACACATTCTAGCAAACGTATGTCATATATCCCAAGTTATGGAATTTAGAAAGTCTCAAATAGTTGAAATAATCATCAAAGTCAATTAACTTCCTTGGTTATGGCACCATTTGACATGCTACAGTCTGTCTTATACCATTTCAAAATTATTCTCACTGTTTGTAAAATAGATGGGTTATGTGACAACAACCTTGTCATATTTTGGGTAATTTTTTTTTAAATTTGAAATTTAAAATTTACAAAGATTAAACAAGTTGAAATTTTAAAGCAATGAATTTCAAATTTATCATTTTAAAAAATTTCTTTAGTTGGCTACTTTACTTCTTGTCATAGCTGACTAGTGCATCAAAAATTGAACTGTGTAGCTACTACACCTATGCTAAAGATAAAATATGTTTACCAAGTTTACAAAGGTACCTCAGTCTAATTGGTAAATGTGCACAACAGCCAGCCAAAGCCGAATCTGAGGCACAAGACGATGGCGCTAAATGGGTTTGAAGGTCTGCTGGAAATAGTGGGTCTTGTGGTGATGACGAAGGTGTCAGAGCTGGTACATATTCAAAAAGCTGGACGGCGAGAATTAAGACTGTAGGAGCTCCAATGCTGAAACTACGGGTGCCATTCAATGTTTCAGAATAAATCACAATTTCTATTAATATTCACTTGTAACAACGCTCATACTTTGTATCAGATAAGACACATAATACCTACTTCATCTGCATTTGGTGACACTTTTAGGGGTGATGCCATTGTAACTTCATCAAAACTTCATCATTGCCATTTTGATGACATAATGATGACTTTATAATACAGTGGGTGATGGTCAGAAAAAAAGATAGATGGACAAAAATGATATGAAAGTATCAAATTATGGATGGCTAAGTGATATCACTTTACAATAGTCACTCTAACAACAAGATCGGCTTACCATTGTACTCCGGCAAGGAAATTGATGTGAAACAATCTTCCAATTGTGAGAAGGCCGCAACTTGGCTCTGTTTAGCAATAACATCATGTTATGGTCATTGTATCTTAATATTATTATTAACACATTATTAACATGTAATTAACACATTTAAATCAACACAACATTGACCACCTGCATATCCACATATAAATACATTCTCAAACACTGATTCACTCAGTAATCCAAACAACATCGAATCCGGGTACAAAGTTAATGACAGCAGTTATAGTAACAAAGAAATCAGCATGTAAGCACTGAACAATGTTAATTATGCTGCCTGTATGTATGTATGTATTATTATTATTTTCTATTTTTTAGACCCCAGGTAGTAAAGATCCCTGGGGTTAAAAACAAAAGCTAACATCAAATATCACAGGTGGCTAGAGATCAGGATCTTCATCAGTGGAAATAAAAGATTCCGGAGTCAGAACAGAATTGAAGCGCTAAATAAGAATTGAAAGGCGCTGAAAGAAGAAAGAGGTCTCATGGAGGTCACCAGAAGAAGCAGTCAAACGACTGCCAACCTCGCGTAGAAAGTCGAAACTAGAAGCATTTAATGTCCCGTGAGTTTCGAAAGTGATTGGCTGGAAAATGCAGTCTGTTGGGATACTTGAGTACTTTTGAATCTTCTGGCTGAAGCAGTTTCAGCAGCACCACCTGCAGAGTGGGACATGGCATGCAAGTAAGAGTCAGCAAAGCTGCTGACTACAGGGGTTTGCCCTCATGCCATGGTATTAGAGTAAGTCCTTCAGGCCACTTGCCATCAAGTCTGGTGAGACCGACAAGCTGTTTGGTGATGGGAATGCCGGAAGGGGAGATGGCACGTGCAATAACGTCATTAATGGCCTGATGCCTGGCTATTCTACTTACACATCAAGCCATAAATCCCCTCTGCATCTGCTATGGCGCCACATCTACAGGTGTGGGCGACACAGATGCTGCAGCCGAGGTGCAGAGAAACAGCCACTCCAACTGCCTCGTCTGCCAGCCTCAACCCACAAGAGGTGACAGAGAGAGACAAAAGCCAGTCTCTACTATGAGGGGACACAGTTGCCAAAAATCTGGTCATGTGATATGGGTCGGAAATGGAAGACTCTACAGCAGTTTGAGAAGACAAAATGCCTGGTTTATCCCAGAACGACTGCTTGTCCGGCAAAGGATCCAAAGACGACAGGGGTCCATGTTCTGCCTGCCACATTAACAGACATGAATAAATAAATGTGTCTGTGGTGCTAGATGAGGCCGACAAGATCTGTGACTGAAGATCCAGGGTGCTCACACCAGAAGCCAAAAGGCAGGAAGTGCCACCGAACACACCCGCCTGATCTCCAGACCACCATATTTAATCGGCAAACTGGCAATTATTATTATTATTATCAACATATTCAATTCAATTAACAATATGAATGTCATGCATGTTACAGATACATTAAGCCCATCTTATATCAATAAATATATGTGAATGGGTATATATATA
>Ga0209782_1000344_pt1 | contig 19180 bp, 8 predicted proteins | sample WorMetmaBAHAMAS1_FD_187390 | JGI IMG/M metagenome (GOLD analysis project Ga0209782, IMG submission 187390) | Marine gutless worms symbiont microbial communities from Max Planck institute for Marine Microbiology, Germany - Inanidrilus... | ecosystem: Host-associated > Annelida > Digestive system >...
GTTAGGGGTCATCCAAGGTCATTGGCATCATAGCCATTCAATAGAGCGCGTGTGACTTCCTATTCGACTTTAATAGAAACTATGCGTTTATTTGTAGCATTTTCGAGCTATAGTGAATAATTTATCAAAAGTGGCCAATTTTAACCCACCCACCTGTCGCCCCTGTAGTGGGTGACCCTGTTCTAATTTTGCCATGATCTTTGGCATCAGATAACTAGAGTCCCTGTGATAGTGTATGGCTTTATTTGTGTGATCCTACATTTAGCATTTTGATACAATACAGGAGTGTGACAGACCGACAGACACAACAACGGTATATACCATGCTAGTGGTAAGAATTGTATTTCTAAAGGCTTGCAATTGGCAAATAACCTTGAAAGTCTCTCAGGATCATCTGAATTAGCACAATTAAATACCTTGATTAGTGGTCTGTGGTGATAACATTCTGTGTTGTAGCATTTCCGAGATACTGCCACTTACTATATGCGTACTGCCTGTGACATTTAGAAGCCTTTCAGTTTCGATATGTAAGTTGAAATTACAGAGTGTGCCAAAATGAAGCTAAGATACATTTGATGCAATTTCTTGGGTAATATCCAATTGCAATATTACATTTTTGGTGTTTAGACTTTCACAAAGTAATGTAGCAACATTAGTCAAAAAATGCATAGCATAGCCTGGAGAGTAGCCTGCTCAGCCTAGCAGTGCCGCCACCTAGCCAAACTTAGTCTTTTTAAACTAATGCAACGCCTGCTGTAGTGCTGCACATATTTCAGTCTTGTAAACTTGAAAGTTACTGGACAGACAAAATTTATACACTGTGTAGACGAATCGTCGCCACTGCTAGCACGACCATCAGCATTGCAATATTCTAATCTGTTCGGAATGCCGGCATGAAAAATTTAGGTGAAATCAGCCAATTTTGCCACATTTTGCTCCAAAAATGATTACCATAGCAACATCTCGTGTGCGTTCATAAAACAAAGGAAAGATCCATGATCTGAACTCACAGATTGATCTACCATTCCTGAAATTTTGGTGAACATTGGTCCAATAGATCCTGAGATAATTGGTCTTCAAGGGACCATTAAAGGAGACAATAAAAACAGAGAATTAACAGCAGCAAAATGTAGCCCATTTGGCGAGCAGGCCAAGTGGGCTAAATTACGTGAGGTGAGTGACATTAATACCATCATACGTGCTGTTCATTTTAATCTGATATTTTGGTGAACTCTTTTTGTGACATCATTGTTCGATCACATGCACAGTTCTATGACTGTTTGACTATACTCACACTCGTGCCACAATGACCACATCAGCTTGTAAATACGCTTTTTAATTTCATAACTGAAGTAGCAAGTGAAACCTTTGTTTGTGAGGTTTGTTTATTCGTCGACAACAGATGACAGCAGTGACAATAACGACAATGACGACGATGAGCAGACCGCCCGCCGCACCAACAACAATCCATACGACCAACGATGGCAGACCTCCATCAGGTAATGAGTCCTCTTCGACGTCTGTTATAAGAAACAATGAATTACCTGGTAGTCACTGATCCACACATATGTATCTGACACTGCAGTCTAAGTAAACTTTATATGTATCTCATTCTAGTCAATCCACACTCAATCACAGCTGACAATCAACTAAAAATATTTTTGTCACTCATCCAAAATTGACTGAATTAAGTTAACATCCCACTCAACACTAAATAGGTTATTTTAGTGATGTTCTTCCAAGCCAGCATCTTAGCTAGTTCTGAGAAAACAAAATCTAAACCAGAAGAAACAACTAACAAAGTTATACAAAAAAAACTTAGTGTGATTTAGTCAGAAAATAACTAAATGTGTGGCAAAGCCTAGCATATAGCCCACTCGGCGTCGTAGTGTTGCAGCCAGGGCATTGGGTAACAGAGCTTTTCAGCCAGGTTACATGACCTGGTGTACTCTGGTATAATGCCACCACTGCATGACTTTCATCTGATTTTTTGCCATTTGACAAATTTTCATGACATTTTGATCCAATATGTCATTATGGAGCAGCATGGCTTTGCATTTACGATGCAGCCAAACAGTGACTTCGAAGGCAATAAATAACTACATGTGATTGCCTATAAGTGATTTTGTAAATTTGAAGAAGTAAACAAAAAAGAAAAAACTAGAAATGCGTGGCAAAGCCTAGCATATAGCCCACTCGGCGTGACAGTGTCGCCCCCTAGCAAGTAGTAGCGAAAGGTAACTGTGCTGCCTCTTAGCGAATATAGATAAACTAAGCCGAGTGCTGATCGATGCTTATTGTACACAGTTGATTCGTGTGAACTTTGGAGATAGCAATCAGAAGCCCACCAAATTTATACAAGATGTAGCCTGATCGTTGCTGCTGTTAATACGTCCATCAATGTAACAATATTCCATGGCATTTCTGAATGGCTGCACGACGAATGCAGGTGTTAGGTCGATTTTCGCCCAATACACATACATAGGTACGCAAATATATAGCCCGGTCATCTCTGGAGTTACAAGGCAGAAGTTCACCAAATTTTTAGATGATGTAACCCCATCATCTCCGCTGTTAATGCGCATAGCTAGACCATGATATTGCAATTCGTTTTCTAGCACTAGTGCAACGAATGCAAGTGTTATCAGTTGGCATATAAAAAAATGATACAATTTTCTCAACATTAGTTGGTTGCCATGGCAACGTCCCTCAACAATAAGGTACAGATCCATCATCTGCACATAGAGCACTTTCATACGGTGAAAAGATTGTGAAAATCAGTCCAGTATTTCCGGAGATATTCGACTAAATGCGCCAGTTTTTTGGCCGTGTCGTACCTGATGTTCATAAATAAGCTCTGTCAACTCTGGAAATTCTGGACCAAATTACATGAAATTTTCACACGGTATAGAGGCATCATTTACACTGTTAATGTGTGCATTGAGGTAGTGATATCCCATTCCGTTTATGAATGACTGAGCTATAAGTGCAGGGGGTAGGTAATTTTGCCACAATTTTGCCACAAAATTGGTTGCCATGGCAACATCCCTTGAGGAATCGGAAAAACTGGACCTGATTGACAATATTCATACAAATACCTTCCATCTGGTAAAAAAAATCGTGCAAATCGGTCCAGTAGATCCTGAGTGAATTGAATTGAGCAAGGTTTAACGTCCCACCAAACACATTATAGGTCATATCGGGGACGGGTTTTACGGGTCAAAAGACCCAACCAACAGCATCATAGCACTGAAGGAAGAGAGTCCTAAGGACTAGGCTTCAATCCCATTAGGTCCACCCCACTGTGCTGACAATAACACAACATATATGCAGTATGAAAAACAAAAACACAACATGCACACAGACAAACACAAATAAATCTAGGATATGCACAGTGAAATGCACCCAGTGTGACAAAACCCAATCCAGCCTAGATGCTATAGCTCAGATGTTGTCTATCAGAGGAGAGGGGAACAGTAGATCCTGAGATAGCTTTGCTCAAATTAAAAAAAAAACATATAGCCCGGTCGGCAGGTTTGCAGAGCTGGCTAAATAAACAAGTTGCAAGAAAAAAGGAAGCAAGTGATTAGGTCACATGTCTAAAAAGTAAACCGATAGCGCCTGAGCAACAAACCAGTGTTGGAAGCGAGATGAGCATGTTGAAAGTGGTCGTCTGGAGTCTCAATCATACCTCCACCAGTCCCATCAACTAGATATACACAGTACTCACGTACTCACTATGCAACATCCACACCCACTGTAATGTCATAGTTCGCTCAAAAGTCAAGTCAAGTCAAGTCAAGTAGCCTTTAACAACTAACTGATGTAAAAGTCTGCCAGAATCACAAAAATAAATGTAAACCAAAAATGGGTGGCAAAGCTCAGCATGTAGCCTGCCTAAGCTAGCTGTAAAAATAATATGCTTAGAAAGGCTGAAACTGGAGTTTAATTTTGGTATATAGAGCTGTCCACTGAATATGCACAAATATGTGATTTTTTCTGTAGCTGCTGCCACCCTCTGGCAAATATTAATAAAATAAATGGGGTTTGTTTACCACTTTTGCTGATTTGCCCCAAAAATTGCACAATCTAACATTAGTCTCTGAGGTTAGGCTACTGGACTGAAGCACACGTAATTTCTACCCAATGTGTAGGAGTCATCACTGGTGTAAACGTGCCAGTGTTACAATCTCACAATCTGTTCAACAGATCGCAGATTCTGTTGTGGAATGAAGGTGGCCCATTTTCGCCAATTTATCCCAAAACTTAATTGGTTACCAAACTTATGGTAACAATTGAGCGATCGCAAACCGAATGTCGCATTGATCGTCTGTTCATCCCCACCCATATGTCTATCAATCTTGACATAACATGCTCGTGAAGATCAGTCCAGTACATTCTGAGACAATTACCCACCAAGAGAAACCATTAAGTAAAAAAGAAAAGAAATAGCAGCAGAACATACAGCCAACATGGCAGGCAGGCCGGGCAGGTGGCTAAATAATATGAACTAACATAAAAATGTGAAATATTTTAACATTAACCATGAGGTGTGTGAAATATAACGGTCGGTGAGAGTGGTCCATGCCCAGCCTTGTTGCGAGAAGCAACCTTGAAGTAATAGGTCGAGTCAGCATGGAGGTCACGTATTGTGGCTGACAAGCGGTTGCCGTCAATAACGTCTATGAGCCAGTCTGTATGTCGACGTGTTGCATCTGTTGTGTAGTAGATGATGTAGCCTGGCAGACAGTGATAATTATATTCATTAGCAGTACCAGAAACTAATACTAGTATCAGTGTCACTAACATGGAAATGAAAGTAATTTTCCGAACGAAAAATAAGTACATGTAGGCTCTAGCACCATGTGATGATATGATATGATAGTATATCTCTTCCTATCGCTCTGGTGGCTATCATGTATCATGTATCGTGTATCCGAGAGGGGCAGGCCCTTATCAGCCCCTTAGACACAGACCGCCAACAGATCCACATGCCATCCCCAGTAAATCTCAGTTATTGCTGAGAACTACTGAATGATGTAGGGGTGGCGTTAGGCCATTGGCAGTCTTTTGACGTGCCTTCAGCCTACCACCAGCGCTGAGGCCTATGAGGCCCAGGCTGGTGGTGAAGCCTAGCCTAAGCCCGACCTAGTGCGCTTTCTCTTCTAACCCTGGGGCTTGTACTGTATATTTATAGAGCCCAGCTTAAACCGGCAGGTTTCTCTGGTAGGTGCCAACATGTGGTCTATCTAAAAAACCCGCTGGCCCCTACCATCTGTTATCCGCACCGGCGGCTCTCACCATACCCAGACGCCCCCAATCCGGGTGTGATGACCTGTCACATTTTCAAGAGGACCTGCCCGAGAATTTAATCTCATAGCATGCAGAAAACCTGACTCGACATGCCGGCAGGGGCAGGAGGCGAACCCACGCCCTGCCGAACTAGCCAGCCAGCCAGGCTCACTGCACTGCAGCTCTGAGAGCATTAGCCACTGAGCCACGGAGGCAGATGCTCTGGTGACTAACTCAGGTGCTCCACAGTCCTGTTTATTTGTCTCAAGCCAGTGTTCTATCAAAACGTCTGACTGTATACATGAAGCACAAGGAACCAGGATTCCAGCTTTTGACACCAAAAAGCTTCATGAAATTTCAGTAGGAACACTCACACAACTTGGGTGACAAATACTATTAAGTAGGAAACATCTGCAACTTTCGAATAATGGCTGAACTCACCAGATTTCAGAACCAGTATGATAAGTGACAAAGTTAGGCTTACTACTGAAGACCAATAGGAAGTCATTTGTGGTCTATCAAATGTACCTTGAGTAACCCCCCTAACACCACAAACTACTTTACTTTATTTAAATCAATTTCATATCTTCAGAATGAGTGAAGCTAGAGATTTCAAACTTGATAAATTATTGTCGATGGCAGGTCAAACTCTCTCTACACATGGTAAACAATACCAGGGGGATGCGGTCAGACTGTCAGAGTTACATGTTCTTTCTTCATTTTGTGGTTCACATATCTCTGAACAAGATATGCCAAACTAATCTGGCAACAGGTAGCCTCACCCACACAGCCAGTTGAAAGAAATGAAAAACTGCATCAGTGGTCGGCCATTCGGAATGTCAATTGGCAGCATGGGAGAAAATCCCCACGTAATTTCCATCAAAAGTGCCATTCCAGTGAGGATCTGGACACCATCTAATACAGTTTCTTTAATTAGGCCAAAGTGAGTCTACAACCCAAACGGCACTGATTCACTCCTACACGTCGTTTAGCAAAATTTAATTTCTATAGACTTTTCCACTATACACTGTGTCTCAAAAAAACGACACTGATGTAGCACACTATCACTTCAACGCACATTAACCGATTATGGTAATTTTTGGAAGCGTTGTTGCTGAATGAGTACGCTATTAAATGGTGATTTGTTATCCCACCTCCCCTTGCTAGTGTCGCTGCACTACCTGGGGAAACATCAACTCAGAAATTTGGTCTCTCCAGTCATGCTGTATACCGAAAATAACACTGATTTTGCTTGCTATATCTTCCACATTCATCAACCAATTGTAATAATTTTTGGCAGGAAATAGCTACGGAGCTTGAGCTATCATAAGCCTATTTAATTTATCATGTCTGTTTGCTATTAAGTCCTTAACTAGCTCCGAAATTACAAAGGCAGAAGTGACACATTTTCAATGTCACTGGTTGTTTGTAAACATGCCATTTACTAAAGAAGATAAGCGTCTGATTAAAAATTTGTTTGAGATGAAAGGCTACAATGCTAGGCATTTAGTCAGGAGTTTTCCAGCAAAAAGCTAAAATGTCAGCAGCATCGACAAGTTGTTGCAATCGCTATGGGTTTCTGGTTGGTCAACCGTCATCCCGGCAGTGGCAGATGACGCAGCGCCCGTATTGATCTTGTTCACAAACTGGTGTTACACAAAAATGGCTAGTCAAGAAATAATAATTATTTGCATACTGTACTTAATAATATGGCCTTATTGTGTACAAAATATTATCAAAATTGGCTGATGAGTGTCGAAGATATAGCAAACCAAAGCAGTGTCATTTTTCAGCATTACTAAAAAGACCCATTGTCGGGGTTCACGATTCCCAAGGTAGTGTAGAGACATTAGTTAGGAGAGGTGGGATAACAAATTACCATTTCATAGCATATTATTTCAGCAATATCTCTGCCAAAAATTACCAAAATTGGTTGATGTGTATTGAAGTTATAGTGTGCAACATCTGTGTCTTTTTTTAGACACATTGTACATAGTTCTTTTTATTATTGTATGTGTGCTTATGTAGCTTTATTTGCATTTATTTTTATGACGATGTCAGTGGTTGTTTTACCCTTTCGTCAATAAAACTGATTGATTGATACACTTTGCACAGCTAACGGTTAGAACACCAAATGCCTTTTGTGGGCATAGTTCCAATATGCATACAATAAATTTAAGACATATGTGGTAGATGACCGCCATTTTGACAAGTATATCTGCTAACACCGATGGACTGCGCGATGCTGCCTAATGCAAAATCAACCATATCTTGCTGCACGCAGAGTGTAATCATCATGCAGGCAACAAGTGTCAGTCATTATTTAAAGCACATTGCTACACAGACTGACAGCTGACAGTTCATAGCACATACGTGCATGGTGAGGCTCAAACTCCACTTGATCTATTTGCTGTCGACATATTATACAAACAAGTTTGCATCAAATACACAACACATCGTACCAATGGACCTTAAGCATTAGTTTATAGCATTATTGGCATCTACCATAATAGGTGCGACAACAGAGGTCCACTGTCGACAGCGTTGTTGACCTCACTTAATGGCATGATGTGGTAAAATTTTTCTAAGTCCACAGTTATGCATGCTAAAATGGGTCACATAAGCCCAACGACTCCCCTTTGGGGGTGATTTGTCATCCATTTGATAAGACTTGATATAGTCTCTCGGTGTACAAAATTTGGCATCTCTAGCTTCAGCCATTCCTGAGACATGAATTTACAACAAGCTCTGATATTGCACAGGGACCGCATGACGCGCTTGTCAATAGATATCTGGCAACTATGAAGCATCCCATTTGAAAAAATTGCAATCGATAAATGACCTTCAAATATGTACACCTGAGGGCATCGCAATTGCTGCTGTTAGACAAGCCATATATCATATACATGAGTGTGTGTGCAGACCAGTCAGTGGTCCATTGGCGTGTCGTGGTGGCTGCCAGTTGAGTGCAATTGATGATGGGTTGTCTTTAATCACTGCAGGCATCACGTCACGAGGTGAAGTCGATGGTGCTACACAGCACACATAACTGTTCTACTGCAATTCAGTTTGGTGACAACAGAACACAACAAATGCACAGACTGCAACAGAGTACACAGTGACAGAACTAGAGCAATAAAACATGTTCCATCTGTTACCCCCATCTCGCAAAGTTACTATTATAGGACGAATCAGGTCAGCCCACCCCCCACCGGTTCTGAGGACACGTACTACCAGGTACCAATCATTTATTCATCATGTTCTAACCCATTACCAACCCAAGCTAAAATAAATCACTGCCTTCGTTCATATACTATCAGTTATTAACTGCTTATTTTTGTGGTCTTACTGATTTTAATGTGTTCTTTCTCACAGAATTAATTTAATAGTATAATTGGTTTGTTTTACAGTCTGCATAGTTGTATTCATTCCTTATGTGTACTGACTGATTTTTATCTATGTTTTATGTTTAAATTTAGCCCTATATCTTTGAAATGTAGCATTTATATGTTATAATATTATTAAACTTACTTAGCCGTGCCATGCAGTGAGGTCAACGTACGTGCATGCTTGGTGGTGACGAGCACACTCATACTCCACGTGCTCTGGCGTCCAGCACGCGACACTCGGACACTTATCTCGTACTCGGTGTAAGGTCGCAGTTCATCGAACCTGGTTGTCATCGTGCTGACATTGACGTAGCGATAGCGACCCCGCAGAGTGCGTCGGCCACAGCGGACCGTGTACATAGCAGCGCTATCGCTGGCAGACCAACTGTCTGACCAGCTCACTAGCACTGATGTAGCCGACAGCACCAGTGCTTCCACGCCGACCGGTGGCATCAGCGGAGCCACCGGCATCAGTGCTGTCACACACCATATGCTTGCATTATACTTTGACTGTTTTTTGACAGAACACTGCAGATTTCTCGTTAAAGATGTAATCGACATGTAGCCATTCCAGCCTCAGGTACAGCACATATTCATTAACAAGTGATCACACTGTTTTACCTGCCACCAACACATTTATCCATGTCTGTCTCTACTCCACATAGCTTGGCTGGCACTCATGTCCCATGCCACTGACAACAGGAAGCTGAGTTGGCCTGGGTGACTGGTTAAGATACCGAGGTGGTATGCCCATCGAAGACAGTCATCCATCTCAGTACTAACCAGGCATGGCACAGAGAAACTTGTTGATCAAGACATATGCATTACCACTAAGCCACACTGCCTCAACTCTATGCATGTATTTCAAAATCAGATGCTTTTTTCTGAACCAGATTATGGTTTGGGGATTCACATCGTGTTCAACTCGGTAATATAATGCACCATGCTAACTTGCTAAGTGGTGTTGCCTGTTGGAGTTTAATGTAAAAACTTGATTTAAAATATAGTGAACTGTACAATTATGCTAAACTCCAGGTCAATTTCAAATGAATCCGGTACAGTATATGTAGTGAGTCTGAGATACTGTTATTGTTATAACGTTTATTTTATAGGCATAGTCACATTATGCATGTTTTTGTATTCTACTTTCTATTAATAGCATTTTCTATTTTAGTATACGTTATTTAGCTATTCAGCCTTTAGGCTGCAAGTGTGTTCAATAAAATCAGTCAGTCATTATGAGTTGTGTTGGGCTGATTCTGCATGGCAAAACAAAACAAGACAGCAAACACTTGGCAGCCATAATTTCAACTGATGCACAGCAAGCATCAGTCAGTCACTTTGTGATACCTTGCTGAGCTTCCTATCTGATAATATTCAAGTTTTAATATCTGCTCAGTTAAAACACAGTGCCAAAGTCTATAATATATTTTTTTTCAGTCTGCAAAGTAATCTTAACATTGGGCTTACTGCATTTATTATAAGTATTGTATTCTTGCAGAACGTGGAACAATGGTGTCTAAATATGTATGTGTCTATTATAGTAGTGTCTACACTTCACAAAGTCAAACTACTTTTCTTGCATCATCTTCATTTCATTTTCAATTTTATCAAGTCCACTGCTCTCCATTCACATCTACTCTACTTAGTACTCACACGAGTCATCTCGAGTGAAAGTCGTCTCATAGATCGGAATGCCTTCACCAACGTTGTTGAATGCTCTCAGACTCACTACATATTGCGATGATGCACCTGCACCACAGACAGTTCTCAGAGTGACACAGAATTCTGAATACTCTTTCATCCTAAGAATCAACAGCAAAGCCGTCACTAAAGATCGCACTATACCTAATAATATCTTATGAAAAATTCAGCACCTTTTTCACTCACATTCTAATAACCCAGTTTCTTGTGTCGCCCTGTAATATTACTACTCATCAAACACAGCTTAAGTGTCACAGTCAAAAACTATGAAGGCTTCTCACAGTTACTGTAATGTTACAGAATGTTTAAAGGTTGAGACATAAGGCCAAAGTCAAAGACCACAAAATGATATAAATGTAATTAATCAAAAGATTATCACTTTTAAAAGTTTATAAATTTCAAACGTGAGTTTCACAAATTAGAACATATTCTATTTTGTGAAAGTCATTTTAGAAAATTGACTTTCCAAAGTGACTTTCGAAAGAAACTTTCCAATGTGAGTCTTAGACCATATGACTTAAGCCAGGTAAACAAATATGTCATTAATAACGTCACAGACGTCACAATTATACTGGAAGTATAATTTGACATGAATAGAAAGCATCTAACAAGCACAGCATGCCACATTGATGAGAAATGCAAAATACATTTGTGTTTGCCAGTGAGATGAGACATTCATTCTAAGACTTTGGTGCTAACAAAAGATTATATGACAAAATGATCCTATTTGTCTCAAAGAGAAATGATGATATGGTCTCACGTAGTGATTTCACAGCATAATATCGCTGGTGTGGTGAAATAATTTGCCGATAAACGTCTGGAATTCCAACACCATAACCGAGCACATATCCACGGATCATGATGTCCTGTTCAACTGGAGGCGTCCAGCTGACGACAATGGACGTAGAGAGTGGACGGATGCGCAGTGATGTCGGTTTGCCTGGAATCTTCGTCTCTGATAGTATCATCACACACTTGCATACATTATGCATCAATTATCATCTACACTAGTGAGTGAGTGAGTGAGTATGTACACTTATACTGAGTGCACTATAAAACAAAAAGTCACTAGTGCGTTGCAGTCTAGCTAAACAGAAAAGTCTTTAAAAGTCGTCTGAAATGCCCGAGTTCGATGTCAGGTTGTCGAGTTTTGCCGGTAGACTGTTCCATAGTTTTGGTCCCACAACCGAGAAGCTCATGAAACATCACTAAAACCTAATGATGCTTATCTGCATAGCAGATAACATTGTGATTGAATTTACAGCTTAATGAACTGTTTCTCAGAAATATTATACATGGCAACATGGCGAGGTTGTTAACTGTCCTTTTTTTCAGAGATTTAGTGCCCAGTTCCACGATGAAGCATCTGGCAATGTTATGGCAAAAAAGTCCAGTACTTGACTCAGGATATGTCATTTTGTCACACTGTCATCAGATAAGCACACCAAATTCTAGACCAGGTGCTGAGTATCTCACATTCAGACCTGCATGCTTACCATCAAGATCATGCATGAAGGTCTCAGCACTGATCCACTGTGTTGGAGGACCAGTACCATTCACAGTCATTGCTTGAACACGTGCACTGTACCCTGCTGAACGCTCCAGACCTGCATTCAACACATACCAACCACAGTACACGTACACACACCGCTATAGCTCTGACGCACAGCGAAGAGTTACAGTAGCATCAAGAGATGCACACTGTATACATCATATGCTGACAATATCAGTAAGTGACCAAAGTAGCTTGGAAAGAAACCACTTTGCAACTACACAGCCAGACACCAAGAAAATCCTACCAGCAGATGGCTACATGTGGAAAATCCAGACATACCCTTAAAATGCACCTTCCCGTGAGGGATATGGACCCCATCTATAGATAAGATTTGTGGTTTATTATGATTCTACACCCCAAACCAGCTCATGATCACTTCAGCCACTTTTTGCATGGCTCACCTTGTCTGTCTGTGTTGGACACACAGGTGACTCACCTGTGTGTCCAACACAGAGAGAGACAACACAGATACAGACAGACAGACAGACAGACAGACAGAGAGACAGACAGGCAGACAGTCTGAGACAGACAGACACAGACCATTCTAATGTGACATCTCTAGCAACAGGCCGCATCTATGCACTGCATGCAGGCATTGCGGCCTAAAATGTATTGATGATCAATAAACAGATCTAAACAATCTGCATTGATAATAAACAACACTGTCAGCATTCACTACTTATTTACTAGTAATATGACAAGCTGCTGTTCATTATCATTCAGATAATTAACTGAGAATATTCTGCATGCATTGTACACTCATTCCAAAGCCCGCCCACGCCGACTCCACTCATTAGACTCACTGATGTGTGCTGTCCGATCTACAAGGAACACTTATGGTGATCGGTGTTCTGCTGCTGCTGAGTCACGGGTCTGGAATTCTCTGCTGGCTGAACTGCAACAATGTGATTCTCTCAAACAATTCAAACAACATTTAAATACTAATTTTTTTTCGGTTATGCGACCACGGCGCTTTGTGACTTTTGTTAGGTAGTGCTTACTTACTTACTTACTCAGTGTTTCAGTTGCGATGCATAAATCTACGTTGTTTATTCACCATAAAAGGTATAATGCTAAATGAGTCACTGACTAGAGGAGCTGTTAGATGTTACCATTCAGTTCATGACTGTGGCTGTTTCCATCGGTCACAATGCTCATACTTTGTGTTCTTTCTCCACGTGTCTTGTAGCGAATCTTGTATCCAGTGATCAGTCCATTCCTGCTGTGCAGAGGTGGTGGCTGCCAGCTGACTAGCAGTGCCTGCCAACCACAGTTACAATGGTGCGTGACATGACAACGCTTCATTCCATAGTGGATGTGCCATCAAACACTGTCAGTCTGTCACTGACCTGCGCTGAGTTTAGTTGTGCCATCAACTCATTACTCAACACTGTATTCTTTTTGGCTGCATTGTCTATGTCAACTTATTCACAAATTAACATTGTTGTTATAGGCCGAATCACAGCTTTGGCTAGCGAAGTGGCCTGTTGGTACAGGTAATGTGGCATGGGTGGTCTGTCTATCAGTCTGTCTGTTTGTCACTAACGGTCCCTGTAAAATGGCTAATACAACTGAGATCATACAGGTGAGTAAGGTGGGCTCAAGAACCATGTATTAGGGCATTGGGGTCGAGATCCCCAAGGGAAGAAGCAATTCTGGGGATACATGCTAGTCCATTGCAAAGTATAGCAACTATATGACATACAGACTGGATGCAGTATACCTGGAGCTCAATGGCTGAAGTCATCTACAGATGGCATTGCAAGCACATGCAAAAAAACAAGTTCATTCACTGCCATGAAGAATCGCAATGTGATCTGTTCTCAAAAAAAACTTTCAGCAATCTTGTTTAGCCACCTGGCATGCCTGCACACCCTAGTGGATTAGAGTTCACTATCCCCAAGGTGCAATATCCACAAAAGCTAATATTTTGATGTTTTGATGATAGAGAACGGCGTTGCATGCAGCAGCCATGCCATTCTTGGCTATCATTGGCCATTCAGCCAGCAAGATGGGAGATCCATAGAAACTATTCTGCTAAAGCACTAACAATTAAACACTAACACTAACCCGATCCCTAACCTTAACCCTAATCCTATTAACCCTAACCTTACCCTACTCACCCTAACCAACCCAGGAATGCTTGCAATCAACAGATGGGGCTGGAGACTACACGTAGTTAACATGCAGTTATTGGCCTTTGCGATATTGGACCTTGGGGAAAATGGACCGACACCACCTGGTGTCTATATGTTTTGTTTGCATTAATTTCTTATTTTTCATTTTTCTAAATGCTTTCTTATCTCAGAAACTATCAAATTCCACTGATTTCCACTAAATTTTCACCAAATGGTAGCTCTTTGGTTGCAGATCATAGATCTGACCTCTGTTTTCCAATTTTTCAAGGGGCATTTCCACAGCAATCAATTTGATTGGGAATCACCAAACCTATCATGCACGAATAAAACCAATTATCTCATAAGATATTCGACCAATCTTCACAAAATTTTCAGCATCGGTAGAAATATGGAAGAAGATAATTAATCTCACATTCGTAACCCTGATCACTCAAGGGACATTGCTGTGGTATTGCCGAATTGCCTAAAAATGTCGTAACAACCTTTCACTCAGAGCCAAATTATATCAGGATCTACTTGATTGATCTTCACCAATTTTCACCGTGTGGCAGATAATGATCACAGATGATGATCAACTCACACTTGTTTTCCGATTACTCAAGGGAACTCATTTTGGGGGCCAAATTTGCAAAATTGCCATACCCCACTCTCATTCAGTGCACTGGCATTCCTAAATAGATTGGAAAATTGCTACGCCAATGTGCACATTGTGATCCCTCAACACTGCGAAGAAATTTGGTGAGATTCAATCCAGTAACTATGGAGTTTACAAGGATCATCTTGGCAGCACTGCTAGGCACTGCAGAGATCAGTGCTCGGTTCTGTTTCACTACAATTTACTACTATTGTTTCACTACCATTCGCTAGAGGGCAACACCGCTATCTGGGCGCGCTACAAGCTAGGCTTTGTCACACATTTTTGGTTCTTGTTCTTATTTATAACAAGAGGGCGTAGCAGTGGCTAGCATAGCGCGAGATAACCCCTCCCCTCTTCCCGGCATGCACCGCGACCACAATGCATGCATTGTGAGCACTGTGGCCTGCGACCGAAATGTGCGGTAAATTTTGATCGGAATTTGAAACCTAAATTAGTTATAATGCGCCAATGCACTTCCGTCACAGACAGACGGACAGACGGACAGACAGATAGACACTGACATCATAGCATAAGCGCGAGATGTATATATTACATCTTGCACTAAAAATTCCTCAGTGAAATTCCTGATTAGTCCAAAATCATGCATGACAAAAGCCCTTGAAGAATTACCCTTAACAATATGCTCATGCAGAAACATGTCTACATACATCATGTCTAGCTGTTTTATTTGCCACAATCTGTCGTTAATTGCGTGTGGAGCATATGTCAGCATTGCAGTGTACAGGGTGTGTCAATAAAAACAATCTCTTTGGAAAATTCATTATCTCTGTAATTGTAACAGGTATTGTCATTAAATTTACATTTTTTTACAGAGGATGATTCATGCCATGTATGCAGAAAATTTCATTACAATATTTGGTTTTATTTAAAAATTACATCCATTTGAACTTAAAAGTAAAGTTTTCTAAGTGAAAAAGTAATTTAACTGATATTCCGATGTAAAAATAACAAAAAAATGAACCAGATTTACATGCCAATGGATTATCATGTATGAAGTACAGTGCTCGAATACTGCCAGAGATACACGCCATAGCTGACCAATATTTCCGAGCTAAAAGACTGTTTTGTTGACAATATGGAATATTTGCCACATGAGCTCATTCATATTAAGGCAATTGTATCACTTTGCAACAAACTTTGATTGTGTGTTGCTGCAGCTGGAGAACATCCTGAACTCTCTGCTTAAATACTGAATGAGCTATAGGCAACTGACATTCATCATTGAAATGTCTGACCTTTTGGTGAAAATCTGTGCAAAGTTTGATTTATTATTCGCATATTCAATGTTATGTTAGTTGGTGTTTAACGTCCCTTTTCAGCACAAATATATGGCTATATCAGGATGAAAGGTCAGGGGTGGAGAGCTATCCCTACCTAGTATAGGAAGGCCAGCGATATATTAACCTCAACCCTGGCTTCCTTTTTATTCAGCAGCCACCCAAAAATGGAAAGGGATAAATAAATCAAATACGATACAAATAAGCATGCATCCTTAACTAAAAATAACATAAAATCAAAATCTACACAAATGAAACTAAAGCGACGTTTAGTTGCCTCCTACGACATCTGGGTGTGGAAATGGAGTGAGAGTATTCTGGTAGAATAAAAAGGGATGAAAAGCAAGAAGATAGATGAAGCATGAATAAGAAAGGGAAAAAGGAAAAGATATTAAAGGATAGAGAAGAAGGTGGGGAAGTGGGGAAGTGACAGGGGGAATTGCCCCAGGCCCACACGGGGCCGTACATATTCAATGCATAACTGCTTGTTCACATTGTCTATTCCAGTCAATACAATACAGTAAAATACAAGTTTGGTCCAAATCCATGCTAATTGCTGAAATACAGAAATTTTTCTAGGGGATTGTTTTTTATTGGCGCACCCTGTAGTGTAAACTTACCGTGGAGCTGATGACGTCGACAGTGACATTGAGCGGTGCAGCTGACGGAACTGCATAACAACAAACAACTTCATGATCATTGACTGGAAATATATTTGGCCATTATTTCTCACCACATTCTACAGCATTATCAGCTCAAGCAACACACTTTATCAACTAAAAGTCAGTCTGTCACTGCACTGACATCACCCATAGCTTTCTCAGTTTACACAATGCAGACAAAGAAGAAAATATGCCACTTCAGCTTCAGGGGATGTAGACCCAGAAACTCTGACTTGGTTGTCTTCCCTTGAACCACTCTGATGGGGATCCATCCCACACCCATACCTTACACTCGCCATTGTCTATCCAAGTCAATACAATACAGTAAAATACAAGGAGTTATATGCACCCCTGTTATAGAGACATATCACGAGGGTGGTAATGCTACATGGTCCATATTGTATCAACAGCCCAGATCAATCAATCAAAGATATCACTGGAAAGATAAAAGCACACTGATGCAATGAGAGGTATCTTTCTGGGCATGAGTTATGGTTAGTCTGTACATACTAATATATTGATGCTGATGACTATGACAGTAATTAACAGAAAAGAAGCACAACTGACCATCAGACAAAGTGCGACCGATGACTGCGTCTGCACTGTGGCTTGTACCATCCAGGCCATATGCTGCTACCCGTATGTTGTATTCACAGAACTGGCACAAGTCCATGAGAACAGCTTGCCGCTGTTCCACCGTCACATCCATTTCAGCACTCGTCAAGTCATTCACATCGTAGTAGAACACTCGGTAGTATGTTACTGCTGCTGCTGCTGACATCTGGGTGCTGGTGTCTGCATCGTCCCAGGTCACACGTAGTGATGTTGATGACACACCTGACACTTGTATGTTGCTTGGCTTATCCACTACAAAGTCTGGCACATGTCAGACAATGCATGCACAACCATTCTCAACAACAAGCTCTTTTTATCTGTCGTTCACATATTTTAATTTTCAAGATTTCAGCCAGCTGCCAAGTTGCATTTTTAGCCCGCTCAGCTAAGTTGCCGACTGGGCTATATATTTTGCTTGCGTTAATTTCTTTATTTTTCATCTTTTTTAATGATTTCTCGGAGAACAATTATTTCAGGATCCGCTTGACCGATTTTCGCAGCCTTTTCACCAAATGAAAGCATTTTGGGTGCAGATGATCGAACTGAGCCTCTTTTTCCGATATCTCAAGGGACGTTGCCATGGCAACCAATTTTGGGAAAAAAATGGCAAACTCCGCACTTTCGTCACTCTGGCATTCAGAAACGGAATGGGATAACGCCTTGTATATGCATGATTTAATAGCGCCACTAATGCCACTATATCATGTAAAATTTTGATGAAGATCGGTCCAGTAGTTTCGGCAGAGAACAGGCTAACAGATGGAAATTGCGCTGCACGTTCATGTCATGGTTGGACTGTAGGTAAAACAAGCTGTTACTCATATTGTAAAGTGCATGATATAATGCGCCCTGCCTCTGACCATCTGACATACGTTCCCTTGGCTAATTTAGCACGCTCGATTTGTCAAGGGACGTTGCCAAATAATGTTGGCTGAAATGAGAAAGTAACCAAGGCGCACTGATACCACATGCATTCTTTGCATGCGCCACGTGCATTCTTTGCACATTCGCCAGGTGGAAGCATGGTTATATTTCGCTACTACCTGTTAGAGGGCGACACTGTGGCGCCAAGTGCGCATACGCTTGGCTTTGCCACACATTTCTAGTTAAAATCTGATTTTTAAAACATTCAATATGGCCCAGAGGGGCAATATGCATCAATGTGCCAAATTTCATCAAAGTTGGTCTAAGAGTTTAGGAGATATTGCACTTAACTGCTTTGAAAAATGGCAGCCATCTTGAATGTTTAAAAATTCCTACTTTTTATGGCTAATGGGGTTCGCAGTCTCATTGTGCATCATCTTGCCAAATTTTATGGTGATTGCTCAAACTGCTGCAAACATAGCAATTTGTTATTTTTCAAGATGGCATTTTTCTACCATCTTGGAATGACTGGAAATGTATTGGAACTATCCACGAAGAGTACACGGCGGTCTTTATCACTGTGCAAAATCTGGTTAGAACTGATGCAGTAGTTTAAACATTATCTGCCGTTGACTTGAAAATGCCTACTGATGCTCCAAAATAGGGGTAATTATTGAGAATATCATCCCATAAGTGGGCAGCAAAAGACACATCCTTGCAAAGAAACTTGTAATATCAATCAATCAATCAAAATTTATTTTCTGAGCAATAGAAATATTACAGTGTATACAGTATGCTAGCGCTCAAAAGGCTGCCAGAGAAGCATACGCTCATTAAACTGGCCGCCCAAACAAACAAAAGAACAAATAATAATACAAACAGGAAGGGGGAAAAGACAGGGGGGAACAAACAATGACATGTGCAGTGCAAGTGCAAGTGGAAACACAGTCTTAATAAATCTACACTATATGTACAGTCTGGTTTAAAATATAATAATCTATGTGGCAAATGTCCAGAAAGAATTCA
>Ga0209782_1000345_pt1 | contig 19176 bp, 13 predicted proteins | sample WorMetmaBAHAMAS1_FD_187390 | JGI IMG/M metagenome (GOLD analysis project Ga0209782, IMG submission 187390) | Marine gutless worms symbiont microbial communities from Max Planck institute for Marine Microbiology, Germany - Inanidrilus... | ecosystem: Host-associated > Annelida > Digestive system...
ATATAAATTATTTTATCTATCTATCTATGATCAGCGATATACAGTATGTACCATAACTGATATTAGTAAAGTAAGCAACTGCATTAAATCAATGCTAATAATAAACATGTAGCTAACTCTGTGTAATCGTGTGCTGTGTTGAGGTTGATGTACTGAGCTATGGAAGCTGTGACACCGTCCCTTGCAGGTGCTGTGGTGATAAGGCCTGCTGCTACTGCTTCTGCTGCTGGCAAAGATTCTCGTTGGTTGACACTTGAAGTCTGTAGAGAATTTGCACGTGCTAATTGCCCTCGTTCCGCCGAGGAGTGCAAATATGCACATCCACCTCCGCACGTTGAGATTCAGAATGGCCGTGTTACATGCTGCTATGATTCAATTAAGGTGTGTTTGCAGTTTGTCTTTTGGAATGAAATTGCTTGCTGATATTGATTTGATTGTGAACTTAAAGCTGAATTATTCAGTTGCAGTACCATATTTTTACATCTGGTTCATGCTTATTAAAAGTTTTTTTTTACTGATGCGTATGCTTAACGTAGTCTAAGGAAACATCAATGCTACATGCATACAGTTATGCAAATATGATCAGTGAAGAAGATGAAAAATATGAATGACAGTTAATGCAGTGTTTCAGTGCATGGCACTTACAGTCGTATGGCACAAAGTACACACATGCATACACCATAATCATTTGTTCTGCTCTTTTGTCTCTGTTTCTTGTTATGCTACCCTTCATAGTTTGATGTGACATCTTTGTTGTGCTGTTCCAGTTATTTTGAGGTCTTCCAGGAGCTGCCAAGAGTGCCTTTTGTGGGCATGCTACTGCAAAAGAGTGCCCATAATCTCATATATAATTTCAGATATAGTTCCATTGTTTCACTGGTTGTTATATGAATTGTAGCCAAATGGCTGGATCTTTCTGGTCGGATGTTTATTTGCGATAACTTATAAAAACTGTGGGCATAGCCATTTGTGGCTCTTTTTACCACACTACATGCAATGTCATATCTAGTGCAAGCACAACCACCAAAGTCGTTAATGAAATTTTGAGCACTCACTAACACAGAGTGCTAGTTTTGCCAAGATGATTTTTTTACCTGTTATTTAGATATATTGTTGTCTAACCTCCTCACTCCATTGCTTCAGAATCTGCTGTTTATACCATGATTAGTAATTAAGTTAGGCATGTCAGAAAAATGCAAATATGCGGAATGCGCATATTTGGCACTTTGCTGCATTTTCCGCATATTTTAGCAAAGTGCGCATATCGCATATGTTTTCCGCATATTTCGGCATTTTCAGCGGTTAAATATTTGTTGTAGTAATTTTCCGAATCGTTGCAGATGATCAATATTCGTTGTTAAGTGATGACGTCTAAGTTTAAGTGTAAAAAGATTGAATATAGCCCGAAAGATCGTGCAACAGCGAATCCACAGGTACTTTCCAGCTTTGCTGTAAGCTTAAATGTACTAACAATGGCTGTGCTATCCATCCCCCCCCCAAAAAAAAAACGTACCATGTCAGATTTATGTGAATATGCAATCTCTGCATATTTCCGCATATTTTTGCTGCATATTTTGCTATTTTTCGGTCCGCATATTTTGAAAAAAATGTCCGCGTTTTTCTGACATGCCTATTTAGTGGACCAAATGAGCTTGATGGACTTAATGGTATTCAAAAATGTGACAGACGTCTGGTTTTTGCTTCACCTCTGTCTGCCATACTGCAGCAGTGTATTGACCAGGGGGTGCAGTGCTGTTTGACGTTGCCATTACATACAAAGGCAGATAATTGCACACTAGGGCAAATGTTTGAACAGGTTTAGTCAGTTAGTTGTGCCCAAACATTACGTGCTTTAAAACTACATAGACACATAGAAATTGTTGGTGCAGTGGCTGTGCTGTGCTGGTGACAGGGCAAGTGTCAGCGTACTAATCCTCCGTGTAAGTACCTGCACCCTCCAGCACACCTCCAGGAGCAGCTGCTGCAGACAGGCAAGCAGAATCTGGCAATGAAGAACATCCAGGCACAGGCCGTCGCTGCAGCATCCGGCTTGCAGCCCGTCTTCCATGTCGCGGCTCCCTCGCCTGCTGGCATGTATCCTCTGGTACGTCCTGTCGGCTGTACGATGCTAAAGTTTTCATAAGTATTTGTGGCAATTATTGATGCCAGTTTGTTGAAGCATGTAACAGTATGTTTACTGGAATTTAATAGGCAGCAGAAGCAAGGTGCACTTCAAAGGTCTACTAGGTAGGGAGTCGTATAGCAAACCAGATGTTGCTGCAGGATTGACATATGTTGCAATATTGCTGAATATTGTCTACACATCACACATAATTGGGGTAGGTGTGTAGTATTATTTATTATTACTGCTTTAACCAGTGGAATTTGTGTATGAGGGGCATTCAACAAGTTTGTAGACACTTTACAATACAATATAATGTCCTGCAACTAAAATGCACTTGGTCCAACATTTCCTGCAAGCTTGGTTTCCATCGTGGAAAATTGTTGATCTTGCTCTTCAAGCTTGCCATTCTGTTAACGTCTTCGTCATTAGCCAATTGTTTCCTTTTATGAATTTTTTCAGTTTAGGAAATAAATATAACTCATCCAGATCTAAGTATGGTTAGTATGGTGGGTGAGAGTAATTCTAATCCGGTATTTTGGATAGCGTTTTCCATTTTAAATATAAATAATTAATCACCGCACCTCACACTTCATGTTTTTTTTCTTGTTAACATTGTCTGTTTACCATGGTAATAGAAATGCAGAACAATGTTGCATGAATAATTGTAGCCTAATAATAAGTTGTGCAATACTGTAGTGATAAATAGTGCTAACCAGTGACAAAATATCAATGAAATTTCTGATGTCCATCTATGTTGGTCTACGAACTTTTTGACTGCCCCTCATAACAAGCAGCTTCAATCGACTTTAGTTTTGAATATTTCATTAGAGGTAGTTATTCTGTAATGTATAATGCCCCGATAGTGATCCTTCTGGTTGGTCAGCTGTCTGTCAAAAAAAAATTGTACTAAACTTGCCTTGGGATCATTGCAAATCCAGCTTACTTGAGATTTGTGTGAAAATGGCTGTCAAAATATTTGTGTGTGAATACCTGTGTATGTGTGTGTAATAAGGTATATGGCAGTGACTCGGTTAAGCCTGTTTTGCCACCTCAGTATCAAGCAATGGTCATGCCTGGACAGTATCCATATATGGCATGTATTTTACTTATATTTATATTTACTGTAACATGACAGACTGTTAGTAATCAAAATATACATATATATGTACAGATTTAAATGGTGTAAAAACTGTGATACCAATATGAGGGATTGATGTCTGCACTAACATTTGACTTTGTTATGTCTTCCTGAACAGCCATGTTTATTTAGACTATCTGTTCTCCGATGGCTTGATGTCATGTCCAAGTCAAACATTTTTCATAATTTGTCAAGTGTAGCGACATTGCACTTTTTACATTTTTGTACAGGATGGTGCATAAACCTGGACCTTGCTATTATGTGTCAGATATTTGACAAGGGATTTTAGCGATACGTTTGAGGTGTGGTGTGATCTTTAATGGTAATGCTGTTGCAGAGTTTCTGTGTTACAAAATGTTGTTGAAAATCAATCGGCATTCAGTGATATTATTTGCATATATGAGTATATGTGATTTGTTTGACTTACAGTAACTGATGCCTAGCAGTGCGACCACAGTGCAGTGACTGAGTGGAGTAGCAGTGGTTGTGTTAGAGTGAGATATGTGTATGTGACGTGTTTAGCCGTCAACACAACAGTACTTGCTTCCTGGCGCCGGCGCCGGTGCCGGTGGCTCGTCATACCAGCTCTACCAGCCGTCACCAGCCAGCTCCGTCATTCAGTTTGTTGACCCTGTGACTGGAGCCACGATGTCGTTGCCAGCGCAGCATCATGCCCCGTCCAGCGTTGCAGCCAACCACATGCCTCTGTCTTCACTTGCGGCAGCCAGTCAACTCGACTTGCCTGTAAGTCAGTCGGCAGCATGCTGCCGTACTGTGCTCATCTCGTTTGTGAGTGTGATCGATATAAATAGAATTCCTACCAATAAACTTCCTGTCAGTGCTAGTGCTGGACTGACTTTTTGTCTTTTATTCAGGCCTCGCGTATCTCTTCCATTGAAGACAGATAAGTTGATGGCTTTATGCACTTTTTGGCACCATTATAGCTTTAAACAAAACATATAAATTTGTTTTGGTAGATGTCAGTGAATTATTGCTTTTTGCTTCTGTAAAATACGAATTGTTGACAATGACTTGCTGCAGTTTGTCACCAGTATTTGGTACACTGTTGTGGGTCACCTTGTATTGTCTATTTTAAGGATTTTGCTGCTTGTTGAGAGCATTTACACAGTATGTGCACTGACATTTATAGACTGTACTAGTATAGCTGACACGTTGATGTGGGTATTACCAGATAAGCACTAGATTGCCACGAAGACTGAGGGAAATGTTAGGGACTTTCACAGAGTCTGGAGAGTTGTCAGCCTGTGTTTGGCATCTGATCTGCTGTCGACTGTTGCTAGTTTCACTGGATGGTAGCATTGTGGCTGGATTCTCATGTCAGTGTGCCCAACAAGACCATCATCCGTCGGTAATGATGCTAGTATGATGCTGACTGTTGACAGCTGTGGAACACAATGAATGGTTACTACACAACGGCCGCCGCCGCTGCTGCAGCTGTGCCTGCTGGTAACACCACAGTCGATGATGCTAGCTCAAAGACTCTCATGGTCAGTTTCGTTTGTGCTCACTGCTGCAGACTGGTTACTTACTTAATGTACATGTAAACATTCACTGATACAGAGACGTAGCTGTTTTGTTAGATATTTTCCAGGTGAACCTGGGTTAGTTTATTGTCCTCTGGAGTTCAAGAACTTTGTGTTCTGTACTGACAGACGAAAAGCCTATGTATCCTCCTTCACTGTTTATTGTGTCTTTTTTCTGTCTAATCTTATATACATACTTCCATTGTTGTACAGGTTTACTCCACTGAGTCATCTCACAGTCCACATTCCAGATCATTTACGTCTGCCATTTGCAATAACTAAATTCAGTGTTTTCGGTACCAACAGTTCTGAGCTGTACAGTTGTTCTGTTCTTTTCCTCAAATATTCTCACTTAACTGTCTGATTAGTTTAGTTTTCTTTAACTTTGTTTCTTCAGGCACAGTCTCTTCGTAGTACGTAAGGTAACTTCTGAGATGTGATATGTGCACATCTGCTCTCCTTTTCAATTTTGACAGGAATACTATCTAATTTGGTGTACGTATGAAATTTTTGTCGAGCTTTCGACTGATGCTGTTGCGTCTAGTTTGGCGGTACGTTCAAACTCAGAAAGGGTTTGTGACAGTGGTGGCGATGTGCACAGGCGGGTGGTCAGGGCTGGGCGTCATCCGTCGGTAATGATGCAGTGACTACATCGACGTCGGCTTCTGCTGCGGTGGCGAGTGTGGCGCAGCAGAGTTCAGTTCAGCTGTACAGCGACGTACGCGTCGCCGGCGTGTCACCGGCGTCGTCATTGTCAGCGGTCGACCTGCCGACCAATGCTGTCTACCGGTCATCAGTGCTTTACCAGCAGGTAACATCTGTTGACGATCATGCTGATAGATGACATCGACTGTCTCAGTAAGAGTTTTGATGCTATCGGTTGGGCATTCAGCCACTGACAGCCTGCTACGCATGTCATCAAGGTCTGGTGGACTCATCTTAACCTGGAGTGAGTCCCACAACTAGACCGGTTAACAGAAAACTAGAATACTGGTACACAAAGTCAAATGTTGCTGAGATGTAGTGCTGTTACGTATTTTACTTTGTGACCAGATAAAAGAACACCAATAAATTCCAATGCCTATAAAGTTGTCGACGAAGTTTTGCAGACATAAATGCACGTATGTATGAATGTGAATGTTTGGCATAACGTGCGCAACAGCACGGTCATTTTTTAAAAATAAACAGACGTCAGAGATGCATTATCCCAGCGTACAGTGCTATTGATGTTACTAGTGTATAGCATGGTGAATATTATCATGGTAGTTGATGACATAGCGAGTCATGTTGATACGTATTTGCATACGTTCTTGTCAGCGGAGTTGTTGTCTTTGCATCGTGTGATGAGCCAAGACGTCGTTCATTGACTGAGGTTTGCATCGTCATAGATTTTACAGCTGCTGCTGCTGCTGCTGCTGCTGCTGCCACCACCGCCGCTGTCGCTCGACATGACGACGATGACGTGATGATGATGATGATGATGATGTTTACTTTATCCTTGGCAGGCATGCTTTGTGTGACATTACGTTCTGTTGCCAGTGCTTTCTTCATTGCGGCCTCGTTGATCTTGTTATTGTGATGTTACTGGTGGTGATGATGGCCGTGAGTGACGGTGCATGGTGTTAGTCGTAGTGAGCAGCGGTCACTTTGCCACGCTCTCCACTTCTTGCTTGCTGTCCTTTCTGCTCATTGTTGTGCATTTTCGAAATTTTTTTTTATTCGTGCTGACATCACATCTTTTCTAGTGGAAGCTGCTGAACTGATACATAGTATGGTGACATTGACGATCCGTAACACGGTGTGTGTGTGTGATGTGTGCCTTTGTTCAATGTATTTTTAATAGTTTTATCAACTTTTAATCTTATGTTGTGAATAGCAGATGGAACAATAATCGACCACGACCATATTCAACTGTCATTCTAAAATATAGGCAAAATTGTGCATATCTTACAAGCGAGAAGTTTTTTTGCGAAGTTGTATGTTATATGGCAGTGAAACTCGGCGGTTGAAGAAAGAATACAAACTGCTGGATGTGTAGTGTTAATGTAACAAGATAGGTTCACGTGTAGTGAGTGGAGAGAGAGACTGAAAATAGATTATGTAATTACTTTGGTGCAGTGAAGTAGGTTGAGATGGTCTGGACATGTTTCAAGAAGGACGAGACTAGTTGGGTGACAGATTGCATATATTATGAAGTGGGAGAGGTGAGACTTAGATGTAGAGAGATATGGAAAAAGATTACCAGATCTGATAACTGTGACATGTAAGAAGATACTGTTGACTGTAGTAGATAGAGAAAGTTAATTAAAGATATTGTATTAATACCCATAAAGAGAGGGGATGAGTGAATGAACGTTTTTCTGGTCTGACTTACTTTGGTGTCCTGCATGTAGGGCAGTTATACAGTGACTGTGTAAAACAAGCGAGATATTTGAGTTGCCATGCACTTCCTTCGGTGACAGTAGTCCAGCTTGCCACGAATGTGTATAACAGTGATTGGCAAACCCTCTTTTTCTCAACTTCCATCGACTTATCATGCCATTTCATTGCTACTGTTGCTGCTGCTTCTGCTACTACTACTGTTATAGTTCAGTACATGGACACTGTCAGTTAGCCGTCTCACTCTGTCTGTTGTCTGTCTCTCATGATGCCTGCTGCCAGCTGTAGATCTGATTCATCGTGGACGTAGTCTTAGTCCTAGTTATCTATAATCGGTATTTGTTATGCGGTGGTTTGCTTCCTGCCATTTAACTGCTTCCATTATGACGTGGCCTCCGGCTCACAAGTGTACACCTGTGTGCAGGAGTGTGTGAGTGAGGGTGCGTTTTAATCCATTCACAGCTCAGTTTCTGTTGGGACGCTTATCTGCAGACCCAATACGGATGGTTGTGTATGTGTGTAGTGTGTCCAAAAGTGAAGCAGTGTATGTGTGTGTGTGTGTGAGTAAGAATGGTTTTACATCCATTGACACAAAATGCTCGACTTGAGACAAAGTAGATGATTTTGAAGACGTCTAGCTACTACTGAACAAATGAAACTTAACACAACAAAAGCCAACATTCACCACTTAACCCAGAGGTACTGTGAAACATAATAAACATTGAAAACTATACATTTTTGATCGTCTCTTACGAGCTTTGGTCCAGAAATGACTCGGGCTTATTATTACAACCTTGGAGCCCTCACAGGTCCATGCTGCACTAAACATTAATGCTGTAACAGCGTGGTCGATATAGATGTTAGATATATCTTGTTGACTCTGAACCGAGCTGGCTGCATGCCGAGCTCTCTAATCGGCGTCTCATGTGCACTGCTGCCTGCTGCACGACGCTGCATCCGCCGAGCTGCATTGATGTTCTACTAGATGTATTCAAAGATCTGCGAACTCACGATAATGGATCGTAGAAAAAAGTGGCTAGTTTGTGGTAATCATCATCATCATCACAGAATGTGTGTACTGAGTTGTCATGTGTTGTACTATTACATAATGAGCAGCGGTGCATTCCAGAAGTAAACATGAGAATCAGTTACAAGATATGCCAACCTAAAATAGTGAGCTTTGAAGGGTCTTCAGTGCTTTGACACTAACGGTTTGGGACAGTAAGGACGTCTTTCCTGTAACAGAACCCATTCCACTGTCTCCAGTTTAGCATGGATTTCTTAGGCGATGTTTTCTATGCAAAGGGATCGATATGTGGGAAAGCACACGTGCTGACATTGGTGTACAAATGTGTCATTGTTGACTGAATGGTGGTGCATTGTCAGATTAATATGCACTCATGTCACCGTTGTTCCAAGTTGACAACTAGCTGGCTACAGGAACCATCGTCTACTGTCCTCTCTGTTGACAGACTGCTGATGATATATAACTGCTGTTTGCTACTCCTCTGTGCCACACACACACACATTAATGCAAAAGTCTAGTGACATTTCATAATTTTACCACATGATTGTTTTGTGCAAATTGTATCTGAGTTACCTTTGACAAAGGTACCTTGTGTGAGTTACTGAACATTTTACTTGGCTATTTATCATGGCAGCCGGAGAATTTTACATCACGTATGCAATAACAGTGTACAAGTAACATATCATTGTTGTCACTGATTAATTAATTAATTAATTGACATTATGCACTAAAGTCTTAACATTCTTAATGTGGCACCATGAAATATGTCCGTTTGTATGCAGTGTGTACCACCGGTATTTTGTCTGCATGATCCTATCTTTTATGCAGAAATGCTGACCTAAGAACAGTTGGTATAATTCTTGCAATAGTTACATGAAGTTGACAGCTGTCATTTAACTGTGGATCTGCTGTGGAGAATTGTCAAAGTGTAGCTTAATAAGTCACTGTCAGCATGCCAGCATCAGTCCTCAAATATGGCAATATTTCTTTTCAACTGTGCAGTTAATGTGATTAAAAATGTCCTCTCAAAAAGCATGTTGTCCTTGCAGTATTATTCACTGCAGTGTGACACATAATGCGTAAAAAGAAGACTTGCATAAGATCTTTCTGTGGATAGATGTCGGATGTGGTCATTGATAAGGATTGTACTTTAACAATGTTGCATGTGTGTGTGTGTGATGTGTAGACTGCTGCAGGTCGTGTTGCTGACGACAGTTCGCCAGCACTGCAAGTCAGTCGTAAACGTCGACTTGACCATGCTGATGACGTCCTTCTGGTAGTCTCCCCTTTATTATCAGCTTTGTGCTCGCTCACTTTTGGTACCCTGCATAAGTTAGAGTAACTCCAGAAAAATAGGCCATTAAACAGAATATTAAAGTAGTGGTAGTGATGGTAAAGGTAGTGATTATATAACTGGTGTTTGTAGTAGTAGTGGTTGTAGTAAGTAGTGATCTTCATCATAGTCACAAAAACAGCAACAACAATCAGCTGTTATTTCCGAACTGCTTGGGTAAGCCTTAGCAGATTCACTGAAGAAGAAGAAATCATCGTCTTATGTGACAATGTCGCTGGTAATTTTGGGATGGCAATGATTTATTAAGATTTACGAGCTTGTGATATTTGCTTCGGAAAGTTTTGATCATGATCATGCTTTCACATTTTGATTGCAACATATCAGGCTTTCACATTTTGATTGCAACATATCAGTTTACTGATTGACCAAACCTAACATTTTTCAGTGTGTGAAATATCGACAAGGTGAATTGGTTGGTTGCTGAGCTGGCGATGCGTGGTGCCTCACAATTCTGGCTGTAACTGGCTCAACAAGTATGAGGTGATGTGAGCGCAGCATGGCAGTAGCCGTGGCATAGAGTGCGATGAGTGCATTATATGTGGCATGTTCAGGCAATGAACAGTGGCGCCGCTGCCGGTGCTGGCGTCGGCCTTCTGCCTGCTGCTGCTGCAGCTCCGGCCATACTCCCAGCGGCCATGATGTCGGCCGTCAAGCGACCCGCGCTCGTTGACAACAAGACGGGATTGCCGGTCTATCAGCCGCTGCCAGCTGCTGCAGCTGGTTCTACGCCTTATCATCAGTTGTCTGCCATGCAACTGCAGCCACAGGCACGCTACATCACTCTGCCAGGTATGTGTCTCCATCAGTGACTGGCATAGTTGTCAAATTGATATATTGTACAGTACGTCCTGACTGTGGTTTCATATTGTTAAAATGCCAGTGTCTAATGCTGACACTGAAAGTTTAGACTTTTGTTCTGTATGTGTAAATGTGTATTTACACACCTTTGATGTGCACACTATAAACAGTTGTGTAAATGCAATTTGTGACTCAAAAGTAATATGTAACACGTGCTAAATAACTCCCCCTCCCCTCCAGTAGACAGCATTCTAGCAGTAATGTTTTTCTGGAGGTCATGAGAGAAGATTTTCAGAACTGTTCTTTGCTGTGTTGTGTACGATAGTTGTTCACAATCACGCAAACATATGTAAATAGTTCTTAAATTTGCATGTTGGTGTAGGTTAAATGTTTCTTCTTTGTGTGTTTTATTTAGGTTTAGTATTCTGTGTGTTTGTATGTTTTTGAGTTATATTATTCTCCGAAATGATGTATTTCTGTTGAGTTGGACATAAAATCTTATCTTAGTCAGTCAGAATGCTTAGTATATGTAAGGATTCTAGCAGCACAGCAATAGCATGAGTGGCTTCAAATCTAGTTAATGTCGGTGATATGTTTAATGTTGTCTGTGTGTGTGTAGTTGCTGGATGTCCAACTGTGCTTCCACCATTCTAGTGGTTCTTTCACTCCTCCAACTTGTAAAGGTTGTATTAGTTTGTTCATTTTTGACCCATCGTGTATATCATAGCACATTGTTAATGTGAGTCTCACTCTCCATCCATTTGTCATGCTTTTGGACTTAACAATCACTAGATATAAGAACTTGCAATATTGTGCACAGACGTGGGTTAACCTTCTTACCAAACGTTGGGCCAGGTCCTCGAAAAGATAATTTTTTGAAGTAGTTTGAGTGTTATACTGACGGCATCATTATTATTGTTAGCGGAATTTTAGTTGCTGAGAAATTGATACAAGATGATGTAGGCAACACCATTTAACAGAACTCCAGTGACTAGCATCTTCTGTACAATCCGAATGTGCCATTTACAGTCATCATCGGTGTGCTCGTAGTAAAACGTTGCTGCAACAATAACAGAAATTCTTTCACTTTATAACTGTGGGTGCTGGATAATGCCCCAGTCACAAATGCTGCGGGCGCCGTAAGATAATATTGTCAGTGGCAAAATAGTGCGATCTTTGCTTTTTTTAGCGCGAGATGTAATATATACATCTCACGCTTATGCTACGATGTCAGTGTCCGTCTGTCTGTCTGACGGAAGTGCATTGGCGCATTATAGCTAATTTAGATTTCAAATTACGATCATAACTTACCACGCATTGTGGTCGCTGTGCATGCGGGCGCGAGCACTGAACTATCTATAGTTCAGTGCGCGCGAGGCGAGGGATCATCGCCGGGAAGAGTGGAGGGATCATCTCGTGCCATGCTAGCCACTGCTAGGCCTTCTTGTTAGACATCTTATGATCCCACAGTGACCGTAGCCTACGAGACACCTGTGAGGATCGTCTCATATGGCACTCGTGAACAAGCTGCATGGCGTTCGTACTGAGACAGTACGAATGTACATATCGCTTGGGCAAAGTGAGGCGACCATGTGAACATCGTGAGGTGACCGTACAGTGATAGCAGGAATTGCACTGGCATCGTGATGTCACAAAATCGTACGGCGAATCGTAGGAATATAATTCCACATTATAAGTTACATTTTATCGTATGCGATGTGTCAGCAATGTCAAAAAAATCTCGCGCCAACCATGCGATTATGCGGCACCCCATACGGGCACAATGCGAATTTGGCCTTTATACATTGTACGGCACCCGTAACCCCCATTCGTAGCATTTGTGACTGAGGCATAACACAGGTTCACCAGTATGAACACACTTGATTCTCTGTGTGCGAGAACCAGCCGTAAGTTGCACTGTATAATGAGTAAGTAACACAAGATGTTGGTTGCAGTGCCAAGCATGTCGGTCGACAGCAGTAAATGCTCTGCTGACTTGTTGTGTCGAAGTGACTGATCCATCATTCCAGATACGAGCTGCATGCGACGCTGCAGCTGCGGAGCCAGCCGAGTGACGACTGTTAGTGTTGCCGTTCCATTTCACGTCCGTACTCGTCTTGTCTGTGTGCATTTCATTGTGATCATTTACGCCATCATTTATGCAATTTTATCGTCATTGTGTACATATATTGGCAAGTTGTTCGGCGTTGATTTTAAGATGCGGTAGAGAGGTTTGTTATTTTTTGATTGTTAGATGTGCCTGATTAATGTTGTTAATCGAGAGTAACGGATAGATTTTACTGCTATTTTTGTCCAGTTCGTAAATCCGAGCCATAAGAGTTGTGATGTATATCAGTTCCGTGTGTCACATCTTTTGACGACAGACATCTGATCAAAATGATGTGTCGAGCTAATGGTGCCATACTCTTGGAGAATGTACAGGGTGTGCCAATAAAAACTATCCCTTAAGAAAAATTCTATATCTGCAGTTATGGCAGTTTATTTACAGATAGACACTTTCATAGAGGAGGATTTAGGCCATATATGCAGTAAATTTTATTAGAATATTTGGTTTCATTTGAAAATCACAAGTATTTGAACTTAAAAATACATTTTTTTAACAGTAATTAACTGTGATTATGATGTAAAAATAGCAGCATATTCACCATTTCTAAATGTAGTGGATTATCAGGTATGGAGTACCCTGCTAAAATACTATCAGAGATAAATATAAAAACAACAGTTTATCCATAATGTTAACAGCGACAGATCGGAAACTACTAAAATCATAAGTTCTATATCACATCAACTAAATTTCAATGTGATGCTGAGTACTATCACCTTTTAATGATTTTTGCAGTTTTTGATTCGTCACTGTTAACAAATTTTATACATTTTCAGAAAAGTTAGAAGGGTAATTGAAACTTCGTTGACGTGACGTCATGTACATTTTATTTGTATTTTCACTGCACATTAGTGTATGGTATGTGTAGAAATGACACCAAATGGTGGCCATTTACCATCTGGAATTTTTCTGGAACTCGAAATTTTAGCACCCTGTAGGCTCTGGAGAATTAATGTATGTCATCATGCCTAATTTGATCATAGCGGGTAAAACTGTTGCAGAGTTATCACGAAATTTTGATTCTGAGGATGGCTTATGGGGTCCGGAGCTGTTGAGGTCCCTGCTGAGCCAAATTTCTGGGCGAACGGTTCAGGGGTATGGATTCTATAGTGAGTCCAAAATCAGTATTCTGTATTAAATCTTTAATAATTACAATATAGTTTTTACTTTAAAGGCACAATATGACCTAAATTGTGTTAAAAGCACCGTTAAACCCCAACCAACCAACCAACCAACCATTGACAGCCAGTTGCTGTTAAGGTGCATCATGATACATGCCAAGGCCAACCTACGTTACCAAGCTGAAGACAGCTTTGTTGATGATATGGAACGATTCGCCAGGCGAGTTCATGTGTTGCTGTAGCTGGTGGATGTTTTCAATATTTCTGTTTCAATACTGAGATACCAACTGACATTTATCACTGAAACGTTTGAACTGTTTACAATAAGTATAAATAGTCGCTGCACAACTGAATGTTTACTTGCGCAGTGAACTTGAGTTGTTGTAATAAAATTTTCAGGATATGTTGTGTAAATACTCCCAGTTTGCATATAAAGTCTGGAAGTTGGCTCAAATCTCTACTACCATTGCTGAACTGCACAAGTTTTTCTAGCGGGTTTTTATTGGTGCACCCTGTATACGAGATGCTTATCTGTATTAGTCTTGTCAGTGTCTATTCAGCTGAGTCCGTTACATGTGACCAATGCTCGAAAATGCACCATTTTGGGAGATAGCACATGAGACAGACATAATGGACAGTAGGGATGTCATGTGACTAAAATATTGTACTTGATTAATTAATAAGCGACCTACTGTGTGCTGTTCTGATGGCAGTTCTTGAATAATGTTAAGGGAAACATTTCATTTGCTATTCATTGTGTCGTTGATATATTACGTTTGTGATTTGTGAGTGTACCGATGCGCAGTGGTGTACCGTAATTGACGGCTGATTCATATGCATGCTCTTTTCAATAGTAGAGGTACAACAAATATCTTGTCATTTATTACAAAGAAGACAGCCAAACCCACCTTGCTGATTGCAGGTGGGCATTTATTGGAATCAAAAATCACCGTCGCCTTACACATCAAATACAAGTTTCCAGAAAGTGAGGCATTAGAACAAAATATGACGAGCAATTCTCACTCTGTCGATATAAGTCATCGTCTGAGATTGTGAAATCTGATTGGAAAAATTGGCCTCTTTAGTAATCCTGTCACCACTGTGCCATGTGAATGACTGTTTACACTCTGTCAGCACTCATCAAGAAATGATCATCACTGTTGGCGGGGAATGTTAATAAACTGGTGTGATGAGTAACTAGGTAAGAAACTTACTACTTAATCTCGATATTAGTTCAGCTACTTGTCAGTTGGGTGACTCGATCGTCAAGTGGATTAGGCATCGGACAGTGGTCACTGTCGAGTGATATACTTGGGCAGTTGTTCACGCCCATGTGCCTCTGTCACCAAGCAATATAATTTGGTACTGGCTCTTTAGCTTGGAAGGTAACTGCAGGCTTGGCAGAAAGTAATGGCAGCCTACCGCCGAGTGGATGGCTTAAAGTAACTCGTGGGCTGACTGCCTGTACACCGGGATCAGCTCCGGGCCCAACACTCGGTAGCGAGTATGGGAGAACTTTACCTTTACATAATCAATTTGCATTTGTTATTTGGACATTTTGACATAATTTTGAAAAGTAAGTATTACTTTTAGTTTGGCAGTAGCACTACTGTCAGTGTGTTGTAATATTGTCATTATACAGAAATAGAAATTGAATTTTAGAAATTCTATTTTGGCATCCATTACACTTGTTGCTGAAAGATTACGTCTGCTGTTCTGTATACAGTTGCACCAAGTTTTGCATGCAGATGAGAACTGAGGTCAGTTCAACATTTGGTGTTTCTGGAAAAATATAACATAGATGTTCAATTTTAGAGGTGTGCATTGGATAGACCCAAGTTTGATAGAACACAGATGCTGGTACTTAGATAAGATGCTTGTAGCTCAGGAGCTAGGAGAAAGCCGCGAAAACATGTTTCACCATGCTATTCTGGAAAATGAGATTACTCGCAATTAACACTTTTTTTATCGGATGAACAATTGAAATTTTTATCGAAGTACAGCCCATTTTTTCTATTTCTACCTTAGTGGCATTTGCATGGAAGTACTGCATTGTATATTGTATGCAGTGTGTATATAATAGTTGAACTATACTTTTGATTGTTTTGCCATTCTTGATTTATTATGCTAATCATCATGTCAGCAGTGGTGTCTTGTTAGAAACTAGCATTTATTGGAAATCCATTAACCAGCAGGCTGTATTTTAAACTTTATAGTGTGGTATATCTGTTATTGAATTTGTCAAAATTTCGTCAGTTTTACTCGACTTGGTGATCTCCTGGTGTTTATACAGTAATTGTATGATATGGGCAACTGAAAACCTTGTGTCCATATTTATTATAAAGTCGAGTTTCGTTCACGTCATTGTCGGCAAAGCTTGTGACCGTTCCACTGTCATGTTCAGTATATCATAGTACTGTGGACGTTATACAGCGATGGCTTGCGCCAGTTATTTCTGTAGGCCAAAAGCTGTTAGGCTGAATCAAGTTAATGCTATAGGGTCCAAGTTTGTGTCCATTATGGGCATATACTACTCAGCAGTTGTCTGAACTTAGACAGATTTTAACAAGTTGTATATAATCGCGATGTAGTCTACTTATTTTCGGATATAGCTGTGTATGTTACATGTCACTATGGTAATTTCTATACTGCGATCAGTTACAGCCGCCTTGTGGCAGGACAGAACTGCACGTATTATTATTATTATTATTTTTGTTTATATTGATTGGGTATGTGGTTATGCTGTTATGTGGAGAATGCTGATTCAGTGGTTGTGAACTATGTAGTTGGTTGCTTAGTCTTTCTGTGTCACGTGTAAATTGTTAATAGGCTGGTTACATTTGGTTTTCTTATTTTGCATAACAAATAGTTGGTGTAATTTGTTTGCACGTGTAATTTGTAATGATGTAATTTGTGTGCACATAGGTATTATGGCACATGTTGATGGTGCAACGGTTACAGTATCAGATTCTTTGTGGCAGCATTATAGAAAATTAATTTAAATTGCATCAGTAGCTCCACTGATGATGAAAATTACATGCTGTAAATTGTAAATTGCTGTGCCAGTTACTTTGATAGTAACAAGATTCAAACTGATAAAATGTAAACTAAGTTAAGTCATGGGGGAAAGTATGAATGTAGGTACATGTAGATATTAGTTAGATGGGTAGTTACCAGCAGTTTGTTTTCCACGTTATATGTAATAGAGCTGCAGTACATGTTGCCGTACCAACTACAACACATCTTTGACTTGTTTCAAGTATATATTGTACTGTTATGTGTCATATCCTATCCTGCTATATGGTGTAGTGGTAATTTGCTTAATGTAGATATTTTGTATGCCAGATTTATATTTTTTATTTGTGCCAGAAAGCCGTATGAAGTCTGTATATAGTGAAATGTTATGCATGTAATTATAAAACTTTATAGAGAGAACATGGTGATAAGAAAGCTATGTCAGCTGTAGGTGAATCGTTGGGACTATTTTTATCGTAGCAGCGTTGTGCATTGATTGGCATTTAATTTTCTAATGTGAGAGAGTAATTGTTGACATTGTGAATAATTTATTATGTTGCTATAGTGATTTGGTGCTGGCCAGTCTGTTCTCTAACAGGGTTCCCATCCCTGATACCCAAAAATCATATGGCACACCAAATTTTGGCGCCCGACGTCCACTGGATGCCAAAAAACTTTGACGTATGTCACACACAGAGCAGCAGTGTTCACTGTTGAGTCAGAACCTGACTGACATTTAAAAGCTCATATTTTTTTAATCACAATATGAAGCTGCAAGTCCGAACCTGCATGTACACTATTTAAACTTATATAATCTATCTGTGGACATAATTGCTGACAAGTTTAAGCCATGGCATCCTGGATGTGAGAAACGGGAACCCTAGTATAACAAGAGCAGCCTGTCTCATAAATATGAACTAGGTGTCGTTAAGCACTGTGTATTTGCCTGACAACAGTTGCATTAATGCATAAGCTCATAGGTGATGGTCATGGCGTACTAATTAAATCTGTAATATTTACAATATAGTCTTTACCTGAAAGGCGAGATATGACCTGAATTGTGTTGAAAGCGCCGCCCAATCAACCAACGCTGTCAGGTAGACCAGAGTTTGCCACTATACTGTTGACAGTTACTTTACAGATGTTGATTTACCTTGCAGAACTCACCAACAGACTGTGCAGTAAATTTGTAGTTGAGACATCGAAGATCTCACACTTAAATACGTCTTACACCACCTTGTGAAAACTTGCATCCAAAAATTGCACTCTAAGTATTGAATGAGGTGATGTGCCGTGCAAGATTCATCACTCAGAAATAGTTTGTCATGTGATGTCATTTTCATTCACTGATATATTCAGTGGTGACGAAAACTTGTGTGCTTCCGCAACAACCGCATACACTTTGGCAAAATACTTTGGCTGGTATGAGACCACCATTGTGCTAGTTGCTAATAATATTTGTCATTATGTTAGAATAGACTACACCAGTATGATATTAGTGCCGTAATGTGCTGCTGTTACAAGAGTTGCTGTCTGCCATGTCAGATCTGTGGCAAGTTCATGTGACAGTTACACACCTTATTCATCTGTATCATTTCGGTACAGACTGTGCAGTAAATTAGAATTTTAAGCCTCGAAGCACAAAAAGTTATGTCGCACCACATGTCAAAAAGTATGGTGGCTCCCTTTTGACTCACAGTGTAGATGCTTCACCAGAGCAGTGGCCGATTTCACGTTATACCATGTATCATTTTAATATGCATGTATGTGAATATTAATAATTGAATGCTTTGTAAATGATTGCATCCTTCAACAACAAGCACTGGTTTATTGGAGTAAAGCAAATAATGCATCATTGATAAATAGATGGTGATTTATTTTAGAATGCTTGTTTACGTATATATATATAGACAGAAGCAAATGCCGTCCTACTGGCGTTGAAGCATGTATACCCTTCAGATATTGTTGTTGTATTCCATTTAACTAATAAAAATAAGAAAGGTATTGTTTTAATTGTCCAATAATACTTAGTCTAACAGCACACAAAAGCCAACAAGCTTGCTATAAACACAATACATACATACATAAATTTTTAATGCTCTCAACGATCCAGCCCATTGCTTCCACGACGCCCCCTGGACAACACTGAATGAACCTGGCTGCATATTAGGAATAAAATAAAGATAAATAAATAAAATTGAATTAAATATATAAATATAAAACCTTAAAGTTTGCATTTAACAACAATTTAGCAACATACCATTAGTTGAGATTATTCTGTAATACAATAGTCTTTACCTTAAAGGCGCGATATGACCTAAATTTTGTTAAACCCCAACCAACCAACCAGCACAAAGACTTGAATCTGAAGCTGGCTGGTAAAGAGAATCAGTTACTGGTGGATTGCAGTTTGCTTATTTACAAGGTTACAACTACTAACTAGAAAACCTAGCGGTATATTGTCATGCCTCTAAAGGAGGGGGAGGGGAAGGACGGGGGGTTGTGTTCCCCAAAAAAGTGAGCCAAAATTCACCCCACAAAACCCCTAAC
>Ga0209782_1000346_pt1 | contig 19172 bp, 11 predicted proteins | sample WorMetmaBAHAMAS1_FD_187390 | JGI IMG/M metagenome (GOLD analysis project Ga0209782, IMG submission 187390) | Marine gutless worms symbiont microbial communities from Max Planck institute for Marine Microbiology, Germany - Inanidrilus... | ecosystem: Host-associated > Annelida > Digestive system...
CCCCTGCACTGGGGACATATTAGATGGAAAACGACGAGATCAAGAGATGTTCTACAGTACGACGAGCGTCACTTTTATAATAATAATAATAATAATAATAATAATAATACCACGACAATTTCTAATGCGCCATAACATAGCAAAGCTATTACAAGGGCGCGTGTGCTCTCGAAGAAAACGTTAGTTAGCCGGTGAATGACTGCTGTTGTTCATAGACCGGCAGCCGGTCTATGAACAACAGCAGTCACACCGTCTGCACTCGTCGACGTGACGTACCGGACTGAACCCTGGCTGGGGACACGTCCCTAGGCACGGGCCATGTCCACCGCCAGGGCCAATCAGTGTGCAGCCTGGGAATGCTGGGTTAGCTGCCAGCCCACGCCATTGGTGCGGGTCAGCAGTGGCATGGGGCAGTCACTTCGGGCGTGATTTACCAGTGTGGGTATCCCAGACCAGTGATGGTTGACCCGTTTAAAATTCAAACGTGAGGCCCCGCCTTTTGAGTCGGCGACGTCGTCAGACGACCCGCACCCCGCCGTCAAGCGTGTCAACTTGACACAGTTTGGATCAAAATTGGGCCTGTGGCATTCCTGGATCTGTCCCCTTACACTAGCTTGTGCTTCAGGCAGATCCAGCCTATCATTTTAGTTAGTCCAACCTGCACTTTCTCTTTGCCTAATTTCTCTCTTCCCTGCCCGTTTCCATCCAATTTCTTCCTCTTTTCTCACTAACCGCGCCACTTCCACTTCCTCTTTCAGTACTTACACCCTTTACTTTATTACACACATCTGCATTTATAAAAATTGGTAGTATATCAAATATTAAAACAAGAAATCCAAAAGTAATTTGGGAAGAGGCTGTGTCTCCATCATATTGTATGGGAAAACGTATGATAGTTGGGAGAAGTACAAAACAGTAATGCAGCGAATATAGTGTGGAGCCATTCTCAAGTTATAAGCCATTAAAGAGCACCCGTACATTACAACGCTTTTCATACGGTAACTAGCATGTAATATGATGCTGCCTCTCAAATGGCAAGTTTAGCAGATGCACACCAACTGCTCTCTACCCGTGGCACCCGTATAAATTGTGAAAACCACATTTTTCTACTACTACCAGTCTACCAGAGCCCACTTTTAGCAAGCATGTAATCAATGTATGGAATGCACTTCCAGCTGTCGTTGTTGACTTTGGTTCAATAAAGAAATTTTAGTGTTCTCTCTTCAAAATCGGTCTTAGTAATTTTACCAAATGTTCTTTAATTCTGTGTTGCATTTTGTACATGTTACTGTTTTGTTTGTATGATTAACTGGGTTCATTTGTATATGTTTTTAATTTTTATCCGTAGGCGACAGTAAGTGCTCCTTTGGAGCCTCGTCTGATGCATACTACTGTATGCTGTACTTGCTATTTGTATTATGTTTTATTTTTGAGCAAAATATATGATGATGATGATGATGATGATGATGATGATAATGCATTGGAAATGGACGACTTTTGGTATTTCAGGGGCCATGGCTCCCTGGCTTTTCCAGTAAATCCACCTATTTCGAGTAGTAATTTGTTAACCAGCTGATTTAAGTTGCTGAAGTCATCTGCCATACAATTTATGATGTTTGTTCAACTCAGTGGAATAAAAGGTGGCAAATATCCACATGACTCAACAATGAAAGCACGAACATTTGTAGTGCGAGACTTTGTCATTGGAACTTCAACTGCACTAGTGGCAACTGTCAGGATTGAAGGCACAGACGTCAAGGTTCATTGCTTTTTGATGAACACTTTTGTAGCCATTTTCGATGTACTCATTGCATTTGCTGCAGTGATTGTTATATCTTGTACCTCCCACTTTTGGCTGAGCAAACATTTGATGGTCATAGTTTTACAGCTGGCTAGCATGGTATATGCTGTGGCTCTGTGTCTGCCTTGTTGTCTGTCTGTCCATCACAAGTCGGAGTTGTGTCAAAATGGCTAAGTAGGGACATACATATAGCTACAATTTAAGGCTAATAGGAACTCATATAAGCTCTATTGAATGGTGCCACTTTCAGTGACTTTGAATGACTGCCACCAGGTTGGTGGCAAGGGGAAAAGACAACGCGAAGACCGAGGAAGGTTAGTTTTTGAGCTCTTTATTGCACCTTAGTCCGATTTTTTCCTGAGGCGCCACGTATCACACACGCACACATCACAGCAGTCGTTCCGACTGGACCCGCACGATTGGTGTACCATACCGTCCTCCCACGAATGCTGCACCCTCAGCACCGGGACCAATTAGCATGTCGCCCAACGCCCAGGAATGCTGGGATATCTACTAATCTGCGCTAATGGGCCGGATTAGCAGCAGCATCAGGACGGTCCCATAGGAGTGATTTATGGGCATCAGTCAGTCCTTGTCACTGATTGGTCAGAGAGTCCGAATTTGAATCCAGGACGCTGTGCCATGGGTGGACAGAGTCGATGGACAGATGGCAAATCTTCGGAATCGACAGATTCACCACCCCTCCCCCCTCGGCGACTAGGGGTGAAATTGGGTCTGTAGAGTCGCTGGATTCTCCCCCTTTATGTGACCATAACTTTGAGTGACTGTAACTACTCCTTACTATCCCACATGTTAAATTTTACAGTGCCTTTGGTATCTACATAACCTAGAGATATAGACTTCAAATTTGGTAGGTAGGTTTACCATAGCAAGTCCTTGCCTGCAGATGACAAACCACCCCTGAAAGGGCGTAATGAGTGTTACATGACCTCTTTTAAATGTTTGTACCACATCACACTTCAAATTTGAAAAAAAATATGACTGCCCTCCCCAATGCAGGAAAGAAATTTTCCAAAAAGGGGGTCCAGTTTTAAATTTTGGGGACCTTGTTCTATGCGCACTTAAAATTTGATATGTGGATTAGTCATAAGTTCTAGTCTAGGCATGATGGAGTTTCCATACAGGAGTCATGTTTTAGGTGATGTGACATGTTTAAACCTTTTGCAAATAAGTGAATAATATCTTCATAATGGCACAAGACAGTTACCCAGTTATGATGAAACATGGAAATCATGTGGTTGATCGAATGGCACCATTATGAATACTCATATGGTAGTGCCACTGGTTTGGCATTTCGAGGCTTAATTTCCAGCTGGTGTACCACTCCATAACAACTATGGACCAGATATTCACGCGCTTTTGTGCCCCTGTCACTGTAGCAGTGCAGTTCGATAATGATCAGTAAGTAATGTTTGTCTAGCTGGTATGGTAAATGTAGGCCTGGCACTTACTTACAGGCTTCAGGCTTAGGAAGGGAGTGAACATATGATATAGTAGAATAAAATGGAGGTACTGCTGGAAATTAGCAGCTGTCTGTGTAGGTGATACTCAAGGAACATGATGATGTGGTTCCTGCTGTAGCTGTCCACCCATCAGAGTATGTACATATTTGCTGATTTTATTGCTAATAACAAATTAAATTGCAAAAGTTTCCAAAAAAAACTTTTACAGACTTTTGGCATTAGCATATTGTTGCAGCCAATCACGACATGTACATGAATGGTGGACAGTAATAAAATGCAGATGGTTCTCAGTTCGTTCTCAGTCATGATAACAATATGATGGTTAGTAACAGCCGCAGGTGCCTGTAACGTCAAATAGAGAGCCCTCTGTGAAGTTTATTTGAAGCAGTTTATTGCTTAATTTTGCATTAAGTTGCTAAAATATCATGTTGTTCTACTGGCTTATGTAGTTATTTTATTATTTTTAGCAATGAATTTTGTCACTGCCGCCATATTAGTGTACACCATCGTGTATTTTGTAAACGTGTACACAATAGCTTATCATGTACATGTGTATCGTGTACAAGTGTACATGTGCACAACCCTAGACTTATCTAGCCTTCTAGCTACGTATCATACAATGCCCTGCCCACTGTGACTGTTTATCATATTGTTTTAGCATTAACATATTGTTTAGAGTATTTTGACAGAGGTGCTGCAATGTTTTGCTAACTTTTTGCAATATTTTACAAAGTTTTGCAAAGTTTCAGAGCATTTATGTTATTTTAATTTACATGTGTGAGCGGTCTTACTCAGACTTACCTGGAAAATAGTTGTTAAAACAAAGATAGAAGTTGATGAATTCATACCCCACAGATATGGGTTTAATTCTCACTATAACAGATATGAGTGGTGGCGTCTCGAATTGTCTGGACAGAATTGCTCTGTGCTGGAGATAAAATCCAGGCTTACACATAACTAAGTAAATAAAAGGAGTATAGCAGTTTGCACCCAGCATCACTGCTGCTGGAACTTACATGCCATATGGGAACACACAGAGGTAACATTCCCACCCTTTTCCCAACGAATCAAAGCTGGATTTAGCAACCCAGGAGGGATTCAAGGCTGAGTTGGCCTAGTTGGCTGGTTACATACCGAGGTGGTATAGCTGCCTGAAGACAACCACTGGTCCTAGTACTAATGGGGCTTAACACAAAAATAACGTCATTGATACAACGAATGACATGACCGCTATGCTAAACTGTGGGCATGTCCAGCCCTCAAATACAAAGTGCCTAATGACAAAACTTCACAAAGGCATTTTTTTCTTAATACTGAACTTTATTATTTTGATAATTTTTATGCTGCTATGTTCTGTTGTGTTTTTGTGCATTTTTCTTAGTATTGATGGCATTATATCTTCATTGTTTTGTAGGCCGATTATTGCCGTGGCAAGTTACTGTGGCATGATAAAACTGTGGCAGTACAGAAAACGGTAAATGTCAGAGCAAGTTGCATTTTTGTTGCATCTTATGAGTTAGTGTACAAATGGTGTCAAAATACAGCATATGAGTAAAACTATTGCAGTTATCATTACTCTACCGCAACAAAAAGGAAACTCTCCCTCACTATATTATAAAGTTAACACTGCTTAAAACTGATGAATTTCAATTTTTGTAATAACAGGTAATAATTATGCTAGGTAATATTGCATGTACATGCACAATGCAATGCATTTAAAACAATTTGGTCTGCATGTACAGAAATTGTGACAACATGAAATATCAGCCAAAAAAAATTCAGTTATTTAAATATAAATTTTTAATTGTTTTGTGGTATACCACAAAAATATCTATGCTGTCCTAAGTAATTTTACGGATGCACTGCAGTAGAAATACATGTCACCGGGCTGAGGCCCGATGACAAGTGTCTGTGCGGGTATGGAGACCACATCGTGAATATCGAGGTTCTCAGCACTTTATTCCGTCCCCGTGCAATCTTTTCGGGGCGGCTTGTGACTCACACACACACTCACACACACACATGCCTCAAGCAGTCTGATCGGGACAGCGTGCCATACCGGAATGGCCCCAGGCCGAGGACACGTCCTCTCGTGAGGTCCGCGTCCGCTGCCAGGGGCCAGTCAGCATGCAGCCGAAGGCTTTGGGGGTATCTGCTGGTCCGCGCCCCTGGGCCGGATCAGCAGCAGTTGGGGCCGTTCCACAGGGGTGATTTAAGGGCGTCGATTAGCCCTTGTCGCTCGTTGGTCGGGAAATTTCAAATCCAGAATGTCATTTCACAGGTGGGCGACGTTGTCGGATGGGCAGCACGTCATCAATAGCTCGGACGTGTTGCCGTCCAACGATTAGGGTGAAAATTGGGCCCATGGCGTGACTGGATTTCCGCCTTACATACAATACCACTATTGATGTTGATATGGCTCCATGTTTATGGTTGGCTTGGCTGGTTTTTCTGCATTAGACAAATACATCCAGCTTTCTAGAGTGATGAATCTTGAGTCTGGGTTGAGGTCACATTGTGATAGAATGGATTGGATGGTCCAAACTAAGGTATGCGCCCTTTCCTGATTTTTGGTCATATATTTACTGCTAAAACTATTGAAGATATCATGCTAATATTGATTTTATTTTTATAAGGCATGTTGTTATTGGTGATCTTCAAATGACCTCACAGTCGAGGGAACCTCTGAAACTTATTAATTTTTGTGTAAACTGTTCTTAAATATCTGAACATGTTGAGTTGGTTTTTGGAATGGAGGACCACCTTTGGCCAATATACAAGCAGTGCTGGTTGCTGATAAGAATAATGGTACTTTTTTGCACACGACTAAGCCCACTTTGTTAATTTCCAACTTTGTTGTGGCACATGCTAACGTTGATAGCGTTGCTACATGTATAACAGATAACAATCAGACAGGCTGCTGCTGCATAAAACTAAATGTATGATGTGTTGCAAGTTATCATGTGATGACATTTGTAGTGCACTACAGCAACAGTGCCTTGAAACATTTAGCACGTTTATATAGATGTTTTGATTTTTTTTGCAGAAAAGTTATAACAAGTCGAGTTTTTGAGAAGGGTCTTCGACTCAGTTGCTGCACTTATGATGCAAGGGGACAATATATTGGTATGACAAAGACAAACATCCCTGGTTGCAACTAAGCTCTGTCATATAATTTCCTCAGAGTTGTTGGTTGGTTGGTTGGTTGGTTGATATGGTGATTAAGTGATGAATATTCTGTTATGTAGCCTATATATACAGACATGTACCTTGTTTGGACAAAAAGCTTACCTGTCACAGAGGGGACTGTACATCACCCTATGGCAATTGAATCTTGTATAAGGCTGCACATTTGAAGAGGTTTGCAAGTCACACAAGGTCATTGGATGTAACACGACTTTGTGAAATGTCACTGGGTTGGGCAAACTGTCACAGGGTTTCATTGATCACGCTATTGGCCAGTGGTGTCACCTGCTTGAATGCATCGTCCAGCAGCAATATAGCACATTAAACATTTAATGTACAAACTGCAAGGTGTGACTGTTACTTTAGACTATAGCTGAGACACTAAACACGTCGTTTCCTGTTGTTAATTTGTTAAAATGTGTTGTTAGAGAAGTCGTCTTGTTTTCAATTTGCTTTTAAGACACTACACTTTGATACTACACTTTGATCTTAGCCAAAAGGCCGAGAAGCTTGACATTTCACAAGTTAGTGTAGCGACATACTTGAGGTGTGGTAGGATTTTTAGTGATGGTATTATTACTAATTTTCTTCTGATTCTGACAGTGAAATAATTTAGTACATCGGTTTATATTTGATAAAGTTCAGGCGTACTAAGAAAATTGTGCCAATTTTTTGGCCACCCTGTATTTGCGTCCCACTGGTGTATTTTTATTAAAGTCAATTGTACAATACAGACTTTAATGTTTGTGTGCTGCTGATAGCAATTGGGTTTCTCAATGGAATGGTGCGCCTGGTTGACTCTCTGTCATTAGAAGACCTTACTGCACAGCCATTTAACAACACAAATCGTGAAGCAATTACTCTCATAGCTTTTTCACAAAACTGTGAATACTTCGCTACTGCTGTACGTTGCATTTTCCTGATATTTTCCAGTTACACTGCATGCATTGCAGAGTCAGGTCATTCTTTTCATCTTTCTCTGTTTTATTGGCCATTTTCCTGGTGAACTTGGGTTAACCATTTGTGTGTTAGTTTTTTTCCCTTCATATGTTCTGGAAGAGGACCTTCAAAGATAAGTAGTGCATGGTTTACATAGGCCAAATACCTTTTCTGTTACCAAACCAACATTGTCAAAGCTGTGGAGCAAAGTCATGTTTTTTTCTAGTGATGTTGACTTTAAGACTGAATTTGTGTTATTAGCCTTGTAACTGACAGTCATTAGATTTGCAGTTTGTTTCCTCAACAACACTGCATGATGTCATTGCAGTAAACCATATGTAAGTTATTTTAATACATTTACAGTGGTAAATGAGGTCGAGTTTCAGCAACTTTTCTTTGTGTCTAAATTTAGCCGCCTGCCATTTATTAACCATTTTGTATGTTTGTGAGGCTTCTTCAAGTAAAATTTTCTTATATTTGGAAATGCATTTTACATTTTACCATCCTGCAATCAACAGCTTATAAAAGGTGCTGTAACTTAAACTGCCCTTTTACAACAATTGACCAATAACAAATCTTTCATCATATTTCTGAAACTGGTAATTTTGAATGAAAAATGACAGCATAATACAGCTATTTTTATCTGATAGCATTCTTAATCAGCACTATTATAGTCCTGTGGTAATATTGATACTCATTTAGCGAATTAGTAGCATAGAATCTTACTTGTAATGGTGCAGGTTGATCGGTTTCTCCCAAGCACCAGGAATCATCCCCCTTGGAATGAAAGACACAGGGGATCTGGGAGAGGGTAGTCTCCCAGCAGTCCAGGGGCAGAGCCCCTGAGGGGGTACAGGGTAAACTCCAGAAGTTGAAGGATACAAGATATTTCAATACAAATTCTAGGTAGAAAATGCTATTTTTGAAAGTTAATGCTGAATTAAAAATTTTATTACAAAAATGTATCAGTGCAAATGGACAACCCTGCTACCATACTGTACATTGATGTTTATATCAGATATGTGCAGATGCATATTGCACAATGCACAGCAGTAAGTGATCCATACATCTATAAGTTGCACATGACCCATATATAAGTAGGTGTCCATTTGCAAGCTGCATCCACTCCCCCTCTGTAGATGGCATCTACAGAGGGGGAGTACATCTTGCGATAGTGCACACTGGCACCTTTTTGTTTGAAAAAAAACTAGGCAAAGACTGTAGACAAGACACAAAACTCTCTTAACTGTTCTTATACATAAGCAATCATGACTGTAAATTTGCAGTAACCAATGACATTTATTTTTTGTTGCAGGATGCAGCATTTACAGTAACGGTGTACATTCACAAGTGCAGACGGAAAACGACAGAAGCCATCGATCCATACATTTATTTTGGCCGCTATCGTGCTCACTACAAGCCAATCCGTCAGCTCATGTTTGGTATTAAGTTGAATTCAGATTTCCCACGACTTTTAACACTCGGCGAAGATCGCATGCTGGTTGGTGCTGCAGAAATTATATTCATAACCGTGTCTATGCATTTATCGGATTGATTCTGTGCCTGAACAGATCTACTGATTTTTTTATATCTCTGTTAATCATCTGTTTGCATAAATTGTTAGATTTTTCTATTTCTTTTTATTTAGTATTTTATTACTGTTGTATCATTATGGGCATTCGGCATTACTCTATTATTTTGTCAGCCATGGCTTCGGATTTGCAGTGAGAGTGAGATTGAGTGGATTTGCAGTTGTGAAATAAACCAGAACATATTCTTGATATCTTATCATATCTGTAGATAGTCCATCAGTCTATGGATGTGAAAACTGAAAGTTAAGTTTGGAAAACTAATTAAGGTACATTGTGAGAAAATTTAGGCCAGTGTACCTGCGGCTCGCCAGTTATGACAATTTTATACTTTTGTGAAAGAATGAGACAGACTGCAGATTATCACTGTTTACATTAAATGTATTTACATCTTTGCAAGTGTGCACTTAATTGATTCTGTGGTTACAGGTTTTTCTGTAGTATTATTTCAAAAGTTTTTTAATCTATTAATATCTCCACCACTTTTGATGGGAGTATGGTTTTTGACCTGTGTTCATTTGTTTGTCTGTGTGTTAGCATGGCAGCTCAGAAAGTTATATAGGATTTTCATGAAATTTGAGTAGTATGTATATTATGGACCAGACAAGGGTTGATTAAATCTTGGAAGTGATCCGGAACATATTATGGATATTTCATTGTACATTATTTGTCGATAGTCAATTAGTTCATTGATGTGAAGAGCGAAACTGGTCTGGCAGATATACCTGTTGTTTACTTGTAATAGCATTGTGGAGATTTAAATGTGGTGTGATGAAGCTATGAGCTACCGGTATCTAGTATTTTGATAGCTTTGTTAACTGTAAACGGTGTTGTTTGTTGTTAGTTCTGTTGATCACTGTTTACTCACTGATTCTGATTCATCACATTTGTCACGTCCAGTTTCTGTATTGTCAGGTGGAGTATGATCTTGAGGTTTCAAGGCCGAATGAGATCCAGTTGCTCAGCTCCGACCGGATAGAGCAGAGTGCAGTGCCGCTGAGTATGACTTGGTATCCACCGATCACCAAAGAATCATTCATACTCACTGTCAATAATCAGGTATGCCGCTGACCTTCAGATAACTGTTTGTGACTGATAAGTAAAAAAGTCATTCAAAGTAATAATGTGTGAGTCTGCAATTTTATCACAGTACATCTGTAATAATTCACTTCAACCTGTAATCTCACAAAAGAGCTGTCCATTGATAATGAAGTACACACGGCATGCAAATCTATCTGCACATCTATTTTTTAAGTAATAACACTCTTAAGGGCCCATTGCACCATCTATACTTAATTTAAGTAGTCCTTAGATCTCTACTTAAGTGGAGATTTAAGGACTACTTAAGAAAATGCATTGAACCATTGTCCAATTATATCTCCACTTAACTTCAGCAGCCTTTTTTGGCCACTTAGTAGTTAGGTAACGATGTTATTTAACAATTTTTACCATCAAATAGCACAGCACATAAAAAATGCTTTAGCATATAAGCATGTATATCAACAGAATTTGCTGGCTAGAGTCTGTATCGAGATTGTATCATGTGACTGGTAGCAGTGTCGTCATTGGTAGCACTATAGACATTCACCACAGATGTGTGCAGCCAAAAGGAATCGTTGTAACATTTAGAGCAAATGTATTTCACTATGAGATTTTAAGTAATGGTATGTTAATTTTTAATCAGATAAAATAAACTAGTCTAAACTAGTCTAAACTAGTCATTATGAGAGCCAAATACAGTATCTGCACATAGTGTAATTGCTATGCAATGTATGGTATATAAGTGCAGTCAGTATATGCTGTCATAATTCATAATTTTATGTGTGCATCTGTCTGTCTGACTAACACTGCTGGGCTGTGTCAAAAATGTGTAACATATTGTCAGGCTTTCATCAGGACCTGATAGCCCCATTTTTACTGATCATACCAAATATCTGACTGAGTAATCCATCCTCAGTGGGATGGTAAGAACAGATGGCTATGTCGCTTAATTTGAAACGAAAAAATAAAAGTGGATAGATCAGAGGATTGCTGGGATCTGAAATCAGCCAGCTAGATTAAGAATAAGAGTTGTACATGTAATGTAAAGATGATGCTGATTGGATCAAAGACAACAATGGAGGTGTTTGACAGGCCAGAGACCCAAGAAAGACATGGTGTGAAAAAGGATGTAAAGAGAGGATGCACAATGTCAATGTCAATCACCATTTAATGTGGCTCAAATAGTAGACTGTTACAGAGTTTACAAAAGCGTGTATGGTGAAAACAAAAATTTATAGTAAAATATGGGGGAAGGATAACAAATGTCTTGAGCTGCTGACGGAAAACAGATAAAGAGGGTGATAACTGAATATCCGATGCCAAGGAATTCCAAAGAATAGATGCTGCTACTGGAAATGAATGTCATCTAACAGTAGACCAACGGAATGGCGGAACATAAAGTGATTGTAACGAAGATGAATGAAGTGGGTGATGACCAGGTAGATCAGTGATGCATGCCAGCTGATTCAAATATGGTGGGCAAGGCCATGCAGCACGTGAAACACCATGACTGCCACCTTGAAATGGATTTGTTCTGGCAGACGCAATCAATGAAATGTTGCAAGGGCATCCGTGATGTGGTCAGTCATAACAACGCAGTTGATACACTTGGCAAGTTGTGGCGTTAAGAACAGAATTGGGGTGCCTCTGCTGATAAGCAAGAAGCCCAACCATGACAAAATCACCATAGTCGACTAAGTCAAGCCTGGTGTGCGCAAGTGACACCACCATAGAGCAAAAGCAGTCGTCTGTGATGTATCGATGAAGATGTCGAAGAATGACGAAGTGCAGCAAAACAGCGTGAAACTGTTCTGTGCACATGTGACGATGCACCAAGGTCGCTATCAGTGTAAACTCCCAGATCACGATCAGTGTCCATCGGCTGAACTCAAAAGTACCAGAAGGAGTCAAAAACCGTGGAGTCATTCCTCGAGGAAAGAGAAAAAGAGTCTATGGTGGGAATGATTTGTGAAAAAGTTCATTCCCACCATAGACGTCAGGACTGACTCAGTGGTTTTTTGACCGCTTACGGTACTTGTGAGATTTTTTGTGTTTTTTAGGGCACGTTCATCATGAAATGATCATTAAAAAGTGTGCATGTGTATTGGCATTATTGGCAACAGAACTTTATTTTACAATGTAAATTTAAATGTTTATTTATTTCTGTTACCTTTGTGTATAATAGTAAATTTTTATCTGACATAACAATTTTAAATGAAATATTTTCATTTCCTACTGTATTTTTTGCTTCCTGTAGTACAAGTTCAAGTTGTATAACTCAACAACAAAGATGTGTCGTCAGACTTATCTCAGTCCGACATATGGCAGTCCACTTCAGAAGTGAGTCACTGAAGTGCTGGTGTGTTCAATTCAGTGGAATAATAATCTACAACAACAACAAACAATAGTGTATCTTTAATGCATTTTCCAGGTTTTAAACTGTTAAATTTAATATTTTAGTGTATGTGCATGTTTCTTTACATACTAAATATTTTTCTGCTTTTACCTGTGGATTATACTTGTGCACAAATTCATTTATGACATAGATTTTTTAAAACAACAATTTATCTTGGTGTTGTATAAGGCTGCTGATGCTGCCGGCAACTGGTGATGAGGATGGTCAGCGGTTCATGGCATTCATGCTTGAGGACAAGATCGGCATTATCAAATTGCCGCTCACGGGAAATCCACATCTTGCTTCAGCATTGATTGTGCATCCACAGGGCGTGCGTGCAGTCTTGTTCACTGTGTACTCCATGGTTACGATACATTATGTGACATAAATTCTTTCATGTCGAAATGAATTCAGTATGAACAGTATTATGTCATAGTTATAACAGAATATGAAATAAAATAGAATCTTTTAGGCAAATTTTGTAGTTCAAAAATATTCAGAGATGACTTGCTTTAGCTAGTCATTAATTAGTGTATGCTAATTATGGGCAGAGCTATCTATCCATTGTTGGTTTGTTTTCATTTCAAATCCATAAAAATGCATATGTCAGTTTTCCATTTCTAAGATATTAGACTTAAAATGTTTTCTAAATAATATGGGACTTACACAATGAAACAATATATTACTTGTGATTTAGAGTATACCATGTAAATCATTTGCCTTATGCGCTGTATGGAATTTGACATGAGTACATCAGTTAGACAATAATTTGAATTAATTTGGCTAAATAAGTTAAAATATGAATATTCCAACTGTTTGTGTATCCAGTCTATTTTCTCCATTCCCTCTGCAAAGCCTGAAATTCTACCTGGATGGGAATCCCTGGTCTAGTGACACTGTCACGAAAATGTGGTGCAAGGCTCTGACGTGTATAAGCTAAAGGTCACGTGTTTGCATACAGGTAGTTTTTTGTATTACGATGAGTGTGCAACATATGCCAGGTATCAGACATTGCGTGCAGTCACGATGGGAAGTATTTGTTTTCTGTCGGAGGCCAGGATCTCACTGTCAACATGTGGCGAATCAATACTCCGTATGTCTTCATTTTCTTACTGTTGCAGTACTGCGGCCAACTGTACTACAGTTGATTGTGAACATGCTGATCATGTGATACTGAGCATGTGATGTAAGGCTACTGGCATCAGAGAACTGGCATAGATGGAGTAATACCCCGTCCTGTAGTAGTGTGATGGATGAACAGAAGGATGAGGGCAGTGGATGATTTTGTGATTGGGGTTAGTTTCCTCTAATGTTTTTAAAGTTTTTTTAAAAACACGTACGGAAGAGGACCAAGGTGGAACCAGCTGAGCTAAACCTAGATGTGCTTGAGAAAACTGCTTTTAAAACCAATGTGGTGTTGCTGTTGGCTGAACATGTAATGATAGCATATGAGATGTATATTTCACTGTCTTAAGCACTGTTTGTTGGTTATTGCTGACTTCTGTCATGTTAACGAAGAAAGACGTAGCTGTGTGCATCGCATTCAATGTCAGGCAGGCAACATAATAAATTAAACTAGAATGTTGACAGTTAACATTTAATTCGAAACCTGATGGTTCTGCATTCTCAACTATGGCAACTCCATATCCGTATGTAAACTTTATCGGACTAGTGTTAATTTTGTGTCAGAGGCACTGGACTAGGTGTTGCAGTAGATACTCTGCCAGTCGCACTGCTCATCTTTCAGCCGTGGTCAGTGTCACTGGTCAGTGGTCATTGTCAGCCTGCACTGCTGCTCAGCTTCATATGACGAGACTTTCTGCATTAAGCAAGCACTTGGCAACTGCTGCAACTGTGGGCACCATCTGGCAAACATGATTAAGCAAAAATCACTTCCGTCACTGTGAAATATGCCAATGTTTCTCAACTCTAGTAGAAATAAGGTTGTTAGCTGTTCGGAAAACTGTTGATGAATAATGGTTTTGTTTTTAATTTTTGACGGATTTTGCTGTTTGGTTGGGCTGAGTTATTACTTGAGGGTCTTTATGAAATCTGTGTGAAAGTTTTTTTCTCATTTCCTGAAATGAATTAAGACTGGCATTACAAAGTATCACCCATGCAAATAAATAAGATGGGAAGACAGCTAGAAGTTATGCCACCCTTCTACATAGAGGCAAAGAGTGCAGGCAGACAATCTCTCTATATAATGTCCTGGACAAAATTAACATGTATCAGTAGAATGTCATGAAAGTTGAACAGCTTCAATGGACTGTCTACCTTGCTGAAATTCAGGAACCCATCTATAAATTGTAGTTTCTAAAGGGGAATCATCCCCTAAATCTTCCTATGTCAACTGCAACCTGATTTGGAGTCAAACTTCTCAAATGTAAATATTTGATTATGACACATTTTTCTGTTTGGCCATTGTTTATGTTGCTATCAGAGCTGGTTGCCTAGCAATAAGGATAATGTCAATTACTATGGGAATAGACCAGGAACCCTATTTGTTGAAAGTACTGACATGTCCTCAGCATCAACACTTCCTCCTCGTCTATCACCACATCTTCCCCTTTCCTCTGTTCGTCAAGGAACCCCTCCGTACCTCCCTCGCCATCCGACGATGGGCATGTTGACCAGACCCATGCCAACATCTGCCAGTCAGATCCGATGTATAGACTGTCGATTGACAGACGCCAGCTGTTGGCAACATCTACTCCTCCAGTTTCCCGCCAAATTCTTACCCACGTTCATCTATCACCTGGCAAGACTGCTTCCATGAGAGCAGGACACACTGGCTATGATGACACGGACTCCCGACACATTGGGGATCTGTGACGCACTGATTGGACGGCTACTGACGGCACCAAGGGACGTGGCGACGTCGGAAGTCAGTTCTGGGTCCTTTGTGATTGATATTATGAACTAGAGAATGGACGTGCTAACAGTGCTGGTACTGATTTTGACCATGCTGGATTAATAATAAAGCAATCTCCTGGAACTCTCTCGTGTTTTATAGACCGCACCTAATAATAGTCATCATAAGTCTGTTGCCACCCTGGTAACACTATTATATGTTGTGTGTATGGAAATAAGCCATTTAACAAATGAAACAAATTGGTGAAAGAAACTATTTTTCATATGCTTCTTTCATTACTTGTTGATCCACCCTTGTACTATATGTTTATTGATGTGACCAATGCCATTAATACTGGGTCAACCATAACACTTGCAGCAGTTTTCTGCAGGTGAATTATTGGTGGTAAGGTGCCTGGTGTGTGTATGTGTGTGTGTGAGAGATATATTAACCATTTTCATATGAGAACATGAATGGCTTTGCACTAGAGTACTGGATGCACAAGAAAAACTTGGTGGCGATGGACTTGATCCATTCCTTGGCTTACTGGATGGTGGTCGGGATGGAAATCTATTTCGAGATATGGAAGATTATTTCTACTATGCACAAATCAGAAGGTTTATTATTTGTTATCTCATTATCATTTTGGCTGTGCTTTATTTTCCCGCTCATTTACTATTTTCTGTCAGTTGTTATATCGAAAAATTAATAACTGCAGGGCAGGCCAATAAACAGGGCCATTATGTTTAAAACACCTGAACCAATTTGCATTATTTTTGGCACACTTAAACATTATGTTGTTCTGTGCACATCTGTTAAATCTATATTGAACAAATTTATTAAAAAATATGTGGTGCCACCCAGCGATAAATGCAACAACTCAGTTTTTCACTGGCAAAATCAAGCAAGGCTACTGCATTTAAATGCACACTTCTTTAAAATTTCTGCACCAATTTGCATAATTTTTTGCACAATTGCACAACATAATATTCTGAAAACACTATTAAATTTATTTTGATTAACTGCCTAATATAAAGTGATGCCATCTGGCAAAGACTACAACTTGTTATTAAGTTATTATAAGTTAGAATTACAAAGTGACTGTGCTAAGCTTTTTTACTTCCGGGCTGTAAGTCCAATTGTTACAAAAAACAGACTGCATGAACGTCGTATTTTTTAAGTATCTGTTTGATGTATCTATTGTTCTGCTGTAAAGCACATTCGAGATCACGTCACCATTGACTGATGCTTCACGCCCACAAGACTTTCTGCTACTAGGCCCCTACAGATCATATCATCAACAAGAGTTGTTTACTTTGCTGTGATTCAGTGTTCAAGCAGATTGTGGACAGCCTGTATCTTTCCGTTTTTTGATATACGACTGCAGTCGATTTTAAGTGGCAATTTGTCCAGACTGGTTCTGCCAAACATTTTAAAGTTAAACTAAACTTACCTTAGCATTTGTTGAAGCAAAATCAGAGTTATTAACTTTCGCTAGGTGGCGCCATTTTGTTTGATAAATTTGATGAATTTTGAATCAACAGTTGTGTTCAGAATAAAATGGCATTGAATTAGGCCAAAAATCCTAAACATTTGTTGACTCGTTTTGAAGATGTAAGCAGAAAAATGTGGGCCTTCAAATGTAGTGGCCCTGCTTTTTTGGCCCACCATGTACATTGCATTGAATAATGTCTTCTTCAATGTGGTGTAATGTATGATATGATTACTATTTAAATTAATGTGCTTTGAGAGATTCCCGAAACACCTTTTCACATCTTGGGAGACAATGAGTTAGTTTTATTTTTATAGTGTAATAAAACAAAGTCAAATCATTGCACTTATTTCTTTATATGTACTACATGAAATGAAAGAGCAATGTTCTTGTTGCCTGCCTGTAGTCAGGGGATGGAAGTAATGGAAACAAGACATGTTTCCCAGAAAATTCAACTCTCAGAAGTTCCTTTCATCATGCGTGCACTTGGCTATTATCCAACTGAGCAAGAGGTACTGTTAATTTTGTCATCTAATGTGTTTCTGCTGTTTACAGGGTTATTCAGAAAGTTGCAAATTGATTTTCATGAAATTCAGAAAGGGTTTGCCTTCATCCTGGATTTGGGGTTCTGATGCATTGCTAGTAAACTCATGCATGTTTTTGATATGTTGTAGGTTGAAGAAATACTGAACGAAGTGAAATTCAGTCATTATGTTGAGACTGGCGAGTGCCAAACTGACATTGACCTACCTGACTTCATTCAATGTAATACTGAAGATTTTTTTATCTTTAGTACTGATTAGCTGTTACAAACTTGGTGATGTTGCTATTATTAACAGCAGCACTGTCAGAACAAAGTCTCCTGGCTCTAGTGGTACTGAGATAATCAACAGTAATAATTTTAATGATACTTAAACAAAAACCATGACAGATTTAATTGTTGTAATTGTGTGCAATTGCAATATGTTAATCAAAATGTAGCTGCAGATTGCATAATTTAAATGTAAGTGAAATATGTCAGTATGATATAAATGTAGTTTAGTTGGAATAGTATGATTGAATTTTGGTGTGACCGTGTGAACAGTAAGTCATATCTCCATCTTTTTCCCTATATGCAGCATGTAATAATTGCCACAAGGAAATTTGTCACTGATTGATTGGGGGAAAATAGTAGTGGCTGTTTGGATTTAGGCCAGATAATGGATGTGCCGATGGAGTCTTTGTTGTGAAGCAGATGTGTCAGAAACATGACAAAATAAAGGACAAAAACCAAGCTGTGTTTTGATAGACCTAAAAGCCTCTGAAAGAATACCTCGGGAGATAGGCTGTGAAGAAGAAAGGTTATATGATGTTGGTTCTTACGCACAGTCATGGCAGTGTGAATGGGTATACAGACAGCAGTAGGTAGCATTGCTTTAGTTCTGAAAGTCAATCTGCATCATAGTGTAACATGCCTGTTTGCAGTGTGGATGATGAAGGTTTAAATCAGTTGCACTCACTGCAGTATACAGCCTTGGACTTGGGCTGCACACCGCAACTGCAGCACGATAGGTCGACTCAGCCTTCTACTCAGGAAGGCTTTCAGTGCCCCCAGGAAAACTTTTTGAACTATTACATTCAAATCTTTAGATATTGCTGCACTTTGATAGCTATTAAGAACTTAGTGCTGTACTAGCTAATGACTGAGTTGTATTAGGGGGTAAAGGGGTTACCAAAATTTCCCCTCGTTTTTGTGCAAATCTCAAGGGTTGCCCTCAAGGCAAGTGGGAGATCAAACTTCCCCCAATCCCACCGTGGCCTAACCTCTGAGGAAAATTAAAGTGGCTAGTTAACTATGAAAAAATTGCCGTTGAAAGTGTGTGATGATTTGCTGTTGTGCTGCAGTGTTTGTGAATCACAAGCCAGCATTCGGCCTACAGCCAGAACTCATTAGATGGGCATTTGATGTTCTTGGTGGTTCTGTCGACCGTGGTGAATTGCTTCAGCTGTTACAGACTCGAGGTTTCTCTGATCATTATGTAGTATGTTGATCTTGTAGTTGTCTTTATTAGAATAAACTTATATGTTTAGATACATGGTGATTCGTAAGTTTTTATTATGCCCATCATCTTTGAAATATAGTCGGGTTGCTTATGGCAATGATCGTTACCTGCTGGCCGAAAGCACGAAATTTGGCACACATATACTTTGGGCCAATGCAAAACTTTCTGGAGAAGTACCACATTTTAAAGATCAAAGTCCTTCCCTGCATAAAATGCAAGGCACACGACCATGCCAATAGGTCGATCTGTTGCAGAGATATTTCGATTTTTTTTATTATTCGAAATGGCAGCTGCCGCCATTTTTGATTTTGGAAATTGCTAAATTTTATTGGCTAACGTGATCCAGAGG
>Ga0209782_1000347_pt1 | contig 19153 bp, 11 predicted proteins | sample WorMetmaBAHAMAS1_FD_187390 | JGI IMG/M metagenome (GOLD analysis project Ga0209782, IMG submission 187390) | Marine gutless worms symbiont microbial communities from Max Planck institute for Marine Microbiology, Germany - Inanidrilus... | ecosystem: Host-associated > Annelida > Digestive system...
CAGCCAAATGAATCGTGCTTGTTATCAGCAAGGTTGCTGTCCTTAGCTCATTTTGAGATGTGAAAGTTTAATAACTCGGTTTGAGAATGAATTTGTAATACATGAAATTATCTACCCTTTAAATGTGCAGGAATCAGTCAAGTAATAAATTGGGTTATTGTCTTGCACTGCAATATTTATCACAGTGGATAAAATGTACAGAATTGATGCATTTCATGATAATAAAAATTTCACTTTTCATTTTTGGGGTATGTTGATGCTGAAGTCTCATAATTGATGCTACTGGCAACTTGCTCAGTAATCATTTAGTATTTGCATATTGGAAACTGAAAGTTTTTAACTTCAGCTTTTGAAACTTTGTGATGGAATCTAAGCTGTATATTTTGTTTAACTTGTTAAATAAATTGTATTATGTGTAGTTCAAATGATGTATGTTTCTGCTGAGTTACGTTCTATTGAAGGCTTGTAATATTGGCCTCACTTCAGTTGGGACCCGCCGGTGTGAAACAGTTATTAAATGATTCATACACTTGTTTCATACAGTTGTTTTCATTAGTGTGATGCATCTTGTAGCACTGGGGTGCGCCAAGCAATGCAGCTAGGCAGCAACGAGTGATGTCTCAATCAAATGACGTTCGACGAACATCTAGTGCCAGTGTTCCACCGACAACTGTGAGAAATATTCCTGGTCTAGTGCTTACAGGTCTGTTTTGTATGGTTTGATTATAAGTGTGAAATTCATCTGACGCTTACACACTTCTACATCTGTGAGAAAGTGGTTTGCATGGACTTTTGAGTGTTCTGACTGGAACTCGAGTTATGCAGGATTTGTAAGCAAAAATTAAATATTATATTATATAGCAAAATATCGCTACATTTATTTTTCCAACTTACCTGAATAGTGTTTCTGCACTACCTGGTGAAACACACAATAGAAGTGCATCTTTTAAATCAAACACTGTATGTTACTTTGTGAGAAAACACGCAAACATATTGAAATTATCACTAAGTCACATTCAGACTAGCACGCTTTCATAAAATGATCGATTATATGCACCAAACAAGATCAAAATTATTAAGAAATGGAATTGAGCATTAAGAGATCTGTTATGCACAGAATCAGCATTTACCAAGTCTTTTGTGGTTTCAGTTGGTAACTCGGCATGTCAACAATGGAAGTTTTTCTTTGACAAGCATGGAATGAAAGCCAGCAGACAGTATTACTAGGATATCCTACTCTCTCACTAATGTTAGCTGCTATCAAACACAGTGCAGCAGAAATTATTTTTTTTTAAATTGTGAAAGTCGGATAATATTTGCTCGAGTTACACCTAAAAATGCCGAGATGTTTTTCTGAGTGTATTTAACTTCTTGTAGTTACTAATTATTCTTGCAAGCATATTAACTCCTGATTACTAACTGCTTTTCTAAAACTAGTTAATAACTACAATGTAGTTTCAATTTATGTGAGTCAAGAAACCCAGGACATTCGAATAATTAGTTGCAGCTAACAATTCGGTTTATTTTTATGTAGAAAAAGAAACAAAGGCTCTGAGGAAAAAGATTAAGCGACAGGAGATTGCAAATCTAGCTGCGGAGAAGGAACTGGCGGAGATATCATTGGAGCAGCAGGTTCTGCGTGAGCTGAGGTCAAAGCAGATGCAGAAGCAGCCGGCTGGAGAGCCGCAGGCAACGACACCGACGCCAGTGTCACAGATATCAACAGCAACATCCATCACCGACTTGCCAACTACTGCAGTGTCATCAACAGTGACTGTGCAGTGTACCAAGTCGCTACCAGCTGTGACATCAAGCTGGGCTTCTGAAATGGAGAAATCACAGGTTAAAGTTGGTTTCGTTTACACGTAATGTGTTGAGGCACATTATTGTATTTGTAGTGTACAGTTTTTTGCAATTGTGAGCATACTGTGTAACATATTGTTCTTTACTTTAGAGTTTTATCTTAGTATTTCAGAAATATGTTTTAACAAAAGTGGATGTCAGAAGAAGTTTTTTTTATTTGTGTGTCATAATGAGGTTGGAACTCATAATGAAATAATGTATTTTTTCGATTTTTTGATGAAAGATTGATCATTATCCTGATTATGCTTTTTAGGTGGAGGAGTCTTTGGAATCATCAAATAATGTGTTGCCTTTACCGCGTGAAGTAGAATCAGCAGATGTAAGGAAATTCATTCTGGTATATTCTGTTTAAGTTACAAGCGCTCTTCTGCATTCCCGATATATCAGTTTATACGTACAGTTTCCAACATATAAATGCCCATTGACATGGTTAAGCAAACGAGCCCGACAGTCAAGTTTTTATCGGTTCTGCAGTTTAAATTAGCCGCCAGTTTCACAGACACATGTATGCTGTCAAACACGCCACTGTCACAGTGCTCCATCGATGTTGTGCTAACTTGAGGTGAAGCCATTCTTTGACCAGACACTGCCTCACATAGGCCTCACATAGGCAACATCGTGGTAGAAGCATTGCTGAAGCATTCCCTGTTCCACTCATATTGTACTCTCATTAAGCAATGAGCATTCACATGTTGGAAACGAACATTTTCAATTTTTTTAAATTATATCTCAGCAACTGGGCTTTATGTATTGTTGTGGTGATGGTGTAATTAATAACGGCATGGACCAGAAGCACCAAGAATAAAAGAACAGCATGCTACATTCATTGTTCAGTCAGCAGAATCGCTGAAAATGTAAAATATGTCATATTTGGTCTGAAACATCGTCTTAAGACAGGTCTAAAACTTTAGTCTTAAACTAAAGTCTAAAACATTAGTTTAAGTCTAATCTGAACTGGGTCTAAAACCAGCTTTTAGCCGTTCAGATAAAGCTTTGTTCAAAAACTCAAGTTTTAGACTTTAGTTTTAGCGAATGATAAAGTTACCCAATGCTAAATGTATAAAATAGGGTGATTGTGTGGTTAGGGGTCATCCAAGGTCATCAGGAATGTAACCATTCGATAGAGCACATTTTACTTTCTATTCGACTTTAATAGATACTTTGCATTTGTCTCATACTGTTTTCAAGTTATAGTAAGTTATTTATTGAAAGTTGCCAATGTTAACCTACCACATCTGCGTTTGATGGGGGTGATACAATACCGGCATGTGACAGACAGACAAACAGACAGACACACACATGACGACAGAATATCATCATCATCATCATCATCATCATAAAATTCTCTAATAAAAAGTTGTCAAACGCAACTTCACAAATGGTGAAGAGAATGGAGTACAGGTTTGTACAAAACTCTTATCAAGAAATGTCGTTCGTTCAGATCGCTAGTTTTTGGTATGAGAATTTTGTTGTGATTTCTATTACGTAAAGTGTATACTGCTCTAGCATGGCGTCACATGGTAAAAATGGCATGTGGTTGTATCGAGTCAACTTGTATTTAAACAGATTTGACTTTTGTCCTCACTGGGACACAGTGTAGATACCATATGTACGTGGGAAGTTCTAAGTCACGCTGTGTTGTTCTGACACTAATATAGACTGTGTCACAGACTGCCGCGATGCTTGAAGCTGCTGCTCAGGCGAAGAAACTCCGAGAACGAGAACTTACAAAGTCCAAGAAGCCGAGCACTTTAAAGAAGGTTGGAAGCAAACGTATTATTACGTTTACTGTCAAGTATTTGCTTCATGATGCATATGTATGGTGAGTTATATGCTATGGCCAAGCACCCGTCCATCTGACCATCTGTCACAAAACCAGTTGAAATGGTCAGATATCAAACTGCTTTTTGGCACAGAGGTTACCCTCAGCTTATACTAACCTGTGTTTTAAGGGAATTTGGATATTTTCAAAAATAAGGGTAGTTGCCTTTGGAACCATTTTTTTTTTGCTTTTTTAGCCACAGGATGTCAACTGCTGTAAATGTTGTCAACCTTGGCAACTTGATCACTTTATGCTGATTACCAGATTTTGTTTAGAACACAACGGCTGTGACACAGATCATCACAGTCTTCATCCACAACAGTTGAGACTTGTGGTGGCGTAGTTTAGTGGTAACACGGTTCAGTCAGTGAAGTTACTGTATGCCATGCCCGGTTAGTACTGGGATTGATGACTTGACTTCAGTGGAAATACTGCCTCGGTATCTTAACTAGCCAGCTGAGATGACTTGAGCCTCATTCTTTTGGCAGGATGGGAAACAAGCACCAGCCATTGAGTAAATGCAGCCACAGCTTATTCCATCTGTGGATGCGCATGTTGGTGTAAGGTAAAAGTGCATGTAAAGGAATTGCATACTGTATAGCAAAACAGTCAGGTGTGTAACAGATCTGAATGCAAAACAATTCACTCATTGCCATGTGTCACACCTGAGCACTGTAGAAATGAGTATTGCACTCGGTATAAAGTGCCATATAAATGTCCTGTTTACTTTCTTAACATTTTTATGATTATTGCATGGAAATGGCTCTGGAGGATTTTTAGGCCACAACGATGTGGCTGCCACATGCTCTTTTCATCGCTTACCAGCAGTCAAATCACTGAAAATGAAAGCATTGAACATATTTTGTGGTCCTAGTGTTCGATCTCTGAGAGCTAGATGTTTGCAGACTGTTCTGACTGCTTAATAAGTCCAGCATTTTCTGATTGTTGCATTTAGATAATTTAGACATCTGATCGTTTTGCTTTACAATATGCTGGTCCATTTTAGCATTACATTACGTTATAATGGTAATCTTTATCAAAAATTGCTCATTGCTTTAAAACGCATATGCCGCTCATCTCCAGTTTAGTTGATGTGTCTCACGGCAGGTGATACTAAAGGAACGAGAGGAGAGGAAGCGACATCAGCTGATTGATGACACCCTTCCGCTGGGCTCGTCTTGTGACAGCCAAGTTGCAGCTAGTGGTCATAGCTCCTTGATGCCAGAACGTACGTGCAAGATATTTAATGACTATTATCTTATGTTCTTCCAGTTCTTCATTTTTCACACAGTCCTTAGTGCTCGTGCACTAGTGCTGTTTTATTGTGAGAATGGAACATGTGGAAAAAGTGTCATTGTGAACTTAAAATAGGGATTCTTTGTCAGCAGTTTGGCTTTACTTATAATCATTATTTGTTCGTACATTAGTATACTACCTTTGGTTGAGCATTTAATGTTTTAATAGGTGCTATATATCGATTGTCTTTTGTATGGTCATACCTTCTTGTAATTATGTGTTTGTATTTGATACATGTAATTGTAGTCTGAATTTACTGTTTTTCATTCATTTTTATTCATTTATTATTGAGTGACATAAGGGTCTCAAAGGCCTCTTATGATGTGCTTGCACCGTAATACAGGTAATAATAAAAACAGTTTATTACGAAACTACAGTTACGAAAATGAAAAAAAAATTATATATAAGCATACAATATAAAATATACCATCACAGTATAGAAATAAAAAAAACAGTTTGACTACATAAAAGACACTTTACAGTAACGTATTAATCGTTTTGCCGTTAATGAGGATTTAACGCGATTAAGAGAACTAAAATCAATTTCGCTTGCCGGCAGTTCGGTCCGTGTGGATAGTACTCAGTGTGGATAACTGTTGACTCTAATGGAGCATTTGCAACGAGGGAGATACAGTTGGTATTGATGGCGGCGGAGAGAATTAGTTCGGTGGAATTTGGGAGCAAAAAAGTCGGAAAGTACTAAATCAGTTAAGCCAAATACAAGTTTATATGTATAGAGTAGGTCTGCACGTAAATGTTGTACTTCTAAACTTTCCAGGCCTAATTGAGATAAATGTTGATCGTGTGAAAGTTTTCATTCCCGGGAGCCGATTTGTAAACTTTCATTGTACTGCTTCTAAGGCATCGATATCTTTTAAAATACATGGGTTCCAAACAACTGAGTAATACTCTAAAATAACTCTGATGTATACTTTAAAGACGGATATTAGGGATGTTCTGTTCTTTGACTCGAAACAACAGAGTACTAAGTGTGCTCGTTTACTAGCTTTACTGCATATATTGTTTATATGAAACGAAAATTTTAAATTACTGTTAACAGTAACTCCCAAATCAGCAACACTTGAGACCGACTGAATACAGTACTCAATCTATAACAAACAAATAGTTACATAATGAAAGGTCTGCATGTCCTATTATTAATACACAACATTTGGAATATGAAGCAGGGAGTTGCCACACCGAAGCCCATTTTGCTAGTTTGTTTAAATGATCCTGTAAATCACTTGTAACATCAGACATGTTAGTGTTTCTATTAGAGTATAACTTGACGTCATCTGCATATAATTTAATTACAGCTCTATCAAGAAAAAGATCTGCTAAATCATTAATGTATGGCAGAAACAAGAGTGGGCCTAAACAGCTGCCTTGAATGACTCCACTAGAAATATACCCAACATTTGATAGACAGTGCCCGATAATGGTTTTGTTAGACATTTATGATAATCACTTTGTAAAGTGATCACTCTTGATTGGCCAGTTTGAATGTTATCCAGCCTGTAAAAACTACTTCATTTATCTCCAAATGTTTTCTTTTGGAGGACTTGGCAACCCAGCCTGGAGTGTCTGTGAAATAGAATGCTGGGTTAGAAAGAAACTGAAAGATAATAATGTGGTGGTGGTAACTGGTTTTTAGTATTTGCTCCAACGATGTCCTCCAATTATTCTTGACTGGAAGTGCCATCCAACACCGGTTGACCTGCATAATGGCCGTAACATAGTTGCTGTTACCGTGTATAGCTAATTGATACTATTATTCAGATAAATTAGTTGCATGATGCACGATAGATATATCTGGAGAAGGTTTGCTGTAGACGGTGGTGAGACTGCAGTACGCAATGGATCTCCGCCGAGTGGCGAAGTATCTCCAGTTAGTCAGATGTCGCCGTACAACATGAGTCCATTGTCCGTCAGTCCAGCTGGCTCTGCCGGTGTCAGCCCCATTGCAGGCAACAGTGTCCTCGGTCCTGGTGCGCCAGGCATGACGTCCGTCCTCGCAAAGATTCACAGTCGACGATTTCGAGAGTACGTCGTCACCCTCAGCTGCTCTCAGTTTCTGTTGTTCAGTGCTTAACTGATACCGGGTATATTGTTACAGATTTAAAGTAGCCAAGATAAAACTTAGCTGATGCTGTTGTTTTAAGAAAATATTTATTGAGATTGTTGTACAACAACAACAACAATAAACCACACCTATTTAATGCAGTAAAAAGTTTTATCAGGTTGGTAACGAAAATACTTAAATTATTCTATAATGCAACCACTTAAACGTACATTATTGATGTTTTGACTTCCCATGAGATCTTCGTCAGGACTGACTTCCGGTTTCTGATGTCAGTAAGTTTAATTGGTTATGTTATGGAAATTACATACCTATTTAATGCATTTATGTATACTATATATACATTTAAGTGTGATTATTGCACTAAATAAACACTAGTTGCTTTTTCAGTTCAGACATACATCCATTTAATGACCTCTTGTTTAAGCCGCCTACGATAAGCTATTGGAATAGTTAAACCATTCATTTTATCTTCTGAAAGTGTGAGTTGAGATATTACATCGAGTATCATATGTTACATTTGCAGATATTGCAACCAAGTTTTGGACAAGGACATAGATGAATGCTGCACCGACTTACTTCAGGATCTTGTACGCTTTCAAGAGCAAAGTTACAGCAGGGAACCATCAAAGGTTTAATAAATCTGATATATAGCACCTAAATCTTCTGTCTTTTCTGCATCTTGCAGTCAGGGAGCAAAAGTCCACCCATATGAGTTGTCGATAGCATTGGGAAAGCTTTGCATCCAGCCAAAATAATTTTCTTTTTGCATAAAACACGTTTCATGTGCTCTAGTCATAGTCTGTGGGGAGTTCATGCCAATAAGAGTCTCTTTTCCATATGTCGGAATATTTCCAGCAGTAATTTGTACTTGGAAATTATACAACTGTATTGGCTTATGTCGAACTCCTATTCTATATCATCAAGTGAATATTACGAAGCAGCAGATGGAGATTAAGTTTGTTGTTTGAACTTCAGAGCAACCGGCGAATCGTGATGGGTCTGCGTGAGGTGACTAAACATCTGAAATTGAACCAGCTCAAGTGCATCATCATATCACCCAATATGGAGCGCATACAGTCGAAAGGTAGGCAGCTATTTCAGATGTGCAGTTTCTCGGTTGCAGTACATGATGTATTTGTATGCAGTCAGCAGTGACCCGTTTTTATTTGGTTATGTTTTTTATTATACATATGTCGTGATTCCTTGCAGTAGATTGAACTGACCATCAATTTGTCACAAGTATAATATTTATTGCATCGTACCAGTGGTTTGTCTTTTTTTCTGTTAGACAAAGTTTGGAGTGTAGTTGACTTTTTAATTATTACCGCAACCACTGAGTGTGTTGTCGTCATCAAATATCCATTGCTAAAAGTTTACCCGACCCAGCATGTTATTTTGCCTACCATCCACACCTATTATTGCTATTTATTATTAATACTCAGCTTGAAAACCAGTTTTTATTTTACTGTGCCACAGTTGGTGAATGACATTATTTGCATGTCTGAATGTTGAAGTGCCAGATGTTAGATATTTGTTGAGAGTTGTCACCATCATGATGTGTGGTTGGTCGGCAGGAGGACTCGATGATGCTCTGAATAACATAATTGAAATGAGCCGACAGCAGGATGTTCCATTTGTGTTTGCACTTGGTCGACGTGCGCTCGGCCGTGTCTGTGCTAAGCTGGTTCCTGTTAGCATCGTCGGGATATTTTGCTATGAAGGCACTGAGGTCTGTTCGATGGCATTTTAGTGATTGTATTTTTTGAAAGTTTTATGGCAGGCACATCATTCTGTAGAACAAACAGTTTGTCACTATCTGGTTGCTGTGAGTGTTATTGACAGTTATATGACAGTTATTGGCATGTGCAGACAGAATGCTGAAGCAAGTAAGTAAGTAAGTGTGCAAAAACATAAAGTGCTCCAATGATTTAAACTGTAAATGAATCAGACACACAAGGGATTGTAAAACACACATTGAAACAAATGGCAATTGAGGTGCTTTTGGGTATGAATCCACGGTTTGGAATGAATGAATGGAGGAGGGAGAGAGAAATCCAGCTCTTAACACTGCAGCACAGAATGAGTAGGAAATTGAAGACAGATTGTGCGAGGAACATGCAAATTAGTGAAAGAGGCTTATCACAATTTATGTGACCTTGAATTTCAGATGTAATAATTAAAAAATGCAAGAGATGTGTGTAATGTGGTGTTGCTACACTGAAGTACACTACACAAAGATTGAACAAGATTGCCAAACCAAAGTAATTTGGGAACTAGCCACGTCACTGGGGAAGGTGACCTTTCATACGGAAAGCTTAACGTGACACCTGCCAGGTGGTGACAGCAGTCTGGCCATCATGCAGGTATTGAAAAATGAATAATCCCTTTGCTGTCTACTGTGCAGCAAAAGTCCTATTGCTTTTTCGTTGAGCAGAAAACCCCCAAAATTTACTACCAACTTTATGCTTTTGCACACTTACTTATGCAAATGGCGATTGAGGATCTTTTGGGTGTGAATCCAGGGTTTGGAATGAATGAGTCGTTCCTTGAGCACACTCCAATCAGTGCTCTAGATGGCCTCTCAGTCAATTAAGCCGGTTTTTGCAGGTCTCACCAGTGTGAAAAATACACACAGACAGACTGACCAAGCTTGTCCTGAAGATTTCATGATTTGTCATAATATCTTGTTACAGTAATGCAGGGGTCCAGTTTTGGACGTGCAGTGTAAAGTGACTGCTGTAAATTAACCTAAGCTGGTACCGTTTTGTCTAAATTTTCAAGCAACACATGTAAACATTGAAGACTCTTTGTGGTTCACCATACAAAAAATTATTGATATAGGCTAATATTTGTTGAAATTATTTGAAAATATAGTAGGGTTCCATTTTTTTAAAACCACAGTGTAGTTTGTAAAATTGTTGTTCTGTATATTTTTTCGCTCAAATGGTTGAATCATGTGGTACATCAAATTGAGCTGCTTGGTTAAAATAACTAAGCAACATTATAGACAAAAGGGAATGGATATTTTAGTCATAGTAATTTAACAGATGTTAACTTCACATAGTGCAAAAGCTACACTCATATTATTGTTGTGGGAGAGCAATAAGTGATAATATTTATTACATTTATTACATGAGCCACTTTGTGATGTCTGAACTGGATTGGTTTGTTACTGTAGGAGAACTTTCGACGTCTGTGTCAGCTGACAGAGAAAGCTCGAAAAGCATATGCCGACATGGTGAGTAACCTCGAACAGGAAATGGTTGTGGCACTTGCAACTGCTAGCAATGTGGCCAGTGAGAAAGACACATCTACAGGCATATCAATGTCTGCGCGGGGTCCTATTACTGGTAACCTCGGCGGGTTTGAGAAGCTGTTTCCACATCTCGGGCACTCCCGCACACCGTCCGCATGCAGCGCCATTTCCATTATCAGCAGTGTTCTTTCAGAGCCAATCTCGGAGAACTATCCGGCGTCTGAACCGGATGCCGAGCCTGGCACGAAGGACAATGCTGGTCAGAAATCGACGAGTTTGGACACAGTCGGCGAGAGCCGCGAGGAGACGGCCGACATGCCGGTGGAGACGGAGAAGCTAACGACAGTCGGTGATATCGACGCTGGTCATGAAGCTGACGTTGAAGATGACAGTGCATCCATCGAAGGTCGCACTCGTCGTACGAGATCAGCATCTCATGCGGACTCTGGCACCGAGAAACCTAAGTCAGAGTGCAGCGAGCGGTCTCGATCGGCTGCCTTAAAGCCGCCAGTTGAGTGCCAGAACCCGATGCAGACCGATGCAGTCGATCATCAGACGCCAAAGCCAGCATCACGAACGCCGGCGATCGACAGCAAGCGGATTGCTTCGTGGGTCGAGGAGTCGCAGCGAGCCATTGAGAGCATGCGGGTGTCGGCAAGTGGTGACGGAGATCTTCTGCCGGAGGATGAGGAAGAGGAAGTGCAGGATGCAGACGTCGAGAAGGCGGAAGCTGACGTGGATGGAGGCATCAATGACAGTGGTAACGATGGCGATGACGATGATGATGATGATGATGATGATGACGATTCACTGTCAATGAAAACTGTTGATGAGGAACGTTCTTCGGTATCATCAAGCCAGTACGTTGAGGCTGTCGATGATACTGCTCTACTTTCAGTCTCGCCACCAAACGATGCATAGTTTGTGATCATCGGTGTTAAGTTGAACATTGCTCCCGTGAAATCTGTGCATTGTTGATTTCTGCAACGAGTTTGTTGAAATTCCAGTAAAGTGCACTTTGTTATGTTTCCGTTGTTGTCACCAATTTGAACATTGTCATTTTTATTTATCCGAGCTTGAAGTGTTATTTTTGTACAGGTTAAGATCCGTCTTTGTTTTCATTTTTGTTATATTAATCATAGATAGTGTACGTAATTTGACTGTTAGCATTCACATTTACTGTAATATTTATAGAGAAATCGACTTTCTATAGAAAAAATTACAACTTCCCGAGTGTGAGAAATATTTGTACTAAATCGAGTTGAATGTCTCCATTGCTGTAATAAGTACATCATTTTTTGCATAAAAATGCTGATGTTTATACAGTTTGGCATGTATGATTTTTCTACACTCATCTGCTATCTCTCCCAGTTGTCAACATTCATTGGTGCCGTTGCCCTTGTGTCATTCTTCTGTAAGGTGTCGGATCCAACTTGTATAGATTTTTTGACATTATAAAAATACATCAGCATAATAAAGTAACATCGGCTACCTAAGCTGAAGAAAGAAAAAAATGTTAACATTGTGAACTTAGTCACTCATACAGGTTGGGAGTTTTCTTTGTCAGTAAAGCAGTTCTGGCTGAATGTCGTTGCCGTGCCCTCATGTTTCTGCCCAACTGATAGTCCATTATCATCACCACTGAGCAGTGGCTTCTTCTGCCTGCTGCTGCTGTTGTTGATGAGAAAGGTATAATACGTTAAAACTAATATGCTAAATTATTAAATCTGCAGTGATAAATTTTGACTTGCATCACTCACTGTCCATTGCAGATTGAGTTACTTCTTGTTCCAGATGCAAGTTAACAGTGTTTTGATGCTACGTATTTCTTGTAACATTACTGCTGGATTTGGTCAGCACAGTGGGGTGGACCTAGTGGGATTGAAGCCTGGTCCTTAGGACTTCTCTACCTTCAGTGCTTTGACACTGTTGGTTGGGTCTTTTGACCTATAAAACCCGTCCCCGATGTGACCTATAATGTGTTTGGTGGGACGTTAAAACTTGCTCAAACCAAATTCAGTTAGATTTGGTCTGGTTACTCTTCGTTTATGTGATTGTGTTTTTGGTTCTATGTGAGCAGGATAGCTGTGGGGAACCAAATGCTACTGCTGCTGATATGCAGTGTATTTGTTGCGTCTGTTTCTTGTATTTGTAGAACATCAAACGCACATTGATAATAATGAGTGTTGTCGATAAAGCATAGTGTTTTGACTGAATAGAAGCAGTGATGGGCATAACTTTCTGAAACTAGTTAATTAAACTACCATATAGTTCACTTTTCAGTTTTTTAAAATGTAGTTATTAACTACTTTTTCAAGAAGTAGTTGTTGACTGCCTTTAACTACTGCCTAGTAGCTAACTGCCGCATCACCCACATGCACACGGTGTGTAGATGCAGCCCATTGCTAGTCACAGGATGTAGTGTTGTCTGTGTTTCTGTGGATATGTGTCAGTCACATGGGTGAGTTGTGCAAAAATGGCTGAACCAGTCAAGATGCTGTTTAAGGGACCAAGAAACAGATGAGGGTCCAGATCCCCAGGAAAGGGCTACTTTTGAGGGGGTGTTTGCCCATCGTAATGTACCTCCAGGTGAGTGCATTATGCACTGTTCGCCTGCCGAGTGCCTGTGATGGATGAGTTCATTCACCACTGCAAGGGGTGACAGTACGTGTAAATTAAATCTAGATGACTGCATAGGTGGGTGTGTGATGACAATGTGGCTTTTTGCCAAATTACTTTGGATGCTTGTTTAACTATCTACTTCTGTTACTACAGTGATCTTAAAGTCATCAAAAACAAGTACTAAAGGTCTTAATGATTCCAGTGTTATACCATTTAACTGTTTAAACACTGTTCAGATTGAGTCATCATTAATTGTTACCACCAACACCAACCAGAGATGGAGGAATAAAGCACAAAACTGTACAGTGAATGTCCTAAAAGGCATTCTGGTTAAAAATTAGTTACGTAATATAGCTAACCACTTGTAGTTATGTAGTTACTGAATACTCTTTGAAACAGTTTAACTACTAACTGCTTTTCCAAAAGTAATTAATAACTACTATTTAACTGCTAATGGTAGTTAACTAATGCAGTTAACTGGCTGGTGCCCATCACTGAAAATAGGAGAGAATATTTTACAGTGTTTTTTATTCATAATGAGATTGTGTTTTAGCCATTGTAGTCTTATTTTGGTGTTCTGTATATATACTAAACTATACCAGGCATTCTGGCAATATGTATGGAAACATCTTTCACTGTTGACCATTTTTTATATAAATGCTGTTCTCACACTTAACTGGGATCAACTCGTTAGTCACTCAAATTGCAAAAACATTATAGATTTTGTTGGAAGTCCGAACTTGTTTAAACATTATAACCTTAAAAGTGCACACACAAAATTGTGCAAAAATGTCTGTAAATCTTAACCAACCAGCCATCCATGACTGTTATCCTGCAGTTTATAAACTGTTTGATAGTTTGTGCTAGTATTTTGTTGTGCTCATAGTGTATTATTGTCTGTTGATGTTTCTTTGTATGCACATGGCACTCATTGTTTCACTGTAGGTTTGTGCACTTTGCGCTGCTGTTTATGAGTTATCACACTCAATGTCATCCTGCTTCTCTCGATCATCAAAAACACTATTATTTTATATAAAATATTTTGCAAACATTTCTCTTTCCCAACAGTACTCGTTTAAGTCTGTTAGCTTTGACAAAATTCTTAAATACTGGGAAATCTGGAAAAGTCATATTATCGGCATATAATGGAAATGTTAAGACATTTTTTCATCCAGCAAAACAGTTATCTTTTGTGTTAGTATTAAACATTATGTTGGGTTAGTTGTCAGCAGTTGTAAAATTAACTGCACAAATGTTTTAGAACTATACTGCGAGTCAAAAAACCCAGGACACTAGACTTTTGTCTTTAACTTTGCCAAATGTTGACCAATTTTCAAAATTATTTCACTGACATATTCTCTAGTAAATTTGCAGTAAAGTCATTATTAAACATTTCACAAGACCTTAAAAGTGTAGCTACATTAACTTGGCTCAAGGACTGAGTGATATTTGTTGATACTGAAGTCAACAATAATCTACCTATTAATATAACTGTTTCTGTCCATTGTAGGTAAGTTATTTGGCCAGTTCTATATCTTTATACAGAACATTGCAAGGCAAACAGGATGCTTGAGACAATTAACCTTTTTGTCTCTAATTTTGCCAAGTGTTCACCGATTTTAATTTTTTTTACTACTAAACTTAGTGATAGATAAATAGTGAAGTGATAGCTGAATAGCCCACAATACCTTATGACTTATCATTAACCACAATGCATGTTTCAGATTGTTGCTATTTTTAGACCTTAATATTTCACAGGGTACAGTAGTGTAGGTATTATTCAAGCTGTGGTGGTATATTTAATAATTATTTATTGCAAATTTGCTAGTGAATATCAGTGCAAGAATTTTGAAAGTCGGTTAGCATTAGGTGAAAATACATACAAAAGTTTAGTGTCCTGGTTTTTTTTGTCTCACTAAGTAGTTGTTATGACTAACACAGTGACAGCTGTTTCTTTCCTACATGCACAGAAACCATTACTTTTACAGGAGTAAGTGGAAAAGTTTTGAAAATTAAAAAAAAATTGTGTAAATGTTCAGCTTATGCTGCTATTCATACACATTGACAGAATATTACCATTGTTATGTTGAAACTTTGTCCGTTTCAGCAGATGCATTGTTATGGACGATACTCCTTTCTGTATCCATTGCTACTGATATATCTTGACAAACAACTCGCATTGGGTCGTTATTGTGGCGCCTCACTTTACCGCAGATATTAAATCAAATCAAATGTGACTTTAATACGGGTTGTCAAACCGCAACCTTGCATAAAATTAAATAGGTTAATATGATAAAAAATGACATACATATTATATACGAGATGATATTGAGATGATGTTTTCATATTGTGTCCGTATGCTGCATGCCAGATTGCCGTCTGTGTGCTCCAGTTGCCGTTGTAATGTAAAAACCAGCGAATGTGTCCTCTGTGTCCCACACCGTGTGTGTGTGTGTGTGTTGCTGATGCTGCGACCAGCTCGTACATATGAGACCGGACGAACTCGTGATCGTTTGGATGACATCTGGTTGAGTACACGTCGCGTTGAATAAATAAACAAACAAATAAATGATTTCATGACGTCCGCCACCGACTCGATCGACTAGCTGGTCGCAGATTAAGAGCGTACATGGTAGGCTGCCGTATATACGAATAACGGATGGTGTTTGGCTGCGATTTTGCGACGTTGTTTTGTAAATGATGCTTCTTGCGAGACGACTTGAAACAACAGAAACATTTACTGCCGTTGCTGTAGATGATGCGTCAGCCGTGGATTACAAGCAGGGTTTTCTGCCCAGTCACACTAGCCTAAAAAGATATTTTCACGTCCGTTGTTATTCGTACAGTTCTAAATCCATCTGCATACTGTTTGCGATGCTTGGTTTAAACATTTGGTCGTTGCAGTTAGATTGACAGATTTTGCCTTGAAACATCTAATCACACGGAAGAAAATGGTCATCGTTTGCTAGCCACCCGCTCTGGGCATTGATATCCATAGGTGTAGTGACAGTGATCTCCATGTCGTGGGGCATCGTAGCTTTTACTACTCTGTATTGAGAAATCGGTGTAATTGTTATACCCGTCGTTTGTCTGAATTCAGCCATATATTTTCAGTTTGTGCAGTTACAAGATCGTGCTGCCACGATCGTTAACTTGCCGAGAGAGCGATATCGAAATCTCGTACGTGTTTGCCGCACATCGAGACAGCTGAAACGAAGAGATCACGTCACCGTCACCGTTATGTAGTGAGTCAGTCGTATATACCTGATGCTGAGCAGTGTTTGAGAGTGTGTGTACTGTATATATATGATACTGATACGTGTCGTGAGTGATGGCCGTCTCTTCAACGAGCTGATCGACGTCGATAGCCGGCTGCTGACGCTCCCTGGAGCGCCTGATGTGGTCCGGCCTATAGCTGCATTTGACTCGTTGCTTCTGTCGAGACACTGCGTTCGATGTGTCGCCGACTCTCTGTACAGTTTTCTCGCGTGTTGTAATAGACGTCGTTCTAGTATACGTGCAATGATGACGCGTCGGTCGCTTCTATCTATGCCATTTCTGTGTGCTTCGCAATACAACTCTGCTTAGCATTTGCGGCTAATTGTCATTTATGACAGCGTGAGTAGGCCTACCTGTAGTTGTAGACATGTCGGCCGGCAGTCGAGAAAACCAGTGACACGTGTTAGGGTTGTCTCAGAAAACTTAATGTTTTGATGGACGACAAAAATATTTTTGGCCGATTAATTGTCCTGATAAATTAGTCTTATAATTGTAAATTAATTGATTAATCAGTGACAGCCCTAACACCTATAATTTTCGCTTTGCAGTTTTCTCGTTTACAGCATAATTCAACTGAAATACGTCAGAATACTGTTTACTGCTTATTTATTGCCCATTTTGTATGCAGAAATGAACCATGTATTGAAATGAAAATTGTACAAATCGCAAATAAATAGTCTGCAAATTGTTTATATTTTTGTGTTTTTAAAACAACAGTAATGTTGCTATATTGCTCAAAAAGTCACGTGGACTATACGCCTTTTAATTATGTCCCCGCCTACGGTAGGGGGCATTAAGCAATGCTGCGTTTCGTCCGCCTTTCTGTCTGTCCCGTGCCCCTTAGGACCTAGGCCGCTGTCACACATAGCACTAGCAGCAATCTAACAGAATGCTGCCCGAATTAACAATTTTCAAAATTCGAGCTGCATTCCGACGGCAATGTCATTTCTTAGAATGCCGTTCGAATACTAAGAATTCACTACGAACCTGCATCAAATAATTCGTGCACATTCCGAGTGGTAGGCCTCTCTCTATTAGCTCTCGAATGTAGTCGCAACACAGCAGAAATATTGAGAATGCTGTCTGAATGCACCCGGAATGGCTGCTGAGCGTCCAAGAATTTAAACAGAAAGCAGTTGGAATATTTAGAATGTAGTTCGACTGTACTTAGAATGTAACACGAGTGTCCCAAGAATACTGTTGCAATATTTTCCAATAGGGTACAAAATGCTGTCGAATCTAGCATCTTTCGTTATAGGTCAACTGCTGCAGAGTATGAATCTGCTGGACGATGTTGCTCTGCTCCAAATTGCTTTCCTCCAGCAAGATTGCTTGAAAGAAATGTGGAGGACACCACGAAGAAACAGGACGAGAAGACCCAAAATATATCAGACCCGTCCATGGCTGGTAGAGGGGAGAAGGAGGCTGTATGGACATTACGCCAGACTGATGTAGGAGCTCAGAGTAGAAGACCCTCAGTCTTTCTTCATCTACCGGTACCTCGTGATGGAGCCTGTCATGTTTGATGATGGTGCAGAGAGTGGATACAATGTGACCTGTGCCAGTTGTAGTGGACCTCTCTCTTGGCGGCATGCCGTAACCTGTGCTGTGATGTCGCAGTGCAGACTGAACACGTTTCTCAAATATCAACGTATGAATTGCGTCCTCAATGACGCGACTGCAACTGGAGACGTTCCGACTGCCTTCGAGCGTTCAGCAGCGTTCGTATTATTCGACAGTTTCCGACGACATTTTAAGTGCATTCCAGTTAAATTCTTGTAATAGAATTAGATTCCGTCAACAATCAAGATGCATCCGAGGTGCATTACGGCGCATTCGAGACGCACTCGGGACATTCACACAGGATTCGAAGTGGCTTGCCATTTCGATTCTTCCTAGAATGAGATCAGAATGTGTAAAATGCTGTTGGAATGCTGTAAGAATATTTAGAATGCAGTCAGAGTGCAGTTCGAACGCACTTACAATGCCGTCCGATAGGCCTATTTTCTCACTTCGAATGCACTCGGAAAGTTTTGAACATGAGCAAAACATTCCTGCTAGTGACAAGAATGAGCTCGAATATTTCGTATGCACACAAAATGCATTCAGAATGTTTAGAATGCAATTCGATTGTCAAAGAATGCACAACGAATGTCTATTCCGATGGCATTCTGGCTCCTTCCAGTACTAATGTGACTGGGGTTTAGCCAAACAACTGTGTATTTTAGGGCTATGATTACTACAGAACACTAATAGGAAACCCATGCTGAGTCAAACCAGCTGGCCAGCGTGAACGTACGGCCACCGGAAGTGGCCAAAGCGGCAACGAAAACGTCACTGGTCCGCTTAAAAAGCATTCGCTAGATGGCTGCACCATCGATGTGCCCCGTCATGCGTCAAACTGCCATCGGCGGGGGCATATCGTTATGCTGCGCGAACCTTGTTAGATCGCCCGTTCTACCCAGTAGAGTGAGTGATCAATATAATTGGCGCTGCGCATGTTTTTCAAAATTTTCCCAACTCGCTTTCTACGACGTCGACCGAAATTCTTGAAACTTTCCCACATGACGTAGCTTAATAGGATCAACTGAAGCGCTGCTATGCCAAATTCCTGGAAGTCCCCCTTAACGAAAGTGAAGGACGCCGGGCCAGGTTGGGAATTGATGTGTTAATTGCCAACATTCTAGTTCTCATTGGAGACAGACGGAACTAACTGCACAAGAGGCTAGGCCTAATACGAGTTTTGTTGACAGTGGAAAAAGAGCTTGTAGTCTCTATACTGTAAAAAAATATCCGTGGTTGTGGTGAGTTTTTTTCCATATTTTAACGCAATCGGTTAGGCCCTTTGTATACATTTGTATTCGTAGATCGACGTAATAATGAAGCCCCGGCTCACATTGCAGAAGTAACGTAGCAACTATTGATCGAAAGG
>Ga0209782_1000348_pt1 | contig 19153 bp, 18 predicted proteins | sample WorMetmaBAHAMAS1_FD_187390 | JGI IMG/M metagenome (GOLD analysis project Ga0209782, IMG submission 187390) | Marine gutless worms symbiont microbial communities from Max Planck institute for Marine Microbiology, Germany - Inanidrilus... | ecosystem: Host-associated > Annelida > Digestive system...
TTGCTGGTGAGCATCGCGACCCGGGCCAATGATCTGATCTTATATGACCGCGGCTATCCGGCCTTCTGGCTGTTTGCCTTACACCACCAGGAACAACGTCGCTTCTGTGCCCGGATGCCGTTGGCTTTCTCCCGCGAGGTCAGCGCCTTTGTGGCCAGCGGCAAAAACAGTGAGGCGGTGCTGTTCACACCAGGCCCTCACGCACGCCAGCACTGTCAGACGTATGGATTGGCGACCGATCCCATCCCGCTACGCTTGATCCGCGTGAAGCTCAAAAACGGCGAAATCGAAGTGCTCGCAACCTCGCTCCTGGAGGAGGAGCAAACCTATCCGAGCACCTGGTTCAAACACCTCTACCACCTGCGCTGGGGCGTGGAAGAAGGCTATAAACGTGAGAAATGCCGCTCCTGGGTCGCTCAAGCCATCGCCGATCGTCTCTACCGCGGCCGCCAGTACACCTACCGGGTGAATTTCGCCCAGGCGCTACTCGCGATGGTGACAAGCGTCGAAGCCGTCCGACCGGACCGCCCTTATCCGCGAAAGATCGATCCCGCCAAGCTCCACCCCTTCCATCCCAACACAAGCGCTGCCATGAGCCTTAACTTAAGGGCATTGGGGTGTTCGCAGGAACCGCCGCAGAACGGCCTGGGTCTCTTGGGTACTGATACGCGGTCCCAGGCTTGTCACCAGCTTGGCGGCGGCCGCCGCCGCCAGGTCGCCCGAGCGCCGGTGGTCCCAGCCCCGGGTGCGGCCGTAGAGGAAGGCACCGGCGAACGTGTCTCCGGCGCCGACGGTGTCGATTGCATCGACCTTGACCGGCTCGATCTCGATCAGGGCATTGCCGTCGTAGATCAGTGCACCCTCGGGGCCCCGGGTGATAGCGAATTCCTGTGCGATCGTCTTCAGGAAGGCGATGGCCGCGTTTAGGTCCCGGGTGTCTGCCATGACCTTGGCCTCGGCCTCGTTGGCGAAGAGCAGGTCCACGCTGCCGCCGATCACCTCCAGGAGGCCTCCCTTGAAGTGGGTCACTATATTGGGGTCCGAGAGGGAGACGGCGGTCCTGACCCCCGCCGCCTCGGCGATCCGCTTGGCGGTGATGGATAGCTCACGCGCCGGGTCGGTGGTGACCAGATAGCCTTCCGTGTAGAAATAGTCGGAATCACGCAGGGATTCCGGGACCAGCTCCTTTTCGGACAGGTCGCCGCTGATACCCAAGTGGGTCACCATGGTCCGGTCTGAGTCCGGCGTGACCAAGACCACGCAGCACCCGGTGTGCCCGTCCTCTCTGTCGGTGTGGTAGTTGGTGTCCACACCGCCGGCGATCAGATCGTCCATGTAAAAATGACCAAGGGCATCGTCGGCTACCTTGCAGGAATGAAAGCCCTTGCCGCCGAACTGGCTGACCGCGATGACGGAGTTGGCCACGGAGCCGCCGGAACCCTTCCGGTGTCGGTGTCCCAGATAATCCAAGATCTCGGTCTGATGGTCCGCGTCGACCAGGGTCATAACCCCCTTGTCGATCCGCAGCCTTTCGAGGTCGCTGACATCCACCTCGTATTCCATATCCACCAGGGCGTTGCCGATGCCGTAGACGTGATATTTCCGCATGTTTGATTCCGCTTCGGCTCTTATGGATTCCAGACTGTTACCGTGAAAGTCGCCGCGGACGCCTTCCGGCCTTGACTCCACCGGGGGTTGTTGACATACATAATCGTCGTGCCGACCGCGGATAGGACAAGATTAACAGGATTATTTGTTAGTTGGATTTTTAAAGTGATATCTAGCCGACAATCGGCAATAATTCGGCATTATATCGGTGTATTATGAGCCGTTTCCCCCGTTTCTTTACCCCCAGGGCGATGTTGCTCGGTCGGAATGACGGCTTGATACGCGCACCAATAATCACTGAAAACGATGGCTTCTTTATAAGCAAATGGTACGCGATCCCAGAGTATTCGACAGGTGTTTTTGCTGCGATCGCCGCAGGCGGAGGCGACGATTTCTCGGCTCTCTCCATTCATGGCAATCTAGACCCAAACTTTTTCTTCCAGAAGAGAGGGCTAAAGTCTAGAACCAAGTAATGAGAAGAACGGTGGCAATCGGAATGATTACGATGAATCCATCTACCCTATCACTTCAAAAATCACCACTACCGATTATTTTTCCGAATGAGTTTCTGTACTATTTCGATGTGGGCGGGGGACCAAACAAAATTGTGTGTGCGTTGAGCATAGGAAATCGTTCCGCTTTCCTACCGGCCACAGACTTCGCATTGGAACATGTACTTACTCCTTGCGGTGAAATCGACCCATTCCGTCGACCTGATTCATATTGTAAGCCGATCATGAAATGCAGAGAGAGTTTGTGGTCCTTATGTTTCAGTGATCGACCAACCTATCGTCGAGAGATACTTCCTCGACCCGACTGTCCTCGAGAATCACTATCGGCACGCCCGTCTTTCTCTCTTCCCGCATCGCCTCGGCGGTAAAGGCGAACACCGCCTGCAATGCTTCATAGGACAGCTGTGGATAGTTCTCCAGGAACTGTGATTCGGTCTAGCCCTCCGCCAGCAGGCCTAGCAGAAAATCCACCGACGGGCGAGCGCCCTTGACGACGGGTTTGCCCAAGAGGACGGCCAGATCGGTATGGATATATGGATGCCAGCTCATAGGGTTACTCCTTCTCGATACGGTAGAGCGCGAAAGGCAAGGGCGCGTGCTCTACACCCAGTGGCAACAGCATCTTGTTGGGCACGAACAATGAACTCGCTGCGCGGCGAGGGGTCTGCTGGAGGCAACCGTTAGGTTTTGATGAGGTTAACACGATAGCGATAGCAAGTAATTTAAATTGAACTCGACAATTTTTCACATAACCTTTGGGAATCAGCCGCATGCTTCCAAGTGCGCTCGGTATAACGGTGTCACAATCCAGCCGTTCACCGAAGCTACCCGTGGTGTCGGAATCGGCAGGCTAAACGATCGATCCCGCGGCCACCCGTAGTCGGCGGCTGTTAAGATCCATTGCGGTCCGTCAGGTAGTGGCTCAGTTTGAAAATAGTCGGCGGCGTTAGCCCGTTTCTGACAAGCATAAAATTTTTATGGTCTAGATAACTTTAGCATCTTCACCTGCACGCTAAGATTTACGTTATGCAAGGAAAAAACAGGCATTTTAGGCGTTCACACCTTTCCAAAGCCAAATTCAGAGTGATCATACGCTCTTTTGCGCTTGATCTACCGGCCTCGAAAATCGCTGAGTTGAATGATGTAAGCCGCCCTACGATTAATCAGCTACTCTTGAAGTTACGAATTGGGGTCGCCCAGGTTTGTGACGCTTCATCGCCCTTCTCTGGCGAGGTTGAAGTCGATGAATCCTATTTTGGTGCACGCCACGTCTGTGGGAGAAGGGTCGTGGAGCAGGCGGTAAAGCGATTGTCTTCGGGATCCTGGAACGGCAACGAAAAGTCTACATCGAGATCGTCCCAGCTGCCGCCAAAAAGCAGCCACAGGCTGCGATCCGGGGCCAGGTACCCTTGCAGCATCATCCACTCGGACGGCTGGAGAGGCTATAACGGGCTGGTGGACATGGGCTATAAAAAGAATTTCCGAGTGCATCATGGCGAGAATGTATTTACCCGCGGTAATTGCCATATCAGTGGCATTGAATCATTCTGGTCATATGCCAAACGAAGGCTTGCGAAGCTCAAGGGTGTTCCCCGACAAACGTTTCATTTACACCTCAAGGAATGTGAGTTTAGATTTCATCACAGAGAGGAAAATATCTCTGATAGAATACTAATTCTGCTGAGAGAAAATCCACTCTAAAGTTACCTAGACCCAATTTTTAAACTGAGTTACTACCGTCCGCCAGGATGCGTTGCAATCCGATATAACTCTAGGTTAGACTAATAAACGATCTACCCCTTGTCGTACACGGATCCGCGTCTGGCTTGGGGAGAAAAAGCCGCCTTCGGGCGGTTTTTTCATTACCCGCGCATGGAGTCGAAGAATTCTCCGTTGGTCTTGGTGGTTTTGAGCTTGTCGTGCATGAATTCCATGGCGGCCAGTTCGTCCATGGGGTGCAGGATCTTGCGCAGGATCCACATCTTCTGCAGGTCGTCCGGCTTCATCAAAAGTTCTTCGCGGCGGGTGCCGGAACGGTTGATGTTGATGGAGGGAAAGATGCGCTTTTCGGCGATGCGCCGGTCGAGGTGGATCTCCATGTTGCCGGTGCCCTTGAATTCTTCGTAGATGACATCGTCCATGCGCGAGCCGGTCTCTACCAGGGCGGTGGCAATGATGGTCAGGGAGCCGCCTTCCTCCACGTTTCTCGCGGCGCCGAAGAAGCGTTTGGGGCGTTGCAGGGCATTGGCGTCCACACCACCGGTGAGGACCTTGCCGGAGGAGGGCACGACCGTGTTGTAGGCGCGAGCCAGCCGGGTGATGGAGTCGAGCAGGATGATGACATCCTTTTTGTGCTCTACCAGGCGCTTGGCCTTTTCGATGACCATCTCGGCCACTTGGACGTGGCGGGTGGCTGGCTCGTCGAAGGTGGAGGAGATGACCTCGCCGCGTACCGAGCGTGCCATCTCGGTGACCTCCTCGGGGCGCTCGTCGATGAGCAGCACGATGAGGAAGCACTCCGGGTGGTTGTGGGTGATGGACTGGGCGGTGTTCTGCAGCATCATGGTCTTGCCGGCCTTGGGCGGGGAGACGATGAGACCGCGCTGGCCCTTGCCGATGGGGGCGCACAGGTCGATGGTGCGGGCGGTGATGTCCTCGGTGCTGCCGTTACCGATTTCCAGCTGCAGCCGTTGGTTCGCGAATAGTGGTGTGAAGTTCTCGAACAGGATCTTGTTCTTGGCGTTCTCCGGGCGATCGAAGTTGATATCGTTGACCTTGAGCAGCGCGAAGTAGCGTTCGCCGTCCTTGGGTGGCCGGATTTTCCCGGAAATGGTGTCGCCGGTGCGCAGGCCGAAGCGGCGGATCTGGCTCGGCGAGACGTAGATGTCGTCCGGGCCGGCAAGGTAGGAGGCATCGCCGGAGCGTAGGAAGCCAAAACCGTCCTGCAGGATTTCGAGTACGCCGTCCCCGTAGATGTCTTCGCCTTTTCTCGCCTGGGCCTTGAGGATGGCGAAGATGAGATCCTGTTTGCGGGCTCTTCCCATACCCTCGAGGTGTATGCTCTGGGCCAGATCCACGAGGGCTGGCACCGGCATTTTCTTCAGTTCGGTCAGATTCATAATGCTGTTTGCGGTTGAAAGGCCGTTTTAAGGGTGTCTTAAAGGCTTTAAGGTGCCCCTATCGGGTGGAGATGCCCCACCAGATTCAAGCGGATAACCGATTGAACGTGAAGCGAAGTCGAAGGCGTTGGTCCGGCCTCGCGCGGCGAAAAATCCCATGGCAGGGGATTTTTCAGATCCCGTCGATTATTCGTTCCGAGACAAGGTTAAAACCGTCGCCTTTAGGCGATCAGGTTTATCTGCGACACGAACCCTTTGCACGATATAAGGCGGCACGGATGGACTATCGGTACGGCAGTCATATCGTATATAAGATACAGTATCACTTTGTATTTGTTACAAAATATCGGTATCAGGTACTTAAGAGGCTGACTAAAAACTAACCTATTGATTTTTAATGATAAAAAATCAGATTTTCTGGTAGTATAATCACTGCGAGCACTTCTACTTCGAATTCCACTATGACTCCTGGAAAGACTCCATTCTCAACAACAAAAGCAAGTTATACGATGCCCCTTTGGCTTGCTGAGAAGGCGAATTTGCGCAAAATATCCTACCCGTCTGGAATCCATAAAGAGCCAACTCAATACCGCGCTACGTCTTAAAGGAAGAAAAAGAAATATCCTTGTCGATATAATGGGTTGTCTGATTATCGTTCGGGTATTCGCAGCCAACGTGTTTGATGGGGAAGCGGCTCGTCAGCTCATAACGGAGCTGTTCTCATTCCTTCATGCCATCACAAAAATCCGGGCCGACAGTGGTTATTCTGGCCCGGAGCTTTCCGATTGGCTCTGGCATCCAATTCGGATGCCTGATCGAGGTCGTTACAAACAGGGTTTCCCGGCTTCCACGTGTTACCTCGTCGATGGGCGGTTGAAAGAACCTTTGCTTGGCTAGTTCGAGCACGTCGATTGAGTAAAGATTACGAACGCAAGCCAACTTCGAGTGAAGCTCAGGTTTATTTCGCATCGAGTCGCTTGCTTCTCCGACAGCTCTGTAATAACCAGAGCCCTATTCTCAAGCGAGGGCGATTGCGAGGAATTTTTCTTGGATGAAAAGGCGCGGCGAGGAGAAATAGCGGACCTATTTTGACGAGCCGCAACACCGTCAGCGCGGAAAAGGGCTGCAAAGGACCTAAGAACGATGAATGTCAACAGCTCCTAATACCCGTTGCATATGGATGTTGTGGAAGGGAAAGGACACCCGGGCAGGTGCCCCCGCAGGCTCTGTTATCGTTATCACTCGCGGTGGACCGGGTTCTGTCCCCGCGGGGGTTACAGGTTACTGTCGATGAAGGCAGTGAGCTGTGATTTGGAGACGGCACCAACCTTGGTGGCCTCTACCTCGCCTTCCTTAAATAGTATCAGGGTCGGGATGCCGCGGATACCGTAGCGTGAAGGCGTTTCCAAGTTCTCGTCGATGTTGAGTTTGGCAACCCGGAGCTTGCCATGGTATTCGTCGGCGATCTCGTCCAGCACCGGTGCGATCATTTTGCAGGGAGCACACCAGTCGGCCCAATAATCGACAAGTACCGGGGTGGATGATTGTAAGACTTCCTGCTCGAAAGAGTCATCCGTTACATGGACGATGTCGCTCACAGAGATAACCTCCTGTTGGGTTGGTTTCTGAGGGGTGCTGGCCTGCCGTTCGTGGTATTCGGTACTGAGCGGAGGAGCGGTGGGAGAAGTTGGCGCTGGAGTACGCCCTTCGGATAAGATGCTATTTGAGCTAAGAATCCGAAAATATGCAACCCTTTCCCTAGTAGCGGCCTGTCTGACTTGCGCGTTCGTAGCGAGGGATCGGGGGACCAAGGCAGATTTTGCGCTTGATTGAGGCGGATAGCAGGTCTATTGAACGAAATCGAGTGGGGAATCTGACCGGTCTCCCTGGTTCCGCAGTAGAACAGTCGTAAGTCGGACAGACCCCGAAGTGGGGGGTATGCTGGTGGATTTTCCACGTCTTTATTCATGACCCAGACACACCTGACCGACACTCGCTTCGATTCCTTCGACCTCGACCCCCGCATCCTCCAGGGACTTCAAGACGCCGGATTCACCCAGTGTACGCCCATTCAAGCGGAGATTCTCCCGTTGGCATTGTCCGGGCAGGATGTGGCCGGGCAGGCCCAGACCGGGACCGGAAAGACGGCGGCGTTTCTGATCACCGCCCTGCAGCGGCTCGTCACTCGTGAGCCACACCCGCAGCGCCGTGAGAACCAGCCGCAGGTCATCATTGTTGCCCCGACGCGGGAGCTCGCGGTGCAGATCCACGCGGATACGCTGGTCCTCAACCGACATACGGGGTTTCGTCTGGGCCTGGTCTACGGCGGCACCGGTTATCGGGAGCAGCGTGACCTTGTGAGCGCCGGGGTGGAGATTCTGATCGGAACCCCCGGCCGACTCATCGATTATTATAAGCAGCGCATCTTCGATCTGCGGGCGGTGGAAGTAGCGGTCATCGACGAAGCGGACCGCATGTTCGATCTCGGCTTTATCCGTGACATCCGCTATCTGCTGCGCCGCATGCCCCCGCCGACCAGGCGACTGGGGATGCTGTTCTCGGCCACCCTTTCCTACCGGGTCACCGAGCTCGCCTATGAGCATATGAACCACCCGCACCCGGTGAAGATTCAGCCGGATCAGGTGACTGCCGACCGAGTATCCCAGCAGTGCTTCATGGTGGCCAACGACGAGAAGATCCCTCTGCTCGTCGGCTTGCTGCGGGACCTGGAGCATTCCCGCGTCATCGTCTTCGCCAATACCAAGCGGGCGACCGAGGCCATCTGGGGTTATCTGGAGGGCCATGGCCTGCGCGCGGCGGTGCTCTCCGGCGACGTACCCCAGAAAAAGCGTCTGCAGCTGCTCGAGCAGTTCCGGGAAGGGGCGCTGCCGACTCTGGTAGCCACCGACGTGGCCGCCCGTGGTCTGCACATCCCGGACGTGACCCACGTGATCAACTACGATCTGCCGGAAGATGCGGAGGACTATGTCCACCGCATCGGTCGTACCGCCCGGGCCGGAGCCGCCGGCGATGCCGTCAGCTTTGTGTGCGAGACCTATGCCTTTTGCCTGCCGGATATCGAGACCTTCATCGGCGCCAAGATCCCGATAGAGCCCGTGACCACGGACCTACTCGCCGAGATCAACCCAGTGAAATTCGTGTGCACGCCCCGGCGACGCCATCCCGACAACCGCCGCCGCGGCCATGGTCACGGCCATGGGGGCAGACACAAATCACGTCCGAAGTCGGTCGAAGGAAAACAGGAAAAGGACGAGGGCAAGCAAGCTGAAGGCGGAGGCGTCAAAAAGCGTCGTCGCCGCAGACGCAAGACGGGCGGTGGCAGTGGTGGAGGTGGTGACTCGGCCACGGTCCCGCAGCCCTGATTCGAAGCGGATCTTCCGAACTCGAATATCGGTTATGGGTGCTCGTCGCCAGTGGTCGACGTGGACCGTGCCTGATGCAAGACGTGCAACCAAGCGGTACCGTCGGCGCAGGAGAGGAGGGCATCGCCGAGATCCGCTAGCTGCAGCGGGTCGGCAATCGCTGTCAGGAGCGGCTCGGCCTGTGCGGCGACTGCGGGATCAAAGCGATGGCGGGCTTGGCGGGCAAGTAGGTGGCGCGTCTCTTGGCGGCCCTGTTCCAGACCCTCGCGTTTCCATTGGTCGGTCCAACTCCAGACGCGATTGGACAACATGTCATGCACCTCATGTAGATCGGCTGTAGAGTAGCCGCGTGGGCAGAAAGACCCGGCTGAACCAGACGGTAAAGGCCCGCCACAGACCGGTCTGCCCCGAGGCTGCGAGCCACGCGACCAGGGCATGGAGGATGGTCAGTACCTCTACCGCGCTAAGGCCTTGTTTGGTTAGGATTTATACGCGCTCGCCCTGACATTCCACTCAATCCACATTCCACTTAATCCGGGGGTATGCAGAACCTCTTGGGAACATAAGATAGAGGAAATTCTCCCCTGATATATCGGAGTCTCGAGATGCGACTTCTCCGTTACCTGATCCTGTTTGCCCTCGTGGCCTTTGTGGTTTGGCCCTATTACCATATCTATCGCCTCGACGTTGCCCTCGGCAGTACCGATCCACGGGCCCTGGAACAACTCATGGACATACCGGCCATCCGCCGCAATTACAAGGAGCGCCTGGAAGATAACCTCGACTTCCGCTCCCGCCCCTCACTGGCCGCTGATAACGCCCTGACCTGGCTGCAGCAGAACTTGCAGCACCTGGGTGACGCCGCCCTGGGGCAGGCCATTACCCTCGAATGGGTCCGAGATACCCTGCAGCAGGCTACTACCCGCGTAACCGACAGGCGGTCACCCCACCTCATAGCCGCAATCGACTTTGCATTTTTCGAGTCCTATGACCGCTTTCTGGTTCGCCTAGGGGAACTAGGTAAGGACGCCACCCATATTCGCATGACGCTGCAGGATAAGACTTGGCAGGTTACGGATATCATCCGGTAGGGACTATCCGGCTTGCACCTTCTTTCGAGACAGAAACTCAGGATAGTGGTGATTTGCGGCTGAATCTTTCTGTGTAAATGATCTACGACCAGACCAAGTTTCCCTGTCCCTGCTGCGGTTACCTGGTGTTCGACCGGGAGCCCGGATTTCACCAGGTATGCCACATTTGCGGCTGGGAGGATGACATTTCGCAACTGCGCTTTCCACTTATGCCAGGCAATGCCAATGTAGTGAGCCTGTTCGAGGCCCAACAAAACTTCCGGAACTATGGAGCGTCGGAACGACGCAAGCTGGATCATATCCGTGACCCTGTGGAAGGCGAGGCAGTCGAATCGGGCTGGCGGCCTCTGGACCCGGATCGGGACAACCCGGAACACCCTGTCGCGGCATCCGCTACGGAGACTCCTAATCCCTGACCGGACACCACCGTCCTCTACTATTGACGTTCGACCTACTGGCGGCGCGTGGTCGGGTAACTATTGCCCCGAGCAGGAGGCGAAGCCTCGCTAGAAATACCCTGCTTCTTTCTGGTGGCGCACAGCTAGGATGGTGATGGCATAGCCGTCGATACGGTACCGCACTATATAGCCTCTGTCGCCGAAGTTGACCAGCCATTCTCGGTACTGGTCCGGCATGTCCTCGACGAGGCGATCTGTGGTTAAAGGCCGAGAATCTGCACGGCCTTCCTGATTGTTTCACCGGCCCGCTTGGCCGCGACGGGATTTTTGGTGCGCAAGAATTCACGTAACCGTTGCAGGTCGCGGATTGTGCCGGGCGTGTATCTCACCTGTGGCATACAGGCGCCGGCAGCTCGTTTTCAGTACCCCAGGTGGCCAAGCCATGCGTCCACTTCTTCGGCGGTTGCATGCAGGTCGGTGGCTTGGTACTCGTCCCAGGCCTTGAGCGCTTCTTGTCGGAAGACTTCGCGCTGTTCCTCACGCTCAACGTACTGCCGGACTGCTTCATACATGACCCGGTGTACCGACTGCTGTCGCTGGTCGGCCAGACGCTGGACCCGTCCTTCCAGTCCGTCATCGATCTTGATCGCCGTAGTCATGACAATTCCCCTATTATCACTGGCGAGGCTTTGCCTCAGACCGACGAGGCGTGAATTTTTTGTGCCATGCACAAACTTGACTCATTTGGTAAAGATGCGAGTTCGTCAAGGAATCCTAGTTTCGCTTGATATTGCGGGTAGGTTTGTAGGTTAGGCAAAGGGCCAGGCCTGTCCCAAAAAGAGCCTAGCATTTTTAAGCTGGACGTATATCAGCAAGTCGTTGACTACCCAATTGCAGAATCGGTCCCGCGGGTCGTTCGACTCGCCGGGACAACAAATCCGCCGTATCAGGCGGTAGCCAGCGTCGAGTGGCCCACCGGCGCGGATGCGGGTTTGATTTTGATGTCGTATCCCAGCCGGGCAAGGCAGTCCATCAACTTGCGCTCGGACAGGTTGGTAAAATCGCCACGCATCATGGCCGATACCTTCGGTTGAGGGATGCCCATGCGCCGGCCGGCCTCTTCTTGGGTCAGACCGAGGCGCTGCGCTGCGCGGGTAATTTCGATCACCAGGTCGGACTTGACCTTCATGCGCCTTGCCATGTCGTAGCTCCTTTGCCAGCGCCTCGGCCACCTTCAACCTGGCGCGGATAATGTCGATGTCCTTTTTCGACGTGGCGATCCCATTCTTGCTTTTCTTTTGGAAGAGGCGGCCGATCTGTGGGCTACGCGGTAATAATCTTGGTGCCTTCCTTGGTCCCCAGAATCAGCACATCCGCCGGTCGCAGGGCAAAGAGACCGACGGTTATGACCCCGGCGATGTTGTTAATTTCCTGTTCCAGCTTCGGTGGATCAAGGATATCTAGGTTCCGGACATCCAGGATCGGATTACCGTTGTCGGTAACGAATCCTTCGCGCCAGACCGGCGTGCCGCCGAGCTTAACCAGTTGCCGTGCCACATAGCTGCGGGCCATGGGGATGACCTCCACCGGCAGGGGGAATGTACCCAGCACATCGACCAGCTTGTCGCCGCCGGCGATACAGACAAATTTTTTACTGGCCGCGGCGATGATCTTCTCGCGCGTCAGGGCACCGCCGCCGCCCTTTATCAGCTGGAGCCGAGGGTTCGATTCGTCCGCGCCGTCCACGTAGAGATCGAGTTCCCCGGCGTAGTTGAGATCCACTACGGGGATCCCCCGTTCCTTCAGGTGGGTCGTCGTTGCCTCGGAGCTGGAGACGGCCCCCTGGACATGGCCCTTGACGGTGGCCAGAAAGTCGATGAAGTGATTGACAGTGGAGCCCGTGCCGACACCGATAATGCCCTCGTCCACGTACTCCAGAGCGGCCTTGGCGGCGAGATTTTTCTTTTCGTCCTGGTTCATTCCGATCCTCCGCGTGTGGATTTTGAGTCATTCTCTATCATAGCAAAGCACCTGGCGGCCTTGTCCATTTGCGTTGATTTGCGGCTAACTCTTCCGTAACCTGAATCTGATCGGACCTTAAGGGGTCCCGTGGAATCCGCGTACCGGAGATTCGGCGCCTTGGTACAAAATCAAGTCACCCTGCGGCCAGACAGCCTGGTGCTCTACAAGGTTCGGCCCGCGCGCGTCCTGGCGCTCGGTGAAAAAATCGATATCGAGCTCGAGGGCGGAAAGATCAAACGGGTGCGCCCTAAGGACGTCAAATTCCTGCACCCCGGACCGCTGCGCAGCCTGGCCGAGCTCGGCCCGCGGGAGGGTGAGCTTGCCGAGACCTGGGAGCTCCTGGAAGGCAGCGAAACCGATCTGAGCGAGCTCACCGAACTGATGTTCGGCGAGCAGTCTCCGGCGACGACCTGGGCCGCCTGGCAGCTGGTGGCGGAGGGGCTCTATTTCGAGGGCAGCCCGGAGGCCGTCAGGGTCCGAACGCGCCGCGAAGTGGAGCAGGATCGGGCCGAGCAGGCAGCCAAAGCCGCCGCCGAGCGGGGTTGGAACGAGTTTCTGGAACGGTTGCGACGGGCCCATCCTGTTCCGCAGGATGCGGAGCGCCTACGAGAAGTGGTGTGCCTGGCCCTCGGTGAGACCGCCGGCAGCCGCATTCTCCAGGCCCTGGGGTACCAGGAGACGGCGCAGAACGCGCACCGCGCCTTGATCCAAGTCGGCCATTGGCCGCAGGATTACAATCCCTACCCGGCCCGCGACCGGTTGCCGACTGAGGATCCGGACCTGCCGGTGCCGGATCTCCCGCACGACGAACGTCTCGATCTGACCCATCTGCCCACCTACGCCATCGATGATGAAGGCAACCAGGATCCGGACGATGCTTTGAGCCTGGATGGTGACCGGATCTGGGTGCATGTCGCTGATGTGGCCGCCCTGGTAGGGCCGGACAGTGACCTGGAGGGCGAGGCCCGGACCCGGGGTTGCAATCAGTACTTACCGGAGCGGACGGTTAAGATGCTGCCCCAGGCAGTGACGGAGCGCCTGGGGCTCGGTCTGCAGCCCGTTTCTCCTGCCCTGTCCTTCGGTTTTCGGTGCGGGGAGGCCGGTGAGCTGACGGACGTCGATATCCGGACTACGTGGATACGGGTCGAACGGTTGACTTACGAAACGGCCGAGCAACGGCTCGGAGAATCGCCCCTGGCCTGGCTGAACGCCCTGGCCGAGCGGTTTCGCGCACGTCGCACGGCCCAAAACGCCGCTGCGATCGAGCTGCCCGAGGTCAGTGTGCAGGTGCGTAACGAAGAGGTCATTATTCGACCCCTACCACGGCTGCGCAGCCGCGACTTGGTAATGGATGCCATGCTCATGGCCGGTGAGGCCACGGTCGGATTCTGCCTGGAACGGGAGATTCCGATCCCGTTTGCAACCCAGGCGGCGCCGGACAAGATCGAACGGCCTGCGGACCTGGCGGCTATGTACGCCTACCGCCGGCGTTTCAAACCAACGCAGCTCACCGGCGTCCCAGGGCCCCACTTTGGTCTGGGGCTGACCCGTTATGCTCGAGCGACGAGCCCGCTACGCCGTTACTCGGATCTGTTGGTGCACCAGCAGATCCGGGCCTGGCTGGCCGGAAACCGGCTACTCGATGCGCAGCAGGTCGCCGAACGCATTGCCAAAGCGGGGACGGCTGCCGCTGCCGTGCGGCACGCCGAACGGCTCTCCAATCAGCACTGGAAGCTGGTATACCTGCGCGCTGATTCACAGTGGCAGGGAGAGGGGATAGTAGTCGACAAGGGCGAGCACAAAGTGGTGGTGTTGATTCCGGAGCTTGCCCTGGAGACGCGAGTGAGGTTGCGTGGGGATCCGGAACTGAATAGCCGGGTCCGGTTGACGCCGCGGGAGGTCGATCTGCCCGAGTTGACCTGCTATTTCCGGGTCCACGAATAGGCAAAGACGAGCCTTTCGTGTTTTTTGACAACAGGCTGCTGCCGCAGCTGAGCGATGCCATCAGCCGGTATTGGATTGTGGCGCAACGGTTTCCACGCGATGAACTTCTTGCATTGGAAATCCCCTGCGGCAACCACCCGGACACCCAAGTGCTCCGTTTCACTCTATTTTGCGGGTACAAATCGAGGGGTACCACCAGGTTCCCTCACCCTAACCGATCCTTGAATATGAAAAGGGTCTAGATAACTTTAACATCTTTATCTTCATGCTAAGGTTATGTTATGTAAGGAAAAAACAGGTGTTTTAGGCGTTCACCCCTTTCCGAAGCCAAATTCAGAGTGATCATACGCTCTTTTGCGCTTCTAGACCCTATGAAAAATATGCTGAAACGGGGTACTAGGGGCTGTTGACATTTATCTAAGCGCGGGTGATTGTGAGAAATTTTTCGTGCTGACAAGACGCGGCGAGGAGGAATAGCGGGTCTATTTTGACGAGCCGCAACGCCGTCAAAAAGGGCCGCAATCGGACCGTGAACGATGAATGTCAACAGCCCCTAGAGGTCAGAGTGGTGGAGGTGTCCGGAAAGTAGTGTGAAAATATACTCACTTTCCTGACAACCTCCGCTACAATGGCTTATGGCAACAGAGTGTCCAAGTTGCCATAGGTCTTCCGGTCCTGGTCAAGCCACCCAGCGGCGGACCGAGGCGGTGTCGACATGCACGAAGTTGGATTTAGGGTAAAAGCCGACGCCACCCCGGCGCAAGGAGAGAGCGGAATCGCGCACCCATCTGGTGGAGAAGCCGGGCAAGCGGATGTCTACCGCCTTGCCGTACATGTGCAGGCTGTTGCGCGCGGCCCCGGCCCGCCGCGAGACCCTGTGCAGTTTGGCCGTTGGTTCGGGGCGAACGATAGGCACTGGGGATCTCGATCGGTCCGGGGTAGCCGAGACGACACTCGATATCGTACAGCAGATCGAACAGCCTGGGATCGAATACGGTTGCCTCACCGGTGTGGTGGTCGCGCATGGAATAGTTCAGTGTTTGCAACACGTCGCGTTGATAATAATCAACGATGCGATAGGGGACCTTGATCCTTTCCCCGGTACCACTAGCGTCCGGGGAAAGGGGTTTTTCCATCTTGGAACCACTTGTAAGATAAAACAAAGCTGCCGATTTTAGGATGTCATCGACTTGAATCGATTTGTAGGTTTTGAAAAAATCCCGCTCTCAAGAATCATGGAGATACCTCCAAAAGCGCCACAATTGACGCAGGTCCCTATACAATCCTACAGATTTTGAGCCCGACTGTGTGCGAAAAAATGTTGCTGAATCAAATGGTTGTCGCTGTGGACTACGATCTAAGCAATCAACCATCTGAATTATTCAAGGGTCTGGCTAACTTTAGCCTCTCCAGGGTATGCTAAGGTTATGTTATGCAAGGAAAAGCAGGTATTTCAAGCGTTCACACATTTCGGAAGCTAAATTCAGAGCAATTATACGCTATGTCGAAGAATCTTATTTTGGCGCACGCCCCGTTCGCGGAAAAAAGGGTCGCAGAGCGGGGGGCGGTAAAACGATCGTCTTCGAAATCCTGGAACGCCACGGGAAAGTTACACGGAAATCGCCCCTGACGCTTCCAAGAAGCAGCTACAGAGAGCGATCCGGGGTCGGGTAGCGCTGGAAGCAGCATCAGCAGCATCCACTCGGACGGCTGGAGAGGTTACAACGGGCTGGTGGACATGGGCTACAAAAAGCATTTCCGGGTGCATCATGGTGATGCATGAGTTTGCCCGCGGTAATTACCATATCAATGGCATTGAGCCATTCCGGCCATATGCCAAACGGAGGCGTGCAAAGTTCAATGTGTTCCCCGACAAACGTTCCTTAGGATGGTGGTTGCCTGGATTCGGCAATTATAGTATAGAAGTGAAAACCTGAAATGCAATACCCCTGAAATGCAATACCGATGAGGTACGCGCTGCAAGTCATCGCGCGCGAGCGCTGTTTCGTTGGTTTTCTGGGGCTGGTGCGCTATCGGCTCCGGCATAGTCTTTTTACCGGCGGTTGGGGCCCGAGCATTGAACGCGAGCGGATAGAGTATCTGAACTCGGCCGCGGCGATCCTTTACGATGCAATGCGCGATCAAATCGTCATGGTAGAGCAGTTCCGTATCGGTGCGCTGGAACATGGGCGGGGGGCCTGGACCCTGGAGCCGGTGGGCGGCGTCCTGAACCCGGGGGAAGATGCGGACGAGGTCGTGCGGCGGGAGGTAATGGAAGAAGCGGGGTGTGGGATTCTGGATCTGGAGCCGATCGGGGCCTATCATGTGAGTCCAGGCACGGCGGCGGACCGGATTCGGCTTTTCTGCGGGCGGGTCGATGCGGCACGGGTAGGGGGTATTCATGGGTTGCGGGAGGAAGGTGAGGATACCCGGGTGATTGTGCTCAATACCGAACAGGCAAGAAGAGAGCTTTATTCGGGAAGAATCGACACGGCGACGGCCATTATCGCAGTCCAATGGTTGCTGATGAACAGAGATCGGTTGCGGGTCATATGGAGTCGCTGAAGGACCTCACGCAAAGCCGCGAAGGGTACAAAAGGCGCGAATAATATATGGGTGTGAGCGACAGGCTTCGTTTCACCGACGCGCCATTGCGGGACAGCAACTTTTGTCCGGAACGGAGGCATACGAGGCATACCTTGGATAAGCTTTCGGCTCGGGCGATGAAGTTCTCGGCCAACACAAGCAGTACGCCGAGCTGATAGAAAGCACCACGCGCCGGTTTAAACTACATCCGGCGTTGCTCCATGCCGTCATCCGGGCCGACCGAGTCGAACTATGACCCAAAGGCTGTTTCCCCCGCGGGGGCAGTAGGACTGATGCAGCCCACACGTGCCACCGCAGAGAGATACAAAGTGACCAATCGCCGCGACCCGGCCGAAAACGTCTGTGGGGGAGCACGATATCTATGTTATCTGTTCATTATCTGTTCAACAAGTTCGGCCAAAACAGATCCCTCTCTATCCGGAAACCCAGGGGTATGTACGCAAGGTATTGCGGTATCTATGGATCGGATATGCGGCCATGAATCGCTGACCGGGGTGTTGCCCGCGCCACATAACCCGCCTGGGACTCACTGCTTTTTGAGCTTCTCGTCTATCTCGCGCTCGGCCTCGGCCCAATCTTCGGGCTCGAAGCCCGGCGCGAAGTTGCGCTTTTCGGCCTTGTAGTAGGCCGCTTCCTTGATCATCGCCAGGCGTTCCTTGGGGCCGACCGCAGCGGCGGGCGGTTCGGCCTCCGCGGGTGATTGGGACCCGGGTGCGGGCCTGGTTCCCGGGCTAGAGGTATCTTCCGGAGACGGTACGGGGGTCGCCCGAGTTGTTGGATGCAACGTGGTGGCCGATGCCTTCTTGGTAACGGTCTTTTCGTCCGCCGTAACCTTCTTCGGGGGTGATGCCTTCTTTGCCACTTCATCCTGTGCGGACAGCTTCTTGGTCGCTGTCATTTCCGTGACCGTTTTGCTCGCCGTTGCTTGTTTTGCAGCGGCTTTGGGGGTCACAGTCTTTTCGGTTTCCGCCTTCTTTTTCTCGTATGCCATCTTTAACCTTCTTCTCGACTTTACTGATATATGGGTTCGTATGATAACTGTTTCTGCCGGCCAGGAAAGACCGCTGGGATCCTTGAGGGACCCGAATCTTTACAAATGAGTGCAAATTGTTGCACTGCACAAAAAGTTCGCACCTCGTGGGTTTCTAAGGCGAAGTCTCGCTAACTCGTAGCACTCGGCAGCGCTGGGTTTCTATGGGCTAACCAATACAGGATGAACAGGATTTTCAGGATGAACAGGATTTTTTGTTGTGAAGGGCGCTTGCCGGTTTGGCAAGGGCGTGATCGGGCGTAGAAAATTCAGCAACGGCAAGAATCCTGTAAATCCTGTAAATCCTGTGTAATCCTGTCCTATTGGGGTTTTGCAACGAAACTCGAGTTGAGCGCTCATCGGTCTGAGGCGAAACCTCATTAGTCTATCAGGTATCGAAGATTCGATCATAGTAGCGTGCCCGGTAGAGTAAGCGCGGACGTTCACCGTCCTCGAACCCGGTCCGGGTGTGCAGCGTGTTATTGTTCACCAGGCCCCAACCGGCCTCCAACCTGACCGAGAAATGCCGGGCGGTCCTACCGCGCAATATACCTTTGAGGCAGGAGACAGCCGCTGTCGTAAGGGGATCGTCCCGCCACCGAATACTGTGCGTTCGGTCCGTGTAACGCATGTGCAGATGACCGGACGGGTGCACGGAGAAAACGGGTCCGGAGCGTTCCGGTCGCGCTGCCTGTCCAGCCCTTCGATTGGCCGGGATGGTCATCGCCTGCGGGTGCATAAGGGCACGCACGAATTTCGGGTTCCGGTCGCGCAGCAATAGATACGCGATCTCGTGGTCCAGGAGATGGTTCTCGCCGCCGGCCGCCGCCGGCCGGACACAGTGCAATAAGGTCCCGTAAATCCAGCGGTCCGGCGCATTGTAGTACCCATCGGTATGCCAGGCGAGCGGACGGTTGCTGTAGGGGATGTAACCCTGGTGCCGGGCGTCGGATCGGACCGTCAATGAGCTGATGGCATCCTCGTCAGCGCCCAAGTTGTGATCCAGGCGCGTCAGGCCTAGCCGTGCACCGAGCAGGCGGGGGATCTCCTTCTCCGGATCATCGCCGCTGGGGCTTGCATAGATAGCCATGTTTGCGCGGCGGCAACGGGCCCGCAGGGCTTCGGCTTCGGGGGGTGTTAGCTGGCGCGGGTCACGGATCTCTACGATCAGGTCTTCGAGACGGGTCGGGTATTCACTGAGCTTACGCACCCGCCACAGGGCGTAGTCTTGGGACCGATCAAGATCGAAGGGGTAGGTCAATGCCATTGAGTTAAGTGTTACCGGTCGGCAAAAAGAGAAAAAACTACGAATCACGCGAATCCACGCGAATCCACGCGAATCCACGCGAATCCACGCGAATCCACGCGAATCCACGCGAATCCACGCGAATCCACGCGAATCCACGCGAATCCACGCGAATCCACGCGAATCCACGCGA
>Ga0209782_1000349_pt1 | contig 19148 bp, 11 predicted proteins | sample WorMetmaBAHAMAS1_FD_187390 | JGI IMG/M metagenome (GOLD analysis project Ga0209782, IMG submission 187390) | Marine gutless worms symbiont microbial communities from Max Planck institute for Marine Microbiology, Germany - Inanidrilus... | ecosystem: Host-associated > Annelida > Digestive system...
AATGATTTTGCTTAGCATAATTTACAGGCGGGTACAACAAATAATTAACAAGAATACGCCTCTCCGTTTCACCGCAATAGGCTCCACCTACTGACCAATCACAGGCTACGTTACCGACCGCCGCCGACACCCCTCACGCGCTATGGTACGTAACGTCTGAACCCAGAGAACAATAGCGTGGTACTTAACGTCTGCACACCTCGTCGTCGTCGTCCGCTTCAGCTTCCGTCGTTAACACACCGCCAAGCGTATAGATTCCTCGGGAGCAGTTTCCTCGTAGCATCCTCGCGACATCTCGCCGCGATGATGTCGCTAACGTTTCACGAGGAAATCGGCCGTGTCGAACGTGTCGGACGAAGATGCTACGAGGATGCTAGCGACTCGTCCGCAACGAGTCGTGCGTGTCGGGCTCGTGGACTTTGGAGAACGACACGACGCACGGACAAACGGTCAGCACTATACACCGCAGCAGACCACCGCCCGACCAATTGGGCAAGCGCGTGGCAAGCTGAACGGGGAAGTCGCCCGACACGCACGATACGCGCGACATTTTAGTAACATCGTCGCGATGATATCCCGCGTGTCGGGCGTGTCCGCGAGGATGCTACGACGATGCTACGATGAAACTGCTTCTGTGAATTCAACGTAACCTCCAACGACTGTTGCAAACTACCTAAAAACTGTTTCGCGCGCATGTGGATGTCGAAAACAAAGGCAGCATAATAATCGCATAACAAGTTTGCCTCTGATTTGTCGTAAATCGGAATTAATCTTGTTGCGTTTTCAGTATGCGTGTTTAAACTGTTAACGTACATATGTATGTTTACTTTGTGTAATTGTTTACATGAAAAAAAAACTTAACAGTAGAAACTCCGTAACTGACTCTAAGTAGAAAATCTTGCGGTCATATCGACCTGTCACCGGTTCGCTGTCACAAGGAGTAAAAACGACCAAGAGACGTTATAGACAACACGTTTTTGATCGACCACGACCACAGTCACGTTAGTCTGCACTCAGCGACGTGCCGTACCGGACAGAACCCTGGCTGAGGACGCGTCCCAAGGCGAGGGCCGCGTCTACCGCCAGGGCCAGTCAGTGCGCAGCCCGGGGATGCTGGGATAGCAGCTGTCTCGCGCCTCGGGGTCTGCAGTGGCATGGGCCGGTCGCTTCGGGGTGATTTACCGGCGCGGGTATACCGAACGGGTGATTGGCTGATCCGTTTGAGATTCAAATTTGGGACGCCGCCTTCCGATCCAGCGACGTCGTCGGACACGCGCGCCCCGTCGTCAGGCATGGCGCGACGTGCAGTGGCGTAACAATAGGGCGTGCAAGGCGTGCAGTGCACGCGGGCCCAGCGCTGTGGGGGGCCCAAAATTTGCCCGACGCTGTTTTTTTAAAGTTTTTTGGGGGGAAGAGGGGGCCCTTTTGGAATACTTGCACCATGGCCCACTGCAACCTTGTTACGCCACTGGCGACGTGGCGTGGCCAGGATCAACATTGGGCTTGTGGCATTCCTGGATCTGTCCCCCTGCAGACTGACCTACACCACAGCGTACTTGATTACCCGGTGATTTTGACCTTTTGACCTTGGGGTCAATGCATGCCGTGGCCTTTCATAAACTATATAATTTTGTTTGCTATTTACCGTATTTCTTTTAGAGCACGGATCGTCAGACAGTGACACTGGCACACACGCACATGCACACAAAAGTAAGAGGGCATTCACACACACACATGCTGCGCTGTGATTGGATGGGATGGGATGGGATGGGCTGTGCTGTGCATTGCGATGCAATGCTGTGTTTTTTCATGCAGGTATACGTGAATATACATATGTATAAAAATGGCTGACGATGATGATAACGACGTGCTGATGTTATCAGCGGCATGCTGTGAGCTCATGTATATTAATTTATATTGGTCACTGATTGGCTGTAGCTTGCTAGTACTAGCGCGCTCGAAAAACACGAGTAGCATTTTTGCTGGCGTCGTACAGCACAGCGCAGCGCAGCTTATGGGTGAACGCCTCCATTGAAATTCATTGAGTTACCAGCGCAGCCCATCCCATTCCAGCGCAGTGTGTGTGTGTGTGTGTGTGTCTGTGAATGCCCTCTTCTTGTCGCCAAGTGTTGTCAACAATCAACCGACGACTGTCGCTTGTTTATCACGCTCAGCGTCCAGCTTTGTATACCATGCAATGGCGATGATGCAATGTGTTGCGCGAGCTCGTCTGTGGTAGCTGAGATTTTTTTTGCGATATCGCATCTTTGATAGCTTCTGATGAAGGTGTTGTCCTATGGTGAAATAACGGCTGCGTAATTTTTTATTCCAGTCTAGATTAATCTAGTTCAAGACGGGACGACTTAGACTCGATTAATCTGTCCCAGCAAAAAAAACGACACAACGTTGCAGATGTATAATTAAAATGCTCATTTTCTACAATCATCTACCTTTAAGTGAATATGGAAGTTCCAAAAAGTTATATCGCTCAAGTAGGCCTATAAAGATTGCTGAAATGTCTATAGACATTTTGGCTTCAAAATTCCCAGATTTTTAGCGCAAGATGTAGTATATACATCTCGCGCTTATGCTACGATGTCAGTGTTCGTCTGTCTGTCTGGGACGGAAGTGCATTGTGGTCGCGGTGCATACCGGGAAGAGAGGAGGGATCATCTCGCGCTATGCTAGCCACTGCTAGGCCCTCTTGTATGGGGACTTATAGGCGTTTATCACACACAGTTCAAGTTGCATTTTCTTGTGTCCACATTTTTGAACACGATGTTTGATGTTGGTGACTTACCGTTACTGACTTTTCGTAATTGTGTATTAAAATATTAAGTATTAAATGCTGAGTCATTAAGTAGCCTATCCTGTGAAACTATACGTACGTTTTTAAAAGTTTTTTTTTACTATTTTCAAAATTAAAAAAAATACTTTTTAGTTTTTTCGAGTTGTTGTACTCATTTTCTTGAACACTGCAGTGACCCCTTCCCGGTGATTTTTTACTACCCGTTATATACATACACTCGGGTATCGAAGCTCATATATGAGTCGTGACTATAGACCAATCTTCAGTCATAATCCAGACATGTGATCTATATAAACGATTGATATCACTTTCACTCATGTTTTTTGAACCTACATTGTAAAATTCGCTTATTGGCTGCATCGCTAGTCGATCTAAATAGCGTCGCAAAATTAGTAAAATAATTTTGGAAGAAAACATAGATACTTAGACACTTCCGTAACCCGCGAGTACACGATAAACTACCGAAACAGGTACCCGAGTATGAAATTGCCCGATTGGAGCAGCCCTAATTAGGTAGGTAAGATTTCAATATTCTACGTATGAGTCATCGTTGTTGATTTTGCTGTGTGGTGGTTTAAATAAATAAATATATAAATGTATAAATGATGTTTGTGTGGTTTAATTTCAGTCTCTTCTAAGTAAGTTTACTGAAACAAAGTCGTATATTTAAGTTAGAATATTCTGCAGTGCACTAAATGTTGGCACCCAGATGCTGCTTTCCTCAGTTTGTCCAGTAATCGTCGTCGGGTATTCGCAACCAGTTTGATCAGTTTGCATTGGCTGCGTTTTTTTATTCCAGACTAGATTAATCTAGTCTAAGACGGGACGACGTAGACGAGATTAATCTGCCCCAGAATAAAAGAACGATACAGCGTTGCTGCTAGCAACGTCAAAGTAAACAGACCGGAAAGTTTAAAGCAAACCGTAATGCAATTTACAGTTGATATAGTTACCAACTGAAAGTCTATCTAAAATAACTAGGCCTACAACTGGTTACTGACTGACTGACTGAATGTCTTTATTCTACATCTGTCAAACCGCAGATGAGGTTACATAATTACACAATGATGAAATACACAACGATCAAATGAAAATCAGCACGAGAATACAACAATATTGAGTTCAGTATGCATTTTATAGAGTTGCCGAATGACGAAATTACAGTCAGTGAGATGAGTAATTAGTTAGTAATTGATCTGTCTGTTTTCAACTGAATGGTTGGCTATGTTGACCGTGGAAAATGAAAAACAAAGCAGAAGTTTAGTCACCAACTCACCATTCTGTTATTATAGATTTTACTATCGTGTTTTCCGCTTCTCTGCAGATTTTACGTGGCTTGGGTGTGAGTGAACATCACCGGCTGCTATTGGAATGCATTGGGAGGTGTACGGCGACTTTATTAAAGTTGCTGAGCCAATAACATCATTTTCGTAACAAAATACAGCGCAAATACATACTTTTCGTCAGTCTTCGTTATGGCGCACAAAAAATAAACAAATGGGCGTGGCACTTGTCGGGTACAAAACTCCGACGAAAATCCGAGCGCTCCGACGACTTCAGTCGGTAATAAAAAAACGAGGAACGAAACGCTCGGACGAATAAAAGAACGGCAAACGCACCGGGCTAGATCGGTCAGACAGCTCTGACGCAATAAAAAAACGCCCCCATTGTGTGTTGTTCCTGCTGCTACCCTTCATATTCCCCCGCCCCGCGGTCCGTGCTAACTTCCAAGACTAGAAAGTTGCCTCCTGACCAGGAATGGACATTATATTTAAAGAAATCAATAAACAAATGATAAAAATAATACAATATTTACATTTAAAGTAAGAACCACAATGTGTATAAAATTTGAAAGTAAACCGGAAACACATTTTGGATGTATTTTTGGCTCATAGAACACGTCCGGCAGACACCTTTGGGCCAAAATTGACACTTTTTTGGGACGATGCGGCAGGCCGCATCCCGGCTATCCGCGGGCGGCCCGCAGACTGCATGTTGTGCATCCATGTCCTAGGGAGTCATCTATTCAGGGGATGTGGAGTTGATTTCGGAGAGAGACCACGCATAGCAGAAGGAACGTTCGGTCATTTATAGTGAGGACGATATTGGTGGCTGAGCGAGGCTGATAAGAGACAGACCAGTAGTACTGTAGATAATTATGTTATTACCATCTGTATCATACTGTAGTATTGCATCTTGTGTGTAAATTATTTGGCTGAGATTGTATTAGCCCAGTAATTGTGCAGTAGTGTGTGTACATTTTGGATTTTATTGCAGTGACATTTGAATGTCAAGATACCAACGCATTCTTTTCCTAGTTTTCATTTAAGCCGTCAATGTCTTCAGACACATTTGAATCACCAAACCAAGGTACTGGTAGAACAGCAAACTTGCAAACATTGTCTTTTGGCAGTAATTTATTCTGGTTCAAATGTACAGTTAATTGTTTTTTTTATTTTTTTTTTACCAGTTTATATTGAATCTTGTTATTTCAACTTAATTAGTGTACTTTATTGTGTGATCAATCAGCTGTTGGCATAAGAGATATTGGCCTTCTGTCCTACCAGACTGATCTTTTAGAATCGATCAAACATTTGGACATCATACCTTTGCTTTGTGCCATTGTATCATCAGCTATCTTGCGAACACAATTGTAATTTCTTGCTCAGAATCAAATCTGTGAGTTTTGTGGTTGCTGTACAGCGAATAATCGACGTGGTTTGCAGTTTACGCTGCCAAGTTTCTTGCAAGGCTTCATGCGGTCAAGAGCCACCCAGCAGAAACCTGCTATGCCGTCAATTCCAGTACCATCATCTCTTGCCTGTAAAAGCATTCTTGAGAGTCGTGGACATCCAACCCAAATGTAATTGTGCAATCTGCTGATGGACATAAAAATTAGTATTTTAAAAGTGTATGACTGTATGAGCTTCATTGTGTTTTTAAGTGTGTATTTAATCAAAATGGGGAAGTGTAGAGATCAAAATTTTCCTTCTATTGGTTTAGCCATTCTGCATGAAAACTATAAGAGAGGTTTCACCCACCTTGTTGGATTTGTTGGCATGGAGCTTCTTTGATACCGATGATGCTTATGTTCTGTGATCAGGACGTAAACAGAGGTTTGAGGGATAGGTTTCGTCTTGTGCCCACAACATTCAAGTTTTGTTTTACTGCCAGCTCAGGACTTCATTGAACAAATATGAGCATTGCCTATATTTCCTTTTCAAAGTCTTCGATGACTTTGCTTTTAATTTGATTTGATAATAATTAAACTAGATGGTGTTGTGCTGTGTCCAGAGAGCGCATGAGGTCACAGGGACTGGACAAATCTGGGAAGTTAACGATAGCACCAGGACAGGTAAATAGATTGTAATGCTTCTGCTATTATTAACATATCCTGGAATGATTCGATGCTGTTGAGTATGCAGTGGCAAGCTACTGACCTGTAAAAAATTCTCGTCTGTCAATCTGCAATACCGATAGATACTGAAAAGGAGATTTGCCTTTCTACTTTTTGTCACATAACATCAGCAATGTGTCTGTTTTAAGGTTGTTAATGCAGCATTGTGTGACTTTGTACACAGCATCCTACCATACCTACTGCAGAGAGGCATAAATCTGCCCGATATGCCAGTTTTGCAGTGTGCCTTTTGCAGTTTTCTATAAGTAAATTACTAATTTGTTACAAAATGCATGAATTGTGAAGTCACTGTTTGTGTCCTTGTAGTTAATGCTCATAGCTGCTAGTTTTTTTTGCAATTGTGAAAAGATGGCTAAAATTTTGTGCATGTAACCACAGGTGTATGACTTCACGGCCGACGATTTGATAGACCGGGGAGAAATTGGCCATGGCAACTATGGCACTGTGAACAAAATGTATCACGAATGCAGCGGTACAGTAATGGCTGTCAAGGTAATGACTTCTGTTGTCATTCACTCTAATAATAACATTGTATATTAGTAATCATATTGGTTATTTCACACAGAATAATGATACTGACACACCGTGTCGTGGTATGTACATAGTAAAAAGCATAAATGAAACATAGTACTTGCTGTTGTTTGCAATTAATGTGGCTGCATGTGATTTTTGCTTTGTATTTATCATTTTTGTACAACACAGCACAAAAAGCATTCTGTTAATAGTAAATTCGACAAATTATTTTTATTGCCACCACCAAGGAGATGCAGAGCCTGTAACTTTGCTCTGGACAACAGAATCCTGTGGCTGCTGACTGAAGGTGCCGACCAGCACAGCTTAACATGTATAAGAGCCGTAAAATCGTTGTGCGTGTTGTGTTTGAAATACATTAGTGTTGATTATAATTTCCTTCTTGTACATTATTCAAAATGCACTTTTGACATTCTATAAAAAATATATTTTCAAGATTGTACCTAGCGATAAAAATATTATACTTTGTGATAATAAATTTGTGACTAATTCTACGATGAATTGGAATATGCCCTGTAGAAAAACCATTTATTATTATTGGTCAAATTTTTTGAACTATGTACTTTTTCTGTTCAAGAAATTTTAATTTTTAAAAGTTTTAAGTTAAGTTTTAAGTTTTTTTCCAATGAGAGGACGTTGTATCAGACACAAATATTGCTTAGTTGAAGAAATACTGGTTTTAGTTATATCATTGTGACTGTGTGAGTTGTAACAAGTGGTGTTTATCTCGAAACATTCTGCGATCGCTGTGCAGCGCATTCGGTCGACAGTAAACGAACGTGAGCAGAAGCAGCTACTAATGGACCTAGACGTCATCATGCACAGCGATGAATGTCCGTACATCGTTAAATTTTATGGTGCTCTTTTCAAAGAGGTTTGTTTTTTGTTGTTGTTTTTCATGTTTTCAGTATGGTACTGTATTAAATACTGGCATCAGAGAGCCAACATAGGTGTGACTAGAGTTTGAATTATGCACAAGAAACCGGACCAGACCGATTCAGTAATTTTTATGTCGCCTGGACGGGCCGAGTCAGTACCTGGTCCAGTAGAGATGAACGGTGATGAAACGTAAAACAGAGTTTCCTGCAGCAGCTGGTTGTATATGGTAATTAGTTGGTAATGCAGTTCTTCAATAGTGTGACTGATTGGGCACCAGGCATCTAGGCACGAATCTATTTTAGCAGGTAAAACAACCACCACCAAATTGATAACAAGAAGCATTTGAAAAATGTTGGGCCCATTCACTACTGCGAGCCGCCTCACGCCCATTCACCAGGTGTCGCCAGCAGTACTGTCGAGCGCGGCCTGTGCATCGATGTCCACGACGACAACGACATCGCGTGACAGAGGGGACTGCTATGGTGGGCCAAGATCAAAGGAGACATATTGCCGATCTACAAAAATAGACCGACACCGAGTCGGTCTACAGTGGACCGGATGTAGTCTAGAAGCAGTATCAAGATATGTTCTAACTTTAGGTGCGGCATCTCTGTAATTAGGAGTTCATTAATAAAAGAAGAAACGAAGCATATGAGCTAGTGATCTCCTTGCTAATGCATCATCACTCACCTCACCAGATTAGGGGGACTGGCTTATTCAGGTTGGCCTGAAATGCTCGTAAAAACCTGTATTTATTCATAGATATATGTCAAATGTGGTTTATGATTCTGTCTACAGACAATACATTTTATGTCGTGTGCAATACGCATCGTTCTGTATCAGTGGACTGTTCTCAACATTCTGTTCCTATTCTCACTGGTTTTTACTTCCGTTTTAAAATTTATTTCTTATTCTGCTTGCCTGAACTGTCTGGCTGTTACACATCTTGTAGTATTTTTAATAAGTTTCTGGACTAATTAGTCATTTTGCATATGCTACATTTGTTTTGATAAATGACAGTGTCTGTTATCCATTGTTGTCGATTACACAGGGCGACTGTTGGATATGTATGGAGCTGATGTCGATCTGTCTTGATCAGTTCTATCGATTTGTTCACGGTGGTCTGTGCCAACGGATTCCAGAAAGTATTCTTGGTAGAATTACACTAGCTGTAAGTATGTGTGTCTGCACTTGCATTTGTTTCTGACCAGCATCTTTCAGCTATTGCTCGTTTCTGAAAATCTGACATGAGTCGTGAGGTGTCGTTTTGCTGTCAAACTTATATGTATTCACACATGTGGTTAAGTGTTGCGTGTTAATTTGTAATTTAGAATTTATATTGGTGTAATTTATGTTTAGTGTGGCCTTTTATACTGTGACACTGTTGTGTGGGTGACCAGAAGGGCATCAGCACGTAATAAACCTGCTTCAGTTATTCCCATAGATTCACTTTTGGGTGAATTAGCTTAACATTAAGTAACTACAGGAAAGAAGGCTGGTTGATAGAAAACAGGAAACAATAGTGATAGTAGTAATAGAATTTTTTTATTAGCCGTGTTGCGTGGCAAAAGTGGCACTATAGATTTCCAGTGATGCTGTTCTTGTTTTTATGGGATTATGGTTGTGCCGACTTCGATGGCTTAAAACTGAGCAGCAGTTCCACCTTGACAAATTCAGTTATAGAACACTAATAGGAAGTCATATCATGCCCGCCTGACACAACCGTCAGCGTGCCTATCTGATGACCAGAAGTATTCAAAATCTCCTTTGGCACTTACTATCTTTAGCACTTAATACAACGGCTATGCAGCTGCTACCCCTATTGGGTCTTGTTTAATTACTATCCAATACCCGGTCGCCCGAAGCCCCAGCTGCAGCTGACATCCATCTCCATGTCTCGCCACGCCCAGCCAGCGCCTCTGTGTGCACAGCCGGCACATGGGCCCAGCCGCCTATACGTGTTTTAGTCGTTGCTCAGCAAAGAATGCCCGCCCACCTGCAGCACAGGCAGCCTGGCAGGATAACATCTGTTGCCAACACTTTCAGCGTGACCTTCTGCGGTTCGTTAGTAGGATTGTAAGTGACTGCGATCGAACGATGACACTGTTTTAGACGCTGTCTGCTCTGAAGTACTTGAAAGAAAACCTTCATATTATTCACCGCGGTGAGTTCCCAACTTGTGACTGAACGTTTTAATCTATTTTTGCGGGCATTGTTAATTGTGTGCACCGGATGTTAATGCCGTCTTTCGTGAGAACTCAGTTCGGATTGCAGTTTTGCTGTTGGGTGACCTCGGCCATGATTAACTCAGCCAGTTAACCCAGACACAGGCTGTCTACCCTAAATGGAGGTATCGTGTATTTTCTCCCGAGATTTGCAGTTAAGTATATATTGTCATCACAACAGAATTGGTCTGTTCAGTTGGCGCACAGCTATGTGGATTAGTGCTTTCCAGGAGAAACTGCGACTTGGCATAAAGTGTCCTGATGCACTGGAGTGTGTCAGTGAAGTTGGCTGAAAACAACAGTACCAGAGCTCTGGCTCGTTCTCCAAACTGTAAATTGTGTTTATGATGGCAGCCATTGTGAAGTACTGCTTTAAGACATTGTGCTTCCACCGTCTGTGGGATGATAATGTGAGTATTACCTTGTGGGCTGACTAACAAGAAATCCCAAAGTGGTAGAGGCTGCAATGCTGTAAACTCCCCATTGGTTACAATGGGGTTCCTCATATTTCCCCCCCCCCAAAATTCCTCCTTTCTGTGGACCAATCCCCAAACCCAACTACCTGCCTCATCCCTGGACTTATCTAATTTACCATTCCAAACCGCATCCATATCTGATTAGCCGTTTTACCACAATGCACTGGACAGAAAGACACGCAGACCAGCAGATGGTTGGAGGGAATGTTGGATGATTATAGGCTGCTTTTGCTCTATAGAGAGCACCACGGACTAATGATAAGAGAATGGGAATAGCAGATCTGGATGTGGATGGCAGTGGACTCACGGGCCAAGTTGGTTAGCTTGGTCTGATCATTGGTAGCCACCTGACACACAGGTTGACGTTGTCAGATGATGGCTAAACTCTTGCAATGGCTGAGTGCACCGCCGTAAACACTATTGTGGTATTATTGTTAATAAAAACTTAATTTCTATTATTTTTACGTTTTTTTAAATCAGCGACTGCATTTGTTAGACGTGAAGCCATCGAACATTCTGCTCGATACGTTGGGCAATGTCAAGATGTGTGACTTTGGTATCAGCGGACAATTGATCGACTCAGTTGCCAAGACCAGAGATGCTGGCTGTCGGCCCTACATGGCGGTCTGTCTTTGCATGCATTTTATAATGATTTTGCCTTGTTTTGATCATCTTTGCATCACTGAGTTCTACTACTCAGTGCTCGTTAGGCATTGTATGCATATTGTCATAATTATTGCCATCAAACTGAAATGAGGATTTCTGATGTAGTAGCTAAATGTATATGTATCGTTAAACTCTTTTTACTACTTAATGTCCCTGTAGTTCTAGTTTTTTTACACTAAACATTGTGGCAAAATTTTGATGGGAGAACTGTCAAACATTTGAGCAGTATATGATTGATTGATTGATCCAGCTAAAGTTTATATCCCACTCAGCACAAATATAGGTCATTTTAGTGATTTAGGAAGATACAGGATACTCAGATTCAGTACTGTCCAAGAGATATGACCTATTTAGTGTTGAGTGTCAAAATAGTTACTATAAGGCATTCATAATAAGTCATATATGACGGATAAGACTGTATCTGAAAGCAAAGTAATATTTAATTGTTGTATATTGTGCTTTGTTATGACTATTTTTCCTCTGAATTCCTCATTTTGGTATACGGGTTATATATTTCTTGAAGATGTGCACTTATTCGTTTCCAAGAAATATTGGTTCGCTCGGCCAACAGTTTACTGGCATGAGCAATGTGTTTTTAATTCTGCAGCCTGAAAGAATCGACCCACAGAGTTTTGGTCACGGTTACGACGTACGGTCAGACATCTGGAGTATTGGAATAATGCTGGTGAGTAGTAGTTTACTTTATTAATTAATTAATTAAATTAATTTCCGTTTATATACAAAATATTAGTTGATCACAATTGTGTTGTTTGGTTTTATATACACTTTAACTATTTCATTGTTTATCATGTCATAATTTTGTATTTTAGTGTATTGCTACTTATTGTATCTTATTATGTATTGTGTATATGAATTGTATGGTTTTTACCGGCATGTAAGTGGCTGTTTATGCCCTTTGTCGTTGATGCTTAAATAAAATAAATACTTGAGTTGGTTCAGCCAGCTAGCGCTACTAGGAACAGTGCGGATATTGGTGTAGCTGCAAACGTTGAGTTAGTTATGTTATTTAGATGACATCCGAGTAGATGAAGATACTGATGCAGCTTCTGGAGATTATGATACAAATAAATTTAGTAAACTGGTGCCTTTATTAACCAATAAAGATGTTTCCCTTGTTATCAGAGGGAAGTTTTGCAGACGTTAGCTTGTAATGTGGTGTGTATTAGCATTGAACATGCTTGATTTCTTTTACTATGAGACGACCAGTTGACAGTTACATTGTTTATTTATACTTAATGGACCAATCTCATTTCTTTTATGTTCAAGTGTCAGAGATTTTTTTTGCTTAAAAACAGCTTTTTTAATGTTATGCACTATCCTGTTTGACAACTGAGAGATATTCATTTTTAATTATGTGGTGTACTGGAACAGTACTAACTGCATTACATTGTCAGGTCATTAATAATGTGTATACCGGGTCCCAGTGGCAGTATAAATTAATTAACATGCTATTGGTTAGCCTTGGTCAATAAAGTGCCACATATTTACCATGTATTATTGATTGAATGATTTGCATTCAGTGGCATTTTTAACACAATTTAAGTTTTTTTCCAACTAGGATTATAATTTGTCATACATAGTATATATACTTTTGATAAAGTTTATAATTGGTGATACAAGAAAAGTGCCACTTGCAATGTGGGCCTGTGCTTCATTACTTCATTGATTTGCGGATACAAACATATACGGAACCGGTCCGTTAAAATATGGAAAACTCGCCACAAAATATCCGTGGATATATGGATTCTTTTACAGTGTGGAGCAGCTGGAGGAGAACCGAAGGTGGAAGCAGTTGAGCCCAGATTCACCTGGAAAAACCTCCATTATATGGAAATAGCAGTAGTAATTATATTACAGTTATGTTGATTATCTCCGGTGATGAACTGATTGTCCAGGTGGAAGTATCGACCGGTCAGTTTCCGTATCGAGAGTGGACGAGTATATTTGACCAACTGATGCAGGTCGTACAGGGCGATCCTCCATGTCTGGATGTTGAAAGAGACCAGTTTTCAGCAGATTTTGTAGACTTTGTCAATACATGGTAAGATTCAGTATGCTTTTCGTCATTTTGGTTGCATAATTTAAGTCCTACACTGTGCGATGCATATTAATTTTACTTATGCCCGTCCATTGGCTACTGCGGTAATATGTAAATAATATATTATGAATATTTATCAAGACATTCAACTAGTTAACTTTTATAGTTTTTCAGTCATGTTGCTTTTTAGCACCAAATGTTTTCAGGACCTCTATCCATCAAAACTAATACTGATAATACCTGTACTTAAAGCCGAGTTGTGTTATCAGCCATACAACAGTTGGGACAGTTCAGTTATCCATTGCCTCTGATTCAATGTTACTTTTATGATACTACCATTTCATAAATGTGTTGGACTCAACTGGAAAAGAATAGTCTGTTAATAATGGTGATGTTTTTGTAGTTTAATAAAAGATTACGAGGAAAGGCCGAAGTATGACAAGCTGCTAGTATGTATTATTAATACTACATAATGATGCCGATGTAGTAACGTTGTTACAAACTCATTTGCTGTGTACATTGTTATGTTAGCTGGGACGTTGGATTGCATGATACCTGTACTTCTTGTACAAATAATGTCAATAAATCTTGTTTGTCATTATGCTGTGTAGTTGAAGCCTTTACTCGAGTAATGGTGCTGTGGTTACTGTGCTATTAATGTTGGGGAGTTGTGTGAAAGGGCAATGCTGACTCTTAGGTCCGGTTTTTCCACAGCAAATTAATCTCCCGATAATTTAATCCGGCATTAAATCCGGCAGATAATGATCAATTTACTCAGATGTCGTTTTTCCACCGGGAGTTCGTCAATTAAATCGTCCGTTTAGGACGATTTAATTGACGAACTGCCGGTGGGAAAATGACATCTGAGTAAATTGATCATTATCTGCCGGATATAATGCCAGATTAAATTAACGTGAGATTAATTTGCTGTGGAAAAACCGGACCTTATCTCCCTACTTCCATCATGTCTACTTTCTTGTTGATTTTCCTCTCTGATTATCTGTAACTCCCTCACTCTTTCACTCCTGGCTTAAAATACATGTACCATTTTCTCAAATCCTTCCCATTTAGACACTTTTCTACCCTCAGGACTGTTGCAGTGTGGACCCGCGCTTCATTATTCCGTCGATTTATGGATGCAAACGTGTACCGAACCGGTTCCGTTAAAATGTGGAAAACTCGCCGTGAAATATCTGTGGATATACGGATATTTTTTACAGTGCAGGTTGCGGTACCGTAATTGCTTTATGCTTCCTTCAGTGCTTTGACACTGACGCTTGGATGGCAGGAAGGACATCCAGCCAATAGAAAGCCTTATTCTATTAACCTCGTAGGTTCTATTTGGGAACTGGTGTAAGAGGGGGACCTGCAGGGAGTCTTGACTCTGTGTTCACCTAGTAAAATGGCTGTTAAACAGAAAGAAAGGCAATAGTAGTAGTGCTTCATGGAACAGTATTGATGTGGTATGTATTGTCAGTCCGTAATCATCTCATGTAGTTAGGTGATATTGCGAAACTATAATTGCGATTGTTACTAATAAACTTCCTAATGTTGTCTTTAATTCAAGATTTTTTGTTGAGTTTGGATGCACTTCGTGGCGCCATTGCAGTAAATCTCACAAACGAGAGCCGAAACGGGTGAACCTTGAAAATGGACATTTAAAAATTGTCGCGTCTGTGCGATCGTTATGTTTCAGAAGCACCGTTTCATCGAGCACAACGCTAAGGTGGTGGTAAACGTTGGCGAGTATGTAACATGGGTACTAAACCAGATGCCGGTAAATCACGCGGCACCGCTGGAGCCGTTCAGTCCGTTTTCTGACATCTCGACCGATGACGTCAGCGACACTCATCCGTGGAGCGATTAATTGTTCGCGGCAGAACGACCTACTGGGCTCCACCGTTTGTGGCATACTGGTCTAGTTTTGTGCGATTTTTTTTATCTGACTGTGGCACACGCATCTGTACGTGAGAAATATTGATGAAATGTTAAACGTATTTCGGCTGAATGCCATGGATTGAGCTGCGTTTTGGTATGAATGAGGCTTACTATGCAGAACCGGCTGCTTCGAATTAAATGGTGATTCTGATGCACCCACAGAAAGGAAGACATTCCGCATCTCTGGCCGATGTAAGTCACGCTGTGATGACTGTAATTGCTATTCGTTATCACTGCAATGAACGAATGCATTATTTGCCGGTATGCATGAATTGCTGCATTTGTCACAGAGGCAGCGGTGCCAACAGAGCGTAGGACGTCGATAAAGTGATCACCATGAAATGGCAACCACCATTTTCTATTTTAGTATACTTGTTATTTAGCTATTCAGCCATTAGGCTGCAAGAGTGTTCAATAAAATCAGTCAGTCAGTCAGTCAGTCACTGGTACATGTGATACAATTAACACCGATAAGATACAAAGTTATATAGAGATATGTTTATATGTTGTGTGTGTATTTAATGTAAAAAATGTAGAAAATATAAGATTCTAGTCAATTGCATTCCATTTTGAAGTCTTGCCTTCAGAGCTTCAACAGTGTTGTTGAGGTCTGGAAGGGCATTTGGCCTTTGAAAATTGAGCAGTGAGGTGCTGGCATGGTTATCTGTAATGGGTGAAGTGCAAGTGTTTTGCATATGGTCCGGCTAATGCCACTGCCACTCCATCAGCTCTTGCTTCGCTAAAATCCAAAATGTTTAACTTTTCTGGTGCCCCATGTGGGCCCGGGCAATCCCCCCTTATCACTTCCCCATCTTCTTCTCTATCCTTTAGTATTTTTTCCCGTTTTCCCTTTCTTATTCATGCTTCATCTATCTTCTTGCTTTTCATATCTTCCCATTCTACCAGAATAGTTGCACTCCGTTTCCACGCCGGATGTCGTAGGAGGTGACTAAACGTGGCTTTAGTTTTATTTGTGTTGATTTTGTTTTTATTATTTTTAGTTAAGGATGCATGTGTATTGGTGTCTTGTGGTGTTAAGTTATCTCTCCCTGTTATAAGCGCTGGCATGATAATTTAAATTAGCCTCTCGATCTCTTTCCCTTTTTGGGTGGCTGCTGAATAAAAAGGCAGCCAGGGTTGAGATTAATATATCGCTGGCCTTCCTATACTGGGTAGGGATAGCTCTCCACCCCTGACCTTTTGTCCCTAATATAGCCATATATTTGTGCTGAAAAGGGACATTAAACACCAACTAACTAACTAACTTACTTTTCTGGTGCCACCTTATCCAGATTGTTCTCGAAAAGAAACCCTTGTACGGGTGTTCTGTCTTTGCGGAAGTCTATTGACAGAGATTTAGTCACCAATAGACATGCCTCAATATGATTGGTTTTCAGGTTGCAGTAATTTTCACAGTTCATTATGACTGGTGACACAGCGTGTAGCTTGGTAATGTTTTACCATTTTGTGGTATTCACTTTGGGTGACGATCGTTAACCACACTTTCTGCTGCTATGTGTGATTGCCAGCTTGTGACTCTATCATATTTATGCAGATCTGTGGCAGTTAGCTAATTTTGTATTTACTGTTATAGTCACCACAGAAGTATTTGCACATTTTCTATTTCATTCAGTAAATAGTTAGTGAAGGCTTCTTGTATGTTGAGTCGTATTTATGTGGTTGGAACATTTTGGTAATGATGTGTGTATATAACATTAAAGTATATTTGTTAATTCTAGAACGTTAGCCATACTGCCGTTATGTATCCTACATTGTATAGAAGATGGCTTGTGTGTATATTCTAGTCCATTTAATTCTTCACTGTGGTTTAAAAACGGTCCCCTATTATATTCTCGAATAACATAAACAAATGTTAGTAAATATTAATAATTTTTGGTACAGTGAATCCACAAAGAATATTCAAGTAGGTAACTGATTAGTTTTGATAAAACTGTGTACTTTATTTCAATGAAAGCCATCTTCAGCGGATGATGCTAATCAGTGAAATGGTTCTGTGCAGTGAGAATCTGTTTAAAAGGGTTTAGAGCTAACAAACTGGTAACAGAGTTACAAACAAAAAGATAGAAGAAGACCACTATGAATGATTTTTTAAATGTGAAAGAACAGCTGCCACAGTGTCTGGTGTATGGTAAACAGAGATGTCGACGAGGTGATTGACGAATAGAGATAACGTTTCTCGGCTTGTGTTCATGCAAAGTGACACCAATTTGAACATTTTCAAGCTACACATCTAAACACTGGAGATACTTTGTAGATTTGTCTACCAAAAATTATTGATATTAACCAATATTTTGTTGAAATTATTTGATAATTTGCATGGGTCTGTTTTTTAACCACAGTGTATAAACCATGTGATATTTTTCTAAAGAATTTTAATAAAACATTGACCTTGATACATTTGGTACTTCAGTGTTATCTGTGGAGATACTGTAGTTATTTGCTGCTAGGCCATCTCGTGATTCATGTGTTAATCATCTGTCCAAATTTGGAATGACACGGGGATGACCCATTATGGTACTGGTGTAGGAGGGTTGGCATAGACGAGCAATGCCCATTTCCTCGGGAGTCGGGTGGTCGCTAGAGAAAGGTTGAGGCCAATGGGTGATTTTTTTTCTGGTTGGGCTCAGTGCTTTGACAGTAGCTGACTGGTGAAAGAACGTTCGTTCGTCACTTATCGCTAAAGATTCTGTTCCAGAACGAGTGGAAGAAGAAAACCGATGAGGAACTGGTGAATCCCGGTTCAGTGAGAAAATGGCTGTTAAAACCACAACTCCTGAACTCGCCACTCTTCAAGAAGCTGCCGTACAATCACCAACAAATATGGCCGCCAATAGTGATTAGTCACATTGATGGAATAAACATATTTATTAATTAATTATTTTGACTTTATTTTGTGCATGTCGCCTGCACAACAACTATGATTGCTGAAGAGTGAATGAATTGAAAACCTGTCACAACATATTTTTTATCATTCCTAAAAATAGATTGCTACATGCAGCCATCTTTGATGGTGATGATTTGGTAGCCAGTCGGCAGCATCAAACGCTGCTGCTGTTGTGATTGGACGTCGGGCATCTAGAGCATATTTAATATGTGGTTAGTGGCAGACGTCCTACTTAGCTTTGTGGCATCAGTTCCAAACGCTGGAAGGTTTGCTTGTTTCCAGATTGCTTGGTAATATGAGAGCACTTTGGCACCAGTGCCTTGATCAAACTTTGGCATTCGTGGAAAGATAGAGGCTGCAGAATACAAGTTTGCTTCATTGTGGTTTATTTTATTAACTTTCCATGTAATACAAGTAATATAAACAGGACATTTGTATAATACTTATACTGAGTGTGATACTTGTCTGAAGTGCTCAGGTATGACACATGTTAACAACATGGCACAGTTTAATAAGACTGGTGATTTGTGACATTGTCAAGTATTCACCAGCAATAGATAATATACTGCACTGTAATAGAAATGTGAATGGCAGTAAATGACATTATTATGGAATTAAGATCTTAACACTATAAACAAGCCATGCGAATTTGCGCTAGAGAAGATTATTAGATATGTGTATCAGTTGATGGATTGTGAGTTCTAGTGTCACATTTGCATGCATGTGAATGGACCCCATGCGCTGGGGCCTATTGCACCCTAGAAATGTCACAGATTTTGGCGCTCTATAGATTGTGTTTGTTATATCTTATCACTTGCTTCGTTGCTTCTTGTAACTTGCTTCCTTTTTCTCTTGCTTATATTTTCCTTTCTTATTTACTTCTTTATCTTTACTTTGAGTATAGGCCCGCTCCGTTTCTGAACCGCATATCATAAAAAGAGGCAACTAAACCTGGTTTTAGGTTTTTTGTTTATTTTACATTGTTGTACTTTTGTGTTTGATGATTCGTATTTCGTTGATTTAGTGGTTGTAGATTTAGTTTTGTGTTAGCCTAGGTTTATTGTGTTGTTCATATTTTTTACAGCTCGCGTAGCAAGGATGTATAGGTTTTGGCTTGTGTGTGTGTGTGTCTGTCCGGGTGCCAAAAACTGATAATTTCATCATTACACATTTTGCATTTACCTGGGTTTTTTTGGACCCATTCAGGCATGTCCGTCTGTCCAGGGCTTTTTGCCTCCCCCC
>Ga0209782_1000350_pt1 | contig 19089 bp, 9 predicted proteins | sample WorMetmaBAHAMAS1_FD_187390 | JGI IMG/M metagenome (GOLD analysis project Ga0209782, IMG submission 187390) | Marine gutless worms symbiont microbial communities from Max Planck institute for Marine Microbiology, Germany - Inanidrilus... | ecosystem: Host-associated > Annelida > Digestive system >...
ATTTCCCGCCGAGCCACGCGGTCAGTCACCCTTACGGGACCTCCCCCTGGACGGGCAGACGGACGGACGTCGTCGACACGGGACTCAGGGCCGGATTTAAGGGGGAGTAGCGGGGGCCCGGGCCTAAGGCCTAAGGACCCGGGCCCCCCACCAGCTAAACCCGCTCTAAACGGGTCTCCTCTCCTTCGGGGATCCGCGACGCGTTGATTGGACGGCTTCCGACGGCGCCAACGGACGTGGCGACGTCGAAAGTCGGTTCGTGGTCCTTGGTGATCTACAGCTCAAGTGAACAATACGTGCCGGTATTAATTTCTACTCCTGGTGTCTCTGTAATAAAGTGAACGACCTCTGAACTACCGTGGTTTCGTCATATACCGTGCACACACATTGACTAATATCTGTTGCCGGTGAGAGAGGGGGCAGGAAAAGGGAGGGGAGTATTGGCTGCTTGGCTCCCATTGCCGACGCTGTTGCTACGTATTTTGTAGGGCTTACCAATATGGGTACCATATAAAAGCCTATATACCTATGTGGTACCCTTTTGGGCTGCTTCATCTCACGACCCATAAAGGTCCCAGCAAAATCCCTTGAGCAAACGCACTAGGCACCCTGTTGGGCTAACCCATATGGGTACCACATTCAAACCCATGTTGTTCCCATATGGTTCCCTGATGTACTTGTTTGGAGGGTAAAAATAGCCTGCAGTAGATTAAAAACTTTTATTGTTATGTTGATTTTTGTGAGGCTATTATAAATGAAAATGTTGTTTGCAGTCTTCAGCACCATTCAAAACCACTCGATCGCTAGATAAAGCACTACATACAAGAGGCTTGATACCAAGTGAAAAGAAATCTGGAGGTCGTTGTTGCAACACTCGATCGTTCACTTTCGAGGATATCAAGCACACTGCATCGTTCATTAATAACTATGCACAAGAACATGCCCTCGTCCTTCCCTGTAGGGTGCCAGAATTCAGTCGAGAAGATATCAAACTTCTACCATCTTCTGAGACAAAGCGAAAAGTTTATGGCATCTATATTAAAGCAAGGACTAAAGCAGGTAATCCTTTGCAGCCTGGTCCTATGTATTTTCTGGTCCTTAGGAAAGTTGGCTTGTTTGGAGTCTGCTGTGAGGGACTACCAAAGCAGATGAACTTCTGCATCGATGAAGCCCATCTCATCTCAAAAAATGCTGTTATTTCATACCTACATTATTTCTTTGAAAACTATGGACTTGGTGAGACTGACACACATCTCCACTGCGACAATTGTTCAGGACAAAACAAAAATCGTTTTGTGCTCTGGTACTGTGCATGGAGATGCTGTGTCGGTCTACATCAGTCTATAACTTTAAATTTTTAATAGCTGGACATACTAAATTTGCCCCAGATGGGTGTTTTGGACTCTAGTGTGGTGCATTTTCAGAATTTGTCTGCTGTGAGTTATGTTTGAATCATTATGATATTTTTAAAACTCCCTGAACCGTTCAATGTTACCCTTGGATGTTGTTTCATTAACAAGCAGCCAAAAGCAATTGGTGTTCAATGTAACCCCTAAGGAGGGGCAACATTGAACACAGATGTAATAAAAAAATAGTTCCATGATATAGCGTTGCATGGGTAAAATAAAGCTTGATATATTAAGCCTTACACAGAGCCCCCAACATGGCACAAAACTTAAATTCCCACAGTTTATACTGTCTTGGAAATTATTAGATGAAAGATAAAAGCTGTTCGATGTATCCCCGGTGATGGGTACTTTTTAACTCCGATTTCTCAGTTTCACTATGCGGCGGCAATAGCGACTTTAAAATGCAATAACTCTGGTTATAAGTAACGTATTCACAAATGGTTTGAAGCATTTTGAAGCATTTTGAAGCTTAAAGTTATGTCTATTGGATGACATAAAAAAATCAAAATGTCACTTTTGCGACTTATCACCCATGTACAGATACGTCACATTTTACGTAAATGCATAGTGGCCATAATAAAGACAGTATGCAAGAAAGGGTCAGAAAAATTCAGCAGCAAACGTATGCCATTGTATATTTTTCAATAACATTTCTATTGCCAATGATTTCATAGATAAAACTTACCTAATTACAAGATAAAGTGTGCATTTTATTCACTATTCTAGATAGAAAAAAGTTTTCTCATGCATTCGAAGAAGAGAAACAGAACAAGTATATCAGCTAATGCTGATGGGACCCGCACGACAGTCCCTACCACCCAATCAATTCTTACACATAAACTCCTTCCATCCCACTGACATTTTCGACTCTAGTTAAATCACAATGTATTTATTTTAAGCGCATTTCATCTACCGCTCAAAATTTTCAAGATGCCTGCTCCATCCTAATAAGTCCTTCTGTTTGAATGCCACATCCTTCCCAAGTTACTTAAAATCAAACACAATATTTGGCACAATATACAGTATCCCCCATAAAAAAAATCCAACAATCCTAAACCTTACATCATCCCAGTCATAACCTAGTACGATAAGCACCACAACAGACTCAACAAGAAATGGGTCCAATCCATTTGCCAAAATCCTATCTTCCAACAAAAATTCTCAGTAATCTTTAGGTCTTTAACTTTTCATTTTGTGTCCAGGTTGTCAGAAATATACAGCGTTTACTTAAAACCCTTTCCACTGTTTCAGTGACAGAATAAATGTAGGTCAGGTACAAAGCTATTAGTGTTCACAAAAATCTATCTGTTGTCGTTATATTTCAATATACTGTCAAGTTATGTCAAAGAGTAATCACCATATAAGCATTTGCAAATCCAAAGAGGAAGGTGTGCCAGACTATTTTCATGCCATATAGCTCTAATGGATTAAAGCAGATTCTTAATAGCCAATCAATATGTGCAATCCGAAATACAATAAGTGCGCATCTTATACTTTCAGCAACCATAACCAAGACCTCTTGGTCATCGTCATTTAACTGCAAGCAAAATCACGAAATTTCCTTACAAATAGACAACATTCATATTACATCTTAACAACCTCCGCTACCGTACAAGTTCCACATGGAACATGTCAAATCTTTTGTATTATGTTCCATTATGTTGCAACATGCCTACACTGACAGCAGGCAAAGAGGGCACAGCAAATTAATACTACAGTCCAATTTCAACCAGTTACATTCTACTGCTATATGAAAATAGTGTCTCCATAGAAACTATCATTTCTCCTCAATTTCTTTACAATGCATCTGTCCCAGTGCTTGATTCAGCTAACACTGTTTACAGCATTGAGTTATTATGTAATGAATAGTCATTTTTTACTTTAATTTGATATATTAATGTACAATTCATGCAATAAATATATAATGTAGTGTCATCCATCTTATTCAAAAAATTATTTATTCACCTGTTCATCATATTAAATTTATACAATATATATGTTTCAAGCATAAAACGTGTAATAATATGTTAAACAACAGTATATGGAAAGCTTCTAATCACAGATGATGAGCCCTTTTGTAGGGGCAATATAATTCTACAGAAGGACATGACCACAGTTGCATTGCCATTACATCATCAAACTACACCCAAAGACTGAATATTGCCTATTTTGGGTGTTCATCACATAGATCATCAGTAGGGACTGAAGAATTACGCGATTATGCATTTTTTTGCATAATTTAGTAATTTCACACTATACCACCATCTACGGCAATACAAGGCTGTCGATGCAGGCATTGCAGCATCTGCAATTAAGGCTCTTGAATGACACCTATGGTATCTGACAGTCGAAATGCTGCCGTTAGCACTGTTCAGTGACAAACTACCAGTTGATGATCGTCGTGCATTCGCAGACACCATTCTTCAAAACAAGCCAGCTGATCAGCCATTGAAGTTCCCACAGCTACGGTTTGGCACAGGCTTTGTAAGCCAATGTTTCCTGTCCTCACTCCAACAACCAGATAGGCCGATCTTGCCAACAAAGACTGCTGGTTCGGAATGTACCAGATGAACATTGATCCAGCATTTCTGCAACTACCTGTGGAAAACTGGGATGGAAATGAAGCATTTCAAGCTGGAAAAGCCAAGGCATCTTCAATTAATGTTGCATTGACAGAATGTGGTGTGAAGTTAACGTCAGACTTTGTTGAAGCTGCAAGAATTGAGCGTCATCTGCAGAATGTCTTGCAGACAGTCAAACATGATCCGGCTAAAATGCCAAATCTTCGCTTCTCTAAACGGACAGTAGACAACTCATAGACAATATTTCTTCTTCAAATGGAACAGTTCATTGATTGTATTGACTGTTTATTCGATTATTTCTGACATTCAGCAACAATGCTTGACTTGTGTAAATTGTGCATTTTTCGTAAAAAGTTAAACAAATGTCGATTTTCAACTGCCATGTTCCACCTCTAAATATTAATAAATTCTGGTAAAACTTTGCACAGATCAATTGTATGTGTATTCTAACATAATTAGGCCCCAGACAGTTTAATTCTATGAAAAATAAATTTTGCGTTATAACTTGATGCACCTGCCTGGTGCAAGCTACTGCTCGGGTTGCTTCCGAAATATCGACAGGCCAACCATGAGCACTGAGGGTGACGTTGGCCTAACAGCCAGACAGATTTATAGATGTGTTATTGCCATAGTGTGGTGAGCTTGAGCCAGAGGATGTTATTCTCATCCCACCCATAGGCCACGGGTGTGGCTCTAGCCGCATCCGTCAGTCGAGCAGGCCAGCTTGGTCGGATAGGCCACAGCTGCTGGACTCGTGTGAGACAAGGCCAACCCGTTTGACGGCTTGTCCAACTAATTGCGTTATACTGCTTGTCCGGAGGCACTTATGCCATGTATTCGCTTGCTTACTTTCTTATATAGAAGTTCACCACACTTGTTAATATTCATACATATGTATTATTCAGTTGCTTTGATATCTGTGTTTGGTAGTTGCACTATGTAGGTTGGTGCACTGTTGGTGTGATGACATAGTGTCGGCATAACGACAGCATCACGGTAGGTGTTCAACAAAGTGAACACCTATTCACCATGTATGTAGGCTTCATGGCAGAAGGTGGACGAGACGAGAGTGTCCAGTCGGACCCGGCGTCAGAGACGGAGGAACACACCTCACCGCTGGACACTCTGGGCTCCATGACGCAGAGCCTCATGGCGGTCCACCGAAGCAGCGAGGTTCACGCGCTGGCTGCAAAGTGCGCCATCGCAACAATAAGCGACGGCGTGCGTACCTGTTCCTATTAGAGCACGAGAATCGTGTGGACAATCGCTGTACCTGGCGATTCAAGTTGCTAGAAGAAAGAACGACACAGCAGACGCCGAAAAAGATCGCAAGAGTTGAGCCATGGCACCCAACCCCCGGAATAAGAAGGGGACGATACTTGCGATTTTTGGCTCAGCGAATACCACATCCGTGGGATCACGGGGATGGCCAACCCATGGCTAATGTGCATCCTGGGCCATCCCCGGGTATTCAATGTTTCGATGAGGAGACACATTCCTGTTGCTCTATCATACTTCCCACATCCGCTGAAGTTCAACCGGGTCGACCAGTGGCTTCAGTTGTTCCAATACCAAGACCACCTACACCTCCACATACACCTCCATCATCACCTGACTTAGAGATCCCTTTTGAATGGGCTCCTATGCCAGTTGATCTAATACCACCACCTATTCTTGTTCCACCGCTGAATCCTCCACCGCAGAATCCTCCACCCAACCATGCTCCAATTTTCAATCACCATTTAGTCACACATGAAGAAACGTGGGGTTAATGATTGTTTTCCAGATCGTCCTTACTCATGTGTCTTCTCTCCTTCCATTCCTTCCATGTTACCTATCCACTCCATATTCCCATCCATTTTCCAATATCATGCAAGAAACCCAAATGGGCATTTAATGCATATAGCAGAACAGTGCTGCGATCGTATGCTTGTGTGGCTGACGGTGAACGGTGATGATTTGTCATGCCACATAGGTGAATTGATCCAAACGTTATAAAGGTCCGAATCCAGCTGGACCGATACACATGCCCAGCAGTCCAGACACACACTCTAAGTTTTGCTTGAGCCACAGTCACTGCATCCAAATCTGCCAAAAATGGACTGGAGTTGATGCTACTAATGCTGAAATTCAATGCAGCCAATGGTGGACTTCTTGGACTGTAGCCTAGCATGGTCTACCGCAGATGTTTTGGTTCAATTTGTTGAGGGACTACATAGCACGTGATGTGATACATTACCTAACATTACAGTATGGCAAGCCTAACGAGTGTTTTGTCTGTGCATTATTAAAAGAAACATTGATGTAAAAAAACAACAATCTCGTAATTTTTTTGCATCAATATGCACACGAAATAAGAATTGTATAATTTACGATTTTGGGTCGCATAATTTAAAAAAAAAATCGCATAATTCTGCAGGCCCTAATCATCAGTCACACACCTCTGTTTATGTGTAATTGTGCAACTGCGTCAACTTCAGTGTTATTTGTTTCCAGTCACGACTGTTAAACCCAACACCAACCAGGATTCTGACACACAATTAGATCAGTTATTCACAAAGTGGTGCAAGTACAGCAGTGCATATCATCCGTTCAACTATGGTGTGCAGGAAAGTGATGTGGACACAGCACACAGCCAAGAATTTCACAAGCAAGCATAGTCAGAGTAAATGGACTGCCTATGTTTCACTCGACTAAGACACTGCAGCTGTGTATGTGCAGGTTTCGCAATACTGAACGATGTGTGGCTAGCCGCTCCGCGTGCGTCGCCCGAACTACGATTATGGATACCGCCGACGGCAGGATCATTTGTGGCGCCACCAACGCCGGCGCCGGGTGCGTCACCGATGCGACTGTGGCCAGAAGTGTCTTCTTCACCAATACTGAATGCCCATGCTGCTCTACGTCGCATACCGGCAGCATTAGGCAGAGCACCAACACCACCGGCAAACTGTACCTTACACTATGAATGAGCCTACTACTCCTACCACATCGCTGGTATTTAGTCGAGCACAACAGGCCATTTGTTCCATGTGAGCACTCATTCAAGTGCATTGTTAACCATCTCCCTGATCACGATGTTTAAACTTGTATCAAAACACAACCAACAGAATGCTGTACATAGACTTGCAAAACATTGCGAAACTGAGTTGCGCAGTCTCCTAGTGACGGGCAGTTAACTGAACGATCCTGACTGTGTAATGATAATAATAGTACGTTTGACAGCGGAGATGATATAATAGCAGACAGGAAATAACGGTACAAGATTTGTTTGCCAGTAAGGATGTAGCTGTAAACACACCAAAGATGCTGAAAGGCAAGACTCGCTTTGAACCACAAGACATCATTAGAAATTGACGTATTGCATCAAAAAGAATCCACATAGAACGAGTTATAGGTCTGTCAAAAACCTTTGAAATTCTAGAGAAGGAGCTGACACCTAATACACGAGCACTTGATTCCCGAATAGTTATTGTGTGCTTCATGCTGTCAAATTTCAGAATACGCACTAATAAGCAGATGTATAACACTGCATTTGATGCCACTGTTTGTTGATTATATTTGTATCTAGCCACTGCAGTGCTGTAGAAAACCATATGAGCAGAGGCATAGCTGCGAGTATTTCTGGGGATCCAAAAATGCAGCACGTAGGGGTGAGGAGTACCCGAAAAAGATGCTGAGACACACCCAGATCCACATACTTAGCCAGATTCTTCATTCGTCTATTACAATACCTCTTTTTTTCAGTCGACCTTATACTTATAATGTCTAAATGGTGTTCTTCTGTCACACATGGAGTGGCTCACATGGGAAGCAGCCACTCTGCTACATAGCTGCAGTGCCCTCTTGGGCCAACAAGTGCTAGATGTTACAGATCTGTCCCAGGTCTGGCTACATGCATGGTCTCATATGCATAGCACGCAGTCTACCAAGCTTGCCAATTAATCGCAGAACAGCACCGACACTAGCCAGCAAGCGATGAAGTCATGAAAGCTGATAACTCTGAACATTCAGACACTAAGTGTACTTTTGACTTTTGTACAGTGATTGTCATTAAACTTTAGTAAAGCCAAGTAAGATTCTGTTGCATATGATTAAACTTCATAAATTTGTGCTATTTATTGTAATCACATTGTCACATGCATGATTAATGAAACATTGGCGGTTCACTTTCAAAAAATTCAACTCTGCTGGAAAATCAACAGTAAATATGTCAGTGGAAAGTTAGCCGAAAAAGATATGGCTAGCTGTAAATTGAGCCGCTTTTCTGAAGTTACCTAAATTTTGCCAAAAAATAGACTTATAGTCTACTTAACACTGCCTAACTTCAATGATGATTCAACACTCAGAAGTATGCTAGACTACATTGGGGGCAGACAACAGAAAACATCTCAGGGATGTTTAGCCAAACATGTAACATGGAACACAACATTTCAGTACAACACAAAAAATCAAGGCAGCACTTCATCCAATCACAAGGTGCAAAATTTACTCTAAAAGCTTCATATCACGATTGATCGAAGGGATAATTAGCACACCACCACAATGGGCGACGCCCGTATGGTGGAAGGCCAAGTGGGTCAGCTGATACGCAACTGACAGACAGACAGACATTTCCATAGTTAGATACCAGCCACTGGATCACGCAGACACCAAATGCACATGCAGAGTGCATGGGGCTTCAGAAAGGGATAGGCATCGCATGAGCAAGCAAACATGTTTAATGTGTGTGCCTTGCAGATCAGCTGCTCTATGCATGGTACCATGTTTCAGATTAGTATCACACACTTTCGAACTATAAACATAACTACAGTAGCTCTTATGGTGAGACTGACATAGAAAAATTCATTAATAGCTGTAGTTAATTTGTTCATATTTTGCATATTACCTTATGACGTTGAAAAAATGACATCTGCTTCTGTAATATATGTAACTGACACCAGGATATTATGTTTTTATAAGAATTGTCTGTCTTTGTATGTTTCCATGGTCAGCTGTAACTCCGGTCAGTTTAAATACAGCACTGATATTAGCTATATGTTGGTACTATTTGAGCTAGTATGAAGTTACACAAATGTCCGTTAACTTGAAAAAATGATCCGATTCTGGGCATTAACCTTACGAGAAACAACTTGGGGACAAAGGGACTAATCGGTCGTTAATGTCAGCGAAGTTGTTGTTGCTGTAGAAACTGATCTGCCGGTGATCCACAGCACGTCTCAGCTCTCATCCTTTCCCATACAGATTATTGTAACGCTCCGCCAGCTGGACTGCCACGTACAACAATTGAACCATTACAAAGAGTTCAAAATGCGGCAGCTCGTCTGGTGCTTGATCTTCGTTTACGAGACCATGTGACACCTGCTTTGTAGCAACTCCACTGGTTACCAGTTGCAAGCAGAATCAAGTATAAACTCCGTCTGCTGATGAACCAGATCCACACTGGCCAAGCAACACAGTATCTAGTGGACAGTGTACATCAGCCTCTTTTGGCAACTGTCGACACCTGAGGTCCACTGACATGGCTAAATACATTAAGCAAACAACAAGAACAAAGTTTGGCCTTGAATGCAGTTTCAGTCACACTGGCCCAGCTGCAAGGAACTGTCTCCCACCACATCTTCAAGCTATAACTGAAACCTGTGTGCTTAAATGCAATCTAAAATCCCATTTGTTCACTGATGCGTACTCTTAACTTTGTTAGTGCTCCTGGACAATTTGTATAGCAGCACTATATAAGTCACTCATTTGCATTTGTTGTCGTCGCTGTATCTAAACAGTATCTAACGTAGAGAGAGAGACAGTAAAGACACTAATGAGTGATCTGCCAGTGAAGATGTTGGAATTAGTGCTGATGATGAGAGCATTCTTGATCATCTACGTCACTGACATGGAGACTGACGACGGCGACGTTGGCCGCCATCGATACAAGTGATGATGAGTGTCAAGCTTCACTGTGCTGTCATCAGTCAGTTCCTACTGGCACCTGGCACTGTCACGTTGGCCAGACTCACCTACTGGTCAGTGGGTGAGACACAAACTCAGGAAGCTGATTCAATGTAACGTGTCTTCAATGTTACGAGCACTCCTGGAAATTGCTAACGTTACCTTGATGTTCCAGCTCTACGAGCAAATAAACTGAACCGTTTTATGTGGAAAGTGCGGCACTATTTTTTGCAATGTCATGTTGGCCGGACTCACCGACTAGTAAGTGGGTCAAACATCAACTGAAGAAGCTGATTCAACGTAATTAACTTGTCTTCAAGTCAGATTGAAAGTCGTTACGCATCTGACGAATATGTGTGTACACCTCACTTTGCTGCATACTCAACTGCCCATCGTCACATAAATCATACATTTGACTCATATACTCATTGTATAAAAAAATTAGCTACAATCAGCATACATCGATTCGTATATAAGATAATGCAGCGCCACCAAACGAGGACCAATACACGGCCACACTAAACAAAAATATAGTGAAGTTTCTGCAGTAACAAACTAATTATTTTGCACTCTCGCATTGGCCGGACTCACCAACTAGTAACTGGGTCAGACATCAACTCAAAAAGCTGATTCAACGTAAGTAACTTGTCTTCAATGTTAGAAGCACTTCTAAAAATTGCTAACTTTACCTTGATCTTGATGCTCTATGAGCAAATAAACTGTAGTTGTTTTATGCGGATACTATGTCCAGTTTGTATGACAAAGTGTTGACATACAATTCACATGTGACTACGTTACAGGCTAACGAATGTGTGTGCACACCTCACTTTGCTGCATACTCAACTGCCCATTAAAACCACTGATTTCTTTATCAGTGAAGTACACACCACCTTAATTGCTCATGATATGCTCACAGCACATTTAACCACATTGTATGAATAATTAAAGTTTCTTGTGTTTGTACAATTATGTACATAAAATTTCTTCAGAAAGTGCCAGGTGAAAATTTAAAAAAAACTGCTGTATTTGTGCATACGTTCAGAGACATGCAGCACGATCATCTGTAACGATAAAAATACGAGATTTGCAGTTTTACAGACATGCTACTAAGTGGCTGATTATACCAAAATCTTTAAATACTAATTGAAATTTTCGACAGTGATGGACCCGTTCGCGTAGAATTGCCCTTTACTCATTTACCGATTGTATGCAAAAAATTAGCTACAATGAGCGTACATCGATTTGTATATAAGATAATGCAGCGCCACCAGTGGAGGACCGATCCACGGCATCACTAAACAAAAATATTGTGAAGTTTTTGCAGCAGTAACAAACCTACCTTTGAGTAACATTCTCCTGATATATGACTTTATCAGATAGCCGAAATAAATGCAAGTCGACGGTATGTACATGGCCGCTCTCGGCACCAAGTAATAACTTATCTCCAGTAGACGACAAGCTGCTTGCAGACACCGTCTTCACCCTGTACAAATCAATCATCAGTAGGTACTAGATGCGCGTTTCGTTTTGTGTTAAATTATGCTATGAGCATGACGTCAGTCCATCCATCTGCAGTGTTCGTGGACTGCGACGACATAGTGCAACATAAGTGGACATCAGCATATGTATCAAGATAGGTCGGTCTTGGCTGCCTGCATGTTAAAGCCAACCCGGATCATAGTAGTTAGTTAGTTCGTGTTTAACGTCCCTTTCCAGCACAAATATGGCTGTATCCTGTGATCACGAATTCTACTGAGGAAGACTAGTCGGTACTCTGACTGGAAGTCACCATCTCATTGCCCTCAATAGATTCCATTCATTACATGCTTACTGTTTGGCTGTCCGACTGAGTTAAGGTTTAATGTACCACTCAACACAAAATGAGCAATTTCAGAGACGTTCATGCCAGCCTATCTCGTAGCTTGGCACTGAAAACATTAAATCAAACACTAAGAAAGCATGCAAAACAGAAATAAAATGAACTAGGCAAACACAAAAAAACATACACACAAAATGCTAAACTTAAAAAAGCACGCAAAAACGAAATCTAAACCTATAATACATATGTATATTTAAGCACTGCTCACACTTGTGTGCATATCACTGCACACACCTGTTGCGCACAACAAAGCATACAACTGTTCTAATAATCTTCCCTCTTAACCTCCAGACAACTGTCACTGCTCAGATTCTAGTATCCACTGGAGGGCAGTGGGCAGAGCACGAAGGGGAACTCAATGCATGGAAACCAATAAAAGAAATGCACGGGATATCCAGTACCAGCCACAAGCTGCTGAATAATGATCTGGATATTTTACTTATTTATTACTCAAGAGCTACTGCAGTTGCCATCTTGGCAAACTGCAGTTTGTAAAATGTAAACAGCGAATTTGAGTATATAAAAGGGCAAATGAATATAGAAAATCTAGCAGTACTTAGCCGAATTTACAACTGCTCTGAATAATAATATTCGCACGTAATAATTCCAGAATTTGGGAAAGAAAATGCATAGCAGTACACTATCCGATTTTCGGTTTCAACCAGATATCTCAACTGTGATATCCGGCAAAATCCGGTCCCGGTCGCATTCCCAAAAACAACCAGAAAAATACACTAATAACCTAGGCTAATGGATATCAATAACAACATAAGCAATCATATATTAGGAAAAAAATAATACCACAGCAGAAAACAATCATCTCCGACCTGAAAACAGAGTGCGCCTATTCTCAAAGAAAAATATAAATAAAAATTAAATTACAAACAAAAAAACTAAGTAAGAAAAAAACGGTAATAAAGTTAGTTAAACAAGCAAACGATCTTTACAGCACTGAAATCAGTGAAAGAATCGAGGGCATATTATTGCACCAGAGCCTGCACACAGCTGACAGTGCCAGCTATCTGATCATTGCCCATGATAACATTGCTAAAATGAATGAACTTGCCATCATTCACAAACAGTGTAGGGGAACTGACAAAAGCTGCTTTCAGACTTATGACTGCCGCAATTATCAGTTACGCAATATAACTGATTACTGATGAAGGGTACGAGAAAAATCATTGTAATCAATAGCCACACAATATTTATTTCCCTGTTTGATACCGAAATGCCTGGCAAGCATAGTTTTATCAGCATTTTGACAGATTAGCATTAAAAACAACTGATAAACGGCATACTTATTTTCGAGTGAAAGAGACCGTACGTGCTGCAGAAATGATATGCCATCACGGTTACTAATTTCCCACAGATGTACACATTCGTCGCTGCAGATTGTTACCACACTACCCTGCACGCAACAGTCACACTTCACTTCGCATCATCTTCAGATCAGCAACAAAGATGCAATTTATTACGTGCAGTGTAACGGTAGCTGAAAAGATAAGTAGCGAATACCAACATCAAGGTTATATTTCATGGCTTTCAACTGCTGGTACTATTAAAATTAAACATTTGCAAAATCAAAAACCGTACCTAAAAAAACATCCCACACTATTTCCATCTCCATTGCAATGGACGTTGTCACGTAAAGCTGGGTTAGCAATTCCCGTGGCTTCGTGGCTTTTTTCCTCTATCTGTTACCTTTGGGGTAATGTGCACTGACTGAACTAAGTTTAACGTCAGACTCAACACACAAAATAGGTAATTTCAGCAATGCTCTTCCCAGCCAATCTCTTGGCTGAAAAAAAAACAAAATCAAAACCACCAAAAATATACAACAGGCTAACTTACTGAGAGGCAATGTTGGGAGGTTCTAACCTGACCTATTTTGTGGATAATTAACTGCCAGCCTATTGCGTCTTTGAATATGTAGGTCATCTATTGCTAAGCTGGCGTGATGATTGGCTGGTCGGTGTTTGGTGCTGACTCATGTGAGACTGTCAGGTGTGGATATATAGGCTCACCAGTGAAAAGGGCCAGTAGAGTGACAGTTGCGTGCTGGTGTGAACCAACGTGGAAGCCAGCAGACTGTATGTTCTGAGTATTGAGAAATGATGAGTCAGACAAGTGTACCGGGCGTTAGCGGCAGTGTGATAAACACGTGAAAAACGGTCGTTTGAGTGGTGGTGACGATGAGAAGTTTCGTGTGGGATCTTGCGACAACAAAGGTGGCCGGAGAACACAGAGAGGAAGGAGAATTGCAGCTGTAGGAAGTTCACTGTTGCTATATCTTTGGGCAGTGAAAGGACCACATGCGTTGCATGCAGCTTGTCCCTTCCCCTTTTTTGTATGATATTTGAATTGTACTTACTTTGTTTTTTTCAGTGTTATATTGATTTGTGTCGAGCTGCACTAATTTTGTATTGATTTACTTGTTTAATTGTAACGCTAAGCTCAGAGGAGCAGTGGCCAAGTGCCATAATGAAAGTAGATATTAATCAGATTATTTCATACTTTATTGTTCATATTCTGCTGTAAATATTGCTTTAGTCATTTCTTATAAATATTAAAAATTCCTTTTATACCAGATATTTTCACGGTGTCGTGATTGTGTATAAAGTAACAATAAAATTCTTTATTAAGGAAATTAGGAGGAAGAACACATACGCTGGGCATTTTAATTTAGCTCACAATATAGGATCCAAACAGGACGTCATTAGAGGTAGAGGAACTTTACATTAACCTTTGACCTTTTTACTTCAGGGTAGACACGTCATGTCCCACCATAGAGTATATGAGTACCAAGTTTGGTGTTGATAGTTCAAGCAAATTTTCCTTTTAGAGTGCAGACACACAGACACACTCACAGATCACCCTACTCACACTGACCGCCGGCATGCGTAACAAGGACATAATGCAATGCTGCATTTCAATACCTGATTGAACATAAATATGTGAAAGACGGCAGCAGTATAGTCATGCTGAGCGGACAACTCTACACCAGGACCGCCATATCTAGTCAGTCAACAGAACACACGCGCACGCACACAGAGTACACAAAACAATTCTGTAATCAGTACTAGTTATCACGTTCCTACATCCGCGTTGATGGCCATTTTCAAGGTAACCTCGTTTAGCCAGTCTCTCATCCATTCGCTGTCTCCATTTGTTCTGAACAAGGACTTCAGAGGGTAAGTGGCAATGCTTTTTATGGGCCAGATACCTTTCCCATAATGCAATTGACAGCATGCCAAAGCACTAGCAATCACACACGTTGATAACAGTGAGGCAATGTCAAAGGATATATGTTGCAAACACCAATTACTGGTACTGTTGGACCAGTGCCACTGATTCAATCTACAGTGAACTGGATGTTGTCCAAAATCAGTACCAAGATCTGTTCTAGCTCTATTAAGATGATAGTGTTTCAGGTTGTGAAGGGAATGTAGAAAAATCAATGCATCTGACCAATAAATAATCACACTCCATCGGCTTCAAATGTGGACCCTTGAAGTCAACATTCTGAAGTGGGATAACTCGGGAGAAACACGAGAGGTATAAGATGAGGCAAAAAAACGTCAATGATACTAAATTACGTCAAAGCAGAATAAGCCAACACTGCATATCATCTATCAGTGCAAAGGTATGCACTGGTACAGTTCATTTTCCATTAGCAGTATGTACAAATGTAGCAAGAATCCTTGTTAATATAAAAAAAACACAACTAAATGCCTGTCAACAGCAACTTAGATATAAATCCATACAATTTCCAACATGTACAGCAACTTGTAGAAATACATCATCATCACCACCACCACCACCACCAACACTGTAACCTCCATCTTACTGACCACTTAGCCAGCTCCACTAAATTTTCTTTGTCCGCTTGTTCCAGAAGAAACCTTCTGATAAAAAGTGACACACAGTTTTTTGAAAAGATAGTATGAGTTTATACATACATTCGAAGTATTCCCGATCTGCTTCCAAGTGCCATCAAATCCAACTCGGGATCATACGTAATGGCACTAGCTTTACTCGGAAATCCATGCTCCATGCACTGCAAAATACACAACAGGCAACTGCAAATGCACAGCAGTCAACTTTGTTTTAATGTCTTTTCCAACTTCATCAGCACGTACAGCATTCATGCTTTGTGTTTCAATCCTTTCACTGCTGCAGCGTTTTCCATCTGGCGCATTCACTCTATATTAACAATCATTTCACCTATAACTTCTGCAAAAACGTAATTCTATCAAAAACAGCAGTTTTAGAATATTCAACAATCATGAAATATACCAAGTATCAGTTATCACTGAAAACTAAAAATTTAAATAAACGAGCAGACAGTTTGTAGACTGGTAAAATAAAACAACAAAATAACATAAAAACAAGTTAAACAACGTCAAAGATAGGCAAACCTTAGAGAAAGCAAATAAATCTTTTTGGAGTTTCTGTCGAGCTTCGGACTCCCGCTGATCTCCTTTCTTCAACCCAAACCGACGAAGTACGGACTCCATAGCTTTTAGTTGGACATCAGACGAACCTCATTGTACACCTGTCAAAATACACAAAATAACTCAGTAAATAACTGCTGTTGTGATTTCTTTTTCCCCAAAAATATATGTCTATAAATTCTAATGGAACATAATGAGCATGACAATCTCTTTACTTTGATAGCATACAACATTTTATGTTGATGTTTCTTAAGACAGTTTGATGAACATAATGGCTTTTAGCAGCCATTCACTTCCTCGTAGAGCTGTGACAATTCCATGTTTTTAATAAGTGATCATTTTCAAGCAATCTTTTACATCAGAATCATGATATTGATTCAATATCAATTATTATAACTGCAGTGGTCAATTTAAATGGTATCAGACACTAATATGAATGTAACGAACTACCATAGAGATGTGGGGACTGCTGCCCATTAAGTATATTCATGGGCTCTCTCCTGCTGCAGCTGTCGTAGAAAACCCTGGATGACTGATCGTATCAATCACCTAACCAACTGTTTCAGTATAACTAGTTCTGGCACGTTCACCCTTTCTGACGACACTACAAAGTGGACAATACAGGATGCTGCATAGCCACAAACACCGCTGACCCACTCACCCACCCATGTCCCGTACAATCAGCTTCAGTGGTGCTGTTTGTTTGCTGAGCATGGCCCCCGACAAATGGCAGTGGCTAAGAAGCAACGGGTAAAAATGCAATGTAGGAATGTACCAATTTCTAATTTTTCAGACAGATTTGAAACTGTACCTGTCCAGATTTGCATACTCAAATCATACTCAAGTAAGTGCCACTAACAGTGGATGCTAATTTGGCACTTACAGAAAGTACAAACAATCTCATTCGTGCAATGTATAATAGCCTAAAAACAAGCAGCCATTTGTACAAATTGCAGAGTTACAAAGTTCTTGGTACTGATTCAGAATCAGTACCAAGAATTGTTCTAATGTGTGCAGACCACATTTGGTCCAGTGTAGTTTGAATCGATGCTGGTTTATTTTTGTAAATCGACACTGGTCCAATATTACTGTATTAGTGTCAGTGGCCTGTCCCCTTTGATGAAAAAATTGGCACATTACCGGACTATGTAGCGTCCCGAAATTTTTTTAAAATCAGAAATCGGTTTTGTGTCATGACAATCTATGGAAGAAATCTGACTTGTGTTGGATCACATTTTGGAGCCTGATCTCTACGATTTCACATTTACATTTATACTCCGTAGCATTTACTTGTAAAATGTAAATAATGAACAAATGAATAAACTAACGGTCCACAAGGACTACTAGAGTACTAGACTAGTGTCTAGGGCAGCAGTAGGGAATTAATCCTGGGATCCCTAAATCCCAGGATTTTTAGGGATTGAAATTCACGCTAAAATGCCTTTTGGTCATTGAAACCTGCATATGCCCACACGACGTGACCGGTGCAATCATCTGTTTGTTAGGCAGGCAGTACTTTTGCAGAGCTGCCAAAAAACCTAGGTATAATTTTATTTAGGTTTTTTAAGGATTTTTAGGTTATTATATGAAGACTGGACACAAAAGTTCAACCTAAAAGCACATGGAACATACCCAATACTGTCAAACTTGAAGCTCTTTTCTATTTTTCATGGACTACTAATGGACTACTGCATGAACTGCAAGCATTACTTTAACTGGTATGAGACTGAAACAGAAAGATAACTATCCAGTGAGTGACTGGCAGTGAGCAAAGAAGAACACTGATTACCATGTGAAAAACTAAAATACCTAGCGGTATATGGGTGTGCAGGTCGGTGAGCTGGAATCAACAATGGCGCCCACGACGGACTACTGCTTATCGCACCTAGGCTATATGGCGATAGGGCCTCCGACACATTTTTTTGTCACGGACAGAAACATGACTACTTGAGTCGAGAGGCGCGACTAATGAAGGTAAGTTGATAAATCTAAAAACTCACAATAAAAATATGAATCTACATGAAGTTTAACAAAAAAATTAAAAACCTAAACTGTACTTCTTTTAGGTTTTTTTAGGTTTAGGCTGGGGAGCAGGTGAGGACCAGGGGCCTCTATTGGAATGCATTGGGAGGTTTACGGCGACTTCATTAAAGTTGCTGAGCTAATAACTTCATTTTCGTTGTTCAACTAATAAATGTTCACTTAGCACAATTATGAATCATACGTGATTTTTTCTTCTACGGTCGTTAAATCGACATTTTATTACTATTTTTGGCCAAGTTTTCAACATTACGTTGACGTCATACTTGTTTCGTTTACGCGTGGTTTTTGTGGGGATGTTCCTGTTTTGTAATTTATTAAACGTTTATGTGAATGGTCTTGACGTCCGTTATTGCACTTGCTGAACTGGTTGTAGCATACTGAAATTAACTTTTTTGGGGGACGGGGCAAGCCCCCTCTCCAGACCCCACCTCCTTATGCTTTAATCCATACGCATTTGAAAACTAAATTGTTAACGTCATTCCAATTTGTAGATTACAATCCCACTGATGCGAACTTCACTAATCCTTGCAGTCCGGCATCTTCATGCGGTCTCACTAAAACCTGACCGCAAGACTGCAAGACCGCAAGCAGACCGCAAGTAGACAGCGACGTTAATTAGCTAATTAGCGTTGCGGTCTTGATTTCGCCAGACCGCAATTGACTAAAACTTGACCTCAAGACCGCAAGCACACAGCGACCGCAAGTGCAAGTCTGTGCTGTGCTTGTGACAGTGACACTAAATGGACTGCATCGCCTGCCTACAAATATCTCACTAA
>Ga0209782_1000351_pt1 | contig 19076 bp, 12 predicted proteins | sample WorMetmaBAHAMAS1_FD_187390 | JGI IMG/M metagenome (GOLD analysis project Ga0209782, IMG submission 187390) | Marine gutless worms symbiont microbial communities from Max Planck institute for Marine Microbiology, Germany - Inanidrilus... | ecosystem: Host-associated > Annelida > Digestive system...
CAGTTCACCTTCAGCACTGCACTATGGGGGGTCGGTAGAACTCCCCCCCCCAGTAAGTTCTGTACCTGTAGCACTGAATCAACGAATAAGTGTCGTGAGTTTAAAATGTAGGCTAACTCTCAGATGTGGCATTTCAACATCTACTGTTAATATTTCCTGTCACTGGACCATGTTGTTGCTTTGTTAATTAGTTCATTATCCAGATACTGGGCAGCTGGGCACCACAGTCTGTGTTTGCAGTAGTGTGAGACCGTTGAGACGGTAGGGTGGGCTTACTGTTGCTACTGATAAGAACGACCATGCATCAACGCACAACCACGACTGGTCCGCAGCATCGTTAATGATTGCCACAGCTGGGGAGTCGCGATCATCATGAATAGTGGTCTGGTCTAATTACACTGGCACTTGATACCACCGACGCTGCAACTAACAATAACAGTTTATTAACAGTCCAGTCCGACTCGGCATCTTTGGTCAATGCAGTGGAAGCTTTCCCGCTATTTGCTGCTGCTGACGATGATGGCTGTACAGGAGGACTCCAAGCCTGAGGCCTCCAGGCTCCACCTCAGTCTGTTGGCTTCTCGGTGAGGAGATGTGCAATGCATGTGTACTGTGAGCTTTGAAAGAGATTAGTAGATTACCCAGTATGCCGCCAAAACATAATCAGACCACATTGAACATCTTTTTTAACCGGCTGGGAAAGACGTGACGACTTGATGACGAAAACGACGATGACGAGCCGGAGCCTTAGTCTATTGTACAACGTCAAGTTCGTGCCTCGCTGCTGACCCCCCAGTTAATTTTAGGCAATTCTCACACTGATTAGGAGTCGATGGATTCTTCCCCCCTTACACTTCATCGCGCTGGCATTCCGAAACGGATAAGGATATGGCAACGCTGATGGGCGCCTTAACAGGGCAGATGATTCACCTACACCATGTACAAATTTGGTGAGCTTCGATCCAGTAACTCTGCATGGAGTTCACGAGGCTAGTGTTCACAATAGGCATCCATGCAGCAGTATTGGCGTTAAACTACGTTCGCTAGGGTATGCACAGTTATGCCCTGCGCCAATCAGATCTCGGGTTTGTTTCGCTTCTATTCGCTAGGGGGCGACACTGGTTCAGTGCGCAGTGCGGTATATAGAAATGAAGCATTCGAGCGCATGCTGGTATATTCTTATCGCGAATCTTATCATATGATGACGACCATGCAGTAGGCCTGGCCGAGGCAGGTAGGCATAGCGATCGAGGTACCTGAGGAACATGCTGACGCCGCTCTCGACGAACTGTTTCTGGATGGCCTTCCACGACTGCACGAGTACGATCACCTCGCGCTCGGTGAGCGGCTGGACCGGGAGGTCGGCGGCGGACAGCAGCGGGCCGGCGCCGCTCAGCGTGCTCGCCCGAATCACGTCGTCGATGCTCGACCGCGACTGGCAACTGTCGTCCGAACGACGGTGACGCGACCTCGACGACGACGTCGTCGCCGTCCTCGAACTGCTCGGCGGCCGCGGCGCGCAGCGACGGGACCGTCTCGACGACGGCAGCCACGCGAAACAGCACGTCTGCGACATGTCGCGCCGACACCGCGACGACTGCGACCGACAAATGAAGGAGGCGTGGGCGGACGGCCGGCTGGCGTATAGTTAGGAAATTATCGGTCACGCACGCAACGCAACGCAAGCGATCGTCGTCGTTCGTTAAAACACACGGCGGGCGGCCGACCCGCGTGCACTGCAGGCAATCAACCGCTTCGCCAGCTGTGGCGCCATCTTTTTATCTCAGCAGCAGCAGCAGCAACCGTCACAGACACTGAGCGATGCGCTGGTCTGTTGTCGTACCTGGTCACAGCCGTGACCTGGTAAGCTAGGCTAGGCTAGGCCTGTACGGACCGCGTCGCGCAAACTGCCAAGCGTCGGTTCTTCGAGTTTTCGATCTATTCTACGTCCTTTTCAACCGACCGATCTTTGAACCTAGATTAGTTTTTGTACATTGTACGTGTTACTATTATGCTCATGACCTTCGTCTGGGACTGAAAGTGAAGGTCATAGGTCAAGGTAAATGGATAAGGTTGAGTACCTACTGATTGGCGGCCGTAATACGCCTGCAGTATTACTGAGTCTGATACTGATACTTAGGCCTACTGATACTTTATTAAAAATTCAAGCAACTAACGTGCAAGAAAGTATGACAATTGACAATACAAGGACACATTGCATACCAAGAAAGATTAACAAAAGTTATAAACTAGAGATAAACCAATTAACAAAAGATCGTTTAAAAACATCAAGACTGCATTACGTTTTTGTCACATACGCCCGTGTTGCGCGGTCGAGGCGCGCGTGCACGTGGTAACGCGGTCGGTAGACAACACTCCTGGACATCTGCTCTCGTAAATACGATGGGACCGACACCGACACCGACACCGACACGGGCATCCTCGCCGACTTCCGCGCGAGGATGTCCTCGCGCGGAAGTCGTCCCCGTTCAGCTTGCCACGAGCCGGACACATACGACAATCCTTGCCGACTTGTCCGCCGACTCGACCGACACGCGCGCTTTTCCTCGCGAGGATCCTCGCGAGGTTGTCCGTTAGGGATGCGCGTGCACGTGTATAAACGTGTACTGTACATGATAAGCTATCGTGTACACGTTTACAAAATTACGTGTCGGTGTTGGTCTCATGGAATTTAAGCTTAAAGGCCGCATTCCATGACACCGACATCCTTGCGAGGATTGTCGCGAAGATGTCGGTGTAGTGGAATGCGGGCTTAAACGACGATGATAACAGGCCCGCAATATTGCAAATTATTTGGTATGAACCATCTTTAAGTCACGCACGCCTAACATTCAATTGCTTGTGCAGTGTACAAGCGCTATTGCTATGACACAAGACTACTTTTGGCCATCTATATTGTAGATAAGATCACTACATCTTTGTCGCGTTGACTTGCAGTATATCATAAATATATTCAGTGACTACTGACTAGAGGATCAATTGTCAACAAAATCTTTTAAACTATACCTTTTAGGCATAAGCCTAAAGGTCTAACATTTTTACACATGGGCCTATATCTACAGGCTATCGTTAAATTAAAAGCTAAGTTTAGTTGCTGATTAAATAGTTAACCTAAAATACAGTAATTTATTTCAAATTTTGTTTATTGAACTTGGTTTATGTTTGTACTTTGTAGATGCTTACTATAACATACCGTTAGTAGTGTCGTACTGCTGAATGATCAGCTGACACAGCAGCCTACTCTCAATGACAGTCAGTGACTGCATTATGTGACAGACAGTAACAGAGATACATGGGCTGAACAATAAACATACTAAGTTAGAAAATCGTCGATAACTTAGGCTCTTAAACTTATTTTTAGTTAAAATAGTTTTAACTAAGAAATATCAGCTAGTTGTTATAACTACTGTTGTTCATTGTAAAAATGTAGAGGCAACCACAATTTTAAAAGGAATATTTTATTGCAGAGGTTTCTATCATGCAGTCTGCATTCGGCTGAAAATTACAGAGGTTATTTGCCTTTGCTTGCTGACTAGCTACATCCAAATTTTGTGGTCGGTGTTCATCACGTATAAAAATAGCTATGTTCTGTGGATTCTACGAAGTTGATTACTTGACTTGAACAGAGAACCACTGACGTTCACAAATTCTCTTGCAGTTTGAATTGTTGCCTCATTTCAATAAAGACATGGTTTGTTAAATGCTTAGGTGACATTGGCCATGCGTTTGCACTGAGTAGGCCTATATTGTGTAAACTAGCTACACAGAGTTAAAATATTTAAACGTTGTGCTTAAGCCTTAAGCACGCGATAATAGTTTTCACGAATATCTACAAATTAGATTTACTACAGGAGTCAAACAGTAGCAAATGGAACATGCAAGGCAATTACAGCAACAGCACATAAAGACCTGACACAGAAAGACACAAGAGGCTGCAGTCGTGTGGACATACAGCATCATGGCATTCACAGCAAACAAACGTGCACGCACGCACACACACAACACACACACTGTTCTTGTTAAATTGGCCAACAACATACAAATTTTCTGCTTACATCTTCAAAACGAGTCAACCAGTTTCAGTAATTTTTGGCACACTTCAACATCTTTTTATTCTGAACACATCTGGTGATTCAAATTTCATCAAATGTATCAAACAAAGTGGCGCCACCTAGCGAAATTTAATAACTCTGATTTTGCTTCAACGAATGCTAAGGGAAGTTCAGTGCAAGATATTTAGCAGAACCTGTCAGAAAAAATTGCCAACTAAAATCGACAGCAGCAGTACATCGAAAGACAGAAAGATAGAGGCTGCCCACAATCTGCATGAACACTGAATGACAGCAAAGCAAACATCTCTTGTCGGTGATATGATCTGCAGTGAGGCGTAAATTAGCACAGTCTTGTGGGTGCAACGCATCAGTGAATGGTGGTGCGGTCTCATATGCACTTTACAGCAGAACAACAGATAGGCTACATCAAACAGATCCTCAAATGATACAATGATGTTCATGCAGTCTGTTTTCTAATAACGTTTAGACTTAGCCAGGAAGCTACAAGGCTTAGCAGTTTTTTGTAATGGTTAACTTACAATAACTTAACAAGTTGTTGTCTTTCACCAAGTGCCATCACTTCATATTAGGCATTTAATCACAATGAAGTTAATGGGTCTTTTCAGAATATTATGCTGTAGAATTATGCCAAAAGCTATGCAAATTGGTGCAAGAATTTTAAAGAAGTGGGCATTTGAATGCAGTGGCCTTGCTTGATTTTGCCGGTGAAAAACTGAGTTGTTGAATATGTCGCTAAGTGGCGCCACTTATTTTATAAATTCGTTAAGAATGACACAATGTTTAAGTGTACCAAAAAAATCACACAAATTGGTTCAGGCATTTCGATGATGTGTTTTGACCCACCCTGTAAACTTGTGACTCGAGAGGTTGCAGATTCGACTCCCAACTGTTGTGCTGCCACCAGGTCAGGCTTCCCACTATTTTGAAAGAAAAAATCCAGGAGTTTTCCAGTCCAATTTTATAATTTTCCAGGTGCTTTTGGTCGTAGTTTGTAGCTGAAATATATAAAATAGATACATTCATCATTGACATTCACCATTCGTTCCTTTGTTACACAAATTAACTTGTACGCGATATAGCCGTTACAGTGTCAAAACCAGCATAAATCGACTTATCATACCAAAAATTCCATCCAGGAGTTTACCAGGTGAGTGAGAACCCTGCAGGTAGCAACCTTGGGCAAGTTGTTCACACATACGTGCCTCTGTCACCAAGCAGTATAATTTGGTACCAGTCACAGGGTAGTGATGACCTGCGGCTGGGAAGATAACCGTAGGTCTGGCATCGCACTGGCCATGCATCACAGACTTCAAAGGTTTATCGACTTACGGGCTCAAGACTCAAGTGAGTGAGATGAGCACCCCGCCAACACTCCTGATGGGGTATAATACACTTTACCTTTACCTTACCTGTAAACGTTAACTGTTTTGTGGATTACTGGAGGTTTTCACAGGCCAGATGCTCCTGCTGTCACTCAACCTTGTGTCAAAGCACCAAATAGAACTCAAACAAGTACAACTGTGTTCTACAGAACTCGGGTCTATCCAATGCACACATCTAAAATCAGATATTTATGCCCGCTGTCTTTCAGAAACACCAGATGTTGTGCTGTGCACATTTCCGCGCTGGCAACACAATAGACACAAATCACATAAGGATAATTACAAACAAATAACGTTTTGGCTGACTTTGACAATGCACCAGTAGAAACCAAAACCGGAATTTGCACCTCTAAAATTCGATTTCTATTTAGTTTATTAACCACTCTCATAAGCCAAACATGGTCCACAATTCTGATCCACCTGCAAAAATATAATGCAACTTAGTAAAGAATACTGGACATGATTGTTAAGCAATAGATTTAGTCAATACTGAAACTAGAATGTGTTCCTAAAATCATGTTTCTATTTCTGGTTTTTGTTGACTACCAAGTAAAAAGCCAATGTTGCTTAGTTTTTATTCTGTATGGAAATGTGTGCCTATATGTTGAAAAATGTGGTGACTGGAGACTAAAAACTGCCAAAATAGAATTCACACAACTGTAAAATCTGATTTCTACTTCCAGCTTGTCCCACAAATTAAAACAATAGGTATCGAACCGACCAAATTTTTAAGCTGCAAAATCTGCTGAAAATCGGTAAAGAATTGCAGAGAAATCATTCAACGACCGATCTGTTAACAAACGGACACACAACGGAAAACGAAGCACAACTGTGTTCTATCAAAGTTGGGTCTATCCAATGCACACCTATAAATTGGATATGTACTTCCTTTGAAACCACTAAACATCCCGCCGACCATATGTTTGAGCTGGGTGCTAACTTTGACAGAAATCACTGTATAACTGCAAACGATAACAATCATTGATGCACAAATAAAAAACCAAAACTGTAATTTGATCCTCTCTAAGATTCAATTTCTATTTCCAGTTTTGTTAACCACTAAGTAAAAAAACCATATTGGTTAATTTATTCTCTATATGGAATTGTGAGCAGATCTGTAAAATGATGTGATGAACAGTCTAAAAATGCTAATTGGTACATCTCTAAAATCGGATATCTACTTCTGGCTTCTCTCAAAAACGCCAGACTGCAATTCTAAACCACGTAGAAAATTTGGTACAACTCAGCAAAGAATAGTGGACATAATCGTTTGACTAAGGATTTAATCCACACTAAAACTGGAATTTGTGCCTCTCTAAAATCCAATTCCTATTTCTGCTTTGTTGATGACCACGTACTACAAAGTCAAGGTTGTTTACAGTTTAAAATTTTGACAATGCACTGAAAAAATTTGGTGACCAGAGAGTGAAAACTGCCAAAATCATAATTTGCACAGCTTGAAACCGATCTGTTTACTGACACACAGACAAACAAAACTGGAAATATAGTCTATCCAATGCATTGGAAAGACGATCAGTGACAACAGCCATAGACTAGACTAGAAAACTGTCCTCGATGGAAGACCAAGGTCCCACTGACCACGTGTCGAACTGGGACCATAATCCTAACCTCAATCTCTGACCTTCAATCCTATGAGACCTATAGTCATGACCCATAAACATGCAGGAGGTCAAGGTCAAAGACCAGTGAGTTGAAAAATTAGAGTGGAAACAGCTGGACGGACTTTTGGACAAATGCGACTATTATTTCCTGTGCTATCGCAATCAGTAAAAATCACTGACTGGGCCTCGTCTTTTCTTGATTCACCGACTCCCAATGGCCGAGGTAAGTAATTCCGCTCCATTTCTGCTGGCTCTCCAGCGTCAGTACACAAACAGTTTCAGTGAATCAGTTTCTGTTCACTCTGCTTGTGATTAGTGTGTCAGATGTGCAGACTTAATGCCGAAGGTATGGTCCACAAAAATTAAAAACAAGCAAGGTGATGTTTGGACAAAGGTGGAAACAAAAATTGTCTGTCGATGGATTATACCTTCAACAGTGGGTCTAGTACTTTTAATATCTATCACCCAACGAGTTGAACACCTGTGCCAGGTGGCTAAACTGCCATATACACTGAGTTGATACGTCAAGACATCACATATCAAATCCACAGATGAACAAAAAGTCCAACTAGAATGCACTGAGAAAGGGCAAATCTCAGCCAGGAATGAAAAATAATTCACGGATCCTTGGCAAAGGAAGCAATAATGTCTATCGTATCTGACGGTCTTACTCAGCATACAACTCAATCAAAATATAAATCACCTAGGCTCATCATCAGTCAGTGACGTCTCAGTTTAAATTTCAGTTTCACAACTCGGCTGGAAACGCCGACTGCCAAATGACATCAGTACAGCAGCATTGACAGCGGAAAAGTAGCTGCTTGCACAGTCATCTATGCTGACAATTGGCAAAATAATACGCCAGTAAGTAACAAACCAGCAACACAAAAACATGTGAACAGAAAGACACACGGACATACAACAGGAAGGCAAATACACACGGCGTTGCCCACCTGCTGTCAGTAAAGCAGCAACATGGCAATCAATGAATATGAACATATCATCAACAATACATCATCATGTCAGACGGTATATAGTGTACATGTAAGTTGCCTAGAGTTCTGTACAGTGTTGGAATATACAGCCCAGCACCTCCTAATCATGCTCATTACCAGCAGCAGCAGCAGCAGCAGCGGCGGCGGCAGCTTCACTGGGGCTGTACGATGCCGACACATACTGACTGAAATAAAAGGAAAAACAAATGCTGTTGTCCACTCAGCCCATCAGACTAGTCACAGCCAGTATGTTAGACAGGAGAACTTGCAGACGAACCATTTTCACCAACTGAAACAACCAGAACACTCAGCATCAACCACAATGAATGAATTCATTTTACTACTTCACCACCAGCAGTGCAACAACAACTTTGATGGGTATCAGGACCTGTATAAAACTCTCACTCTCTCCACGAATCCAAGTGGTTCACATTTGGAAAAGCACCTCACGACGTACAATTGTCTGTAAGTCTGAAAAACTAGGCCAATTAAACAAAACATGTCTGTATTACTTATGCAACAGATAACACAGAAGAAGACATCAAACAGAACAATCATTTGTTTAATGGCATACAAGGCTAGCTAGTAAGTAAAGTAAAGTAAGGTGTACAGCAGTTCACAAACACAACTCACTGCTACGGGAACTCACATGCCATATGGGATCACACAGAGGTGATATATTCCCGCCTTTACCCCAGCAAGTTAAAGCTGGTACTCAATTTAGCGACACCGGAGGGATTCAAAACTGAGTTGACCTAGTTAACTCGGTTACATACAGATATACCGAAGATGGTCACCCATCCCAGTAGTAACTGAGCTCAACATAGTGAGTAACTTTGTTCATGCGACGAACGATGCTACCGTTATACCAAGCCAGCAACTTAAACCTTTTTGGGTGGATTTTAATGTACAAAGACTAGGATCATCGTCTGGACCATATGCCAATCATTTGCACCTTGCTACAGACAGAGCCCTATAAGCTCCTCATCACTTGACTGTTACAAGCCAGATGCAATTCACGATGCACAACCAACAGTGTCTACGTACTGAAAGCAAGAAGACGTTGATTTGTTGGTTCACTTACAGCATCTTCAAGCCTCAAAAATGTGGTTATTTACTCAACAAACTAAAAAAAACAACAGGTAAAAAAAGTCCCAATTCAGTTATCTCCTCCAACAGCTCCACTTGCTTCCCACTGAATTCCATATTAATTTCAAAATAGCCAACATCACTTTCGGCACTCTCCATTCTTCTCAACCTGCTTACCTACACTGAGCTTTGCATGCTCATCATTTCACTCGTTCTCTTAGCTTGTCAGTCACATATCTGCTCTCCATCCAATTTGTCCGGATTTCATTTCTACCTGCAGTTTGAGTGCTGCAGCTCCCTATAATCTGGAATTCTCTCACTCCAGCACTCCAAATGTGTACCATCTGCCATCATCTAAAGACCGACTATTTCCAGCAGGCCTTCCAACCCACTTAGCACCTTCCTCTTGCGCATCAGATGTGGCTCTGGCTGACCACTGTGTGCATTTACAAATTATATTTACTTACTTACTTTCATAAAGCAGGCATAAAATGTTTTCTCCAGAGTTGAAATGACAGAAAAATTACTCACGGGTTTGTGTCTCGTCTGTGTGATCGTTCTGTGGTGTCCATATTCTGACTGTTGCATCGTCAGACACCGACGCTAACATGCTTGGTAATACTGGGTTCCAATGTACACAGTTCACTGTACGACTGTGTCCTTCCAGCACGGCAACTGGCAGCTCGCGTTTTATGTGCCATATATGAACTTTGTGGTCTATCCACATACAAACATACATAGTTACAAATCATATCAACTGGCAACATACAGCCAAAACTAACCCTAACCCTAGCCCTAACCCTTTACGACCCAGGAACACCTGAACAGCCCTCTATGGCCCAGGAATTTCAGAGCACACCCTACTAACCCTACACGAGCCACGTAATAAAGCATTTTGCAATCCGGCAAAATCGCCGGTCGATAGGTACGGGTATGTTGCCAGTTTGTAGGTGAAGATCCTCATAAATGTCACCTACACACATGCATGTGCACAGCAAATCCGTGCAGTGTTACAATTCAAAGCAGTCAACCACCATCACTAGTACAGTAGTTCTCGCTGAAGAAAGCAGCTTATAGCTTACAGCAAAGAAAAAAAATCAGTTGCCGATGACCCTCACAACTGTGTGAAAATGAGTCAACTCATTTCTGGTTATTTCTGAATTCTTGTCAATCTGGCGCATTCTTGCAAAAACTTTCATCACCATCATCATTATACAGAATGGGTCAGAACATTTCCTTAGAAAAACCTTTGAGAGTAAGAAAATAAAAAAAGACAGTAACAATTTTCGCGACATTTTCTGAATTTACTGAGAAAGTTTCAGCCACAGGCCATCTAGCTTAATAAAAATTACTGTAATCTGCATTCTTAAAAAAACATGTTTTCTCAAACGAGCAAACTATGCTTTGGATACCGGCACGCGCAAGTGAGGAACCAGCCAATTCAGGTTTACATGGAAAATGACCACTAAAAGGGAGTTAGGTTGCTTTTCATATAGACATAGCTATAACCTCTTCTATAAACAAAACAAATTTCATGAAAATATGTGCAGCTTCTACTGTAAAGAAGTTTCTTTGTGGGTCCACCGATTTTACTGCACCCTGTAACGGCACCATTGTATTCTTTCAACTGAATGATATTACAAACAATCCAAATTGCACCATAATAATGACAATTAATCAAGTAATTTAGAGTTTTCTGAAATGTGAAGTTATTAGTTTGTAAAGTTCACTATGAACAATGTCAAATAATTCAGTTCTAAAAAAACTGCATGGCTGAAACTGCCGAGAAGTTTGGCACGTCAACAATTCTAGCACTGGTTGCAATAAAGACAATTATAAATTGTTCAAAGATGGGTTTGTATGACTCTCTGTGTCTCTGTGTGCATCTCTCCATGTCCTTCTATTTGTCTATATTGATCTGTCTGCTACTAACCCTCACTCCCACTGGCCACAAAGTCCTGGTTCAGTCCTCCAAAGCACGAGTGTATTGTGTAGTAGCCTTGTGTCAGGCCGTGGAACTTGCGCACCAGACACTTGTCGACGACGTCCCACAGATGAACGCCCTACAAACACAACTTCAACAGTTGTCAATACAGACTTGACTCTCCACCAAACCACACAAATCAACAGCTGATCTTCCACAAGTGTTAGAATTCTGTGGACATGAAGGCGGCAGGTACAAGCTTTAACTACAAACTTCTTCTTGTGTTTGATCGGGTCAACGCTGTTTATAAATAGAATAATTGTGTTAATTGTTCTGCAGCAAAAACATTCTACTCATTACAGCACGACGTACAGTTATATTGCATTGTTTGCCCAACAAAGTAACCTGGCTGCAATTTGTGCAAAAAATGATAACTATATGTATGTACTATGTACCTCCATTGACATAGAATTTTAACATATTGGAAAATTAAAGCTGATTGACCGCTTATGCGCGACACGTTGAACGCCCCCTGATTATTGACAAACAGACAATTCCAATGGACTGGTAATGGTCATTCGCAATTACCACTGGCTAAAATCGGCAAGCCGAGTCCTAATATCGACCTGCTCCGCACCAGTGGTTCAAACAGGAGAGCATGAACAATTTTCACAGTTTGACCTTGACCTTTGACCTACGACCTTGACCTAAAATTCCAGGTTAACCAAAGTCAAGGTCGACCCTCACACCAAAAATGAAGGTCAAAGATCAAATGGTTAAAACAGAAGAGCGCCCACAGACAAACGGACGGACACACAGACGCTACCAAACATACTATCGCCCCTGCTACGCAGTCGATAACAATCAATTACACATGACAATGTACCACTGACACTCAGTCAGTTGCTGCTCTACACTCTGCCAACGCTACTTGACGCTTCTCACTGTACGATACAATACGATAATGAAATAATTATAGTGTGCTCAAAAGCTGACTACAATCAGCTTAATCTACCGCACTGTAACATAAACTAAGAAAATAACGACAAGAAACTAAAGAAATTGAAAAATCTCAGAAATACCAGAAGCAGACAAGAAGCCATGGAGTCAGTCATGAGGAAGTTTATATTGTAGCTGAGCTGAGAACCACTACATTAAGAAGTTACAAGTACTGTCTCACAAACCTGTGTAGCAACGTTGATCAGTGCAAGTTGTCCCGAGTCATTCAGAATGAACGACATTATCGGGTGATCCTCCTGCACGCTGTCACACCACAGCAAAGAGTATTTAAGAGCAATGAACATTTAACATAATTCAGAGACGTGTTCTAACTACGACACTGGGTGGCTTCTGCAGGCAGGTAGTCAAGACCTATCCTATCATGCCCATTTCTACTTTTTGTTGTACTATGTGATCACAATCCACACAGGACACAAACAAACATTACCCTAGCATAAGCGAGGAATGCTGCTATAACTGGTTTTTCCACAGTTAATCTTTTCTGTGCTGGGTCGCACAACTGAGTACTTATGTAAAATAACTGGAGCATGTTTTTCCATGTTCGATGCTCTTCCTGCTGCAAACCAACAGCAGTTAAAGACCTGACACATCATGGTTAAGTTACCTCAAGGACCTAGTGGCATTCAGCCCCAGCGCACATCAGCGTCGACTAAGGTCATCCACAACCAGGTCCGCTGTCGTCCGTCATACAAGAACACAGTTCGGTCGACGTGCATTCTCAGTCAGCGGCCCTGACGCCTGGAACAGTCTCCCCACTGACATCAGATTCATTGACTCACAACCTTCTTTCCAACGCGCATTAAAGACTCATCTTTTTAACATTGCTTTTAATTAGTTTATCGTTCTTATCTGAACTTCTGTAATGCACAGTAGGTCTATTTTAAGTATACTGGGCACTATAACATTTTACGTATGTATGTATGTAAGGCAACGTGCAAATTAACGTACATTGGCGTCGAGTCTTGTTGGTCATCAAAAACGTAAGCACGGATGCGCTTGTGAGTGTCGGCGGCGAGAACAGTTTTGTTGTCAGGCAAACACGCTACGCACTGGACACGAACTCCATCCAACTTGCCTAGCCGATTACCATCCAGGTCCTGCAAACAACAACATCATATCAACACGGACATCAAGTTCCGATGGACTCCTGTACATGTAAAGTATCCTGGTTCATCTGTAACGCACTCAGCTAGGTACATGTTAATAATGATGGATTGCATAGTCTTACCTGCTACTCACACCTCTTATCCCGAAGTGGAACGAGCCACAGTTGCATTTAATCCCCAGCAGCAGAGCATCACCACCGACTGGCAGGTACTTATTTCTATGGACACACTGCATACCACCGTGTCCATTTTTTAAATAGCATTCTTTGCAGTTGGACTTGGGACATGTGGTTCCCTTAGTTTTCCTGAACATGAGCCTTTGCGTAAGTGGCACAGATTTTTTACAGACCGCCTTCCTGTCAGCCAATGAACACTGTCTGAGGACTGAAGAAAACTGTGAGGTGATCTCATCTTTTCATTATGCACCACCAGACTTTTGCGGGAACAGGTGATGCTTGTTTTATGCCGGTGTAGTATCAAATATCTCGCAGTGCCAGATAACTCACATCTGCGCCAGTGCGCGTGCGCGATCTTGCAAAGTCTCGTGCACACAGGTGTTTATTTATTTAATATTTATTTCTTCAGTTACGGTTAAGGTTAGGTTTAAGGTTAGGGTTAGGTTCCCACATGTCGCGCAAATCTCGTACTGCGAGTTATTTGGCAGTGCGACATATGTGGCATGACATGGCTCACCGATGTGATACAGAAGAACACAGTTGCTAACAACAGACGCGAAGCTCTAAGTGACTTACTACAACGTAGAACTGTCCACGGGTTCCGCCACAGGCGAACTTCTGGCCACTGGCATACCACGACGCGCTAGTAAGGCTATCATCGGCCGACTGACAAAACTTGACTCGCAAATCCCACGTCTGTGAACAGCACACAGGCACAACCAGTCTTTAGCTACGACATAGTGATGAGGCAGGCAACAACTTGGCCAAGTCAATAAGCTCCACAGTTCAGACAACAGCATAAAAATATCAGAACAGTTACTTTTAACCATGACTTCTGTGCATGCATATTTCAGAAAACAAACTATAAATGTGCGGCATAGCCACCCGACCACGCCTGCTATGTAACGTAATGTAAGAACACAAAATACGCATTATTTTGCCCATTCAGTTCACAAATTAGCCTTGTAAGTGCCACAGTTACTGAACCAAAGCTCACCAAATCTCTATACAATGTTGAAATGTAACTAATATACCATGTGGTCTATCAGCATTGCAATCCTTCAATCCACTGTTGGAATGCCACTGCAAAGAATGAAAGGGGTAAGCCAATTTTCACCTATTCACTGAACAATTAGTTATCATGGCAATGTTATTTGAACGATCTTAAAACGAATGTCAGTCTGATCACGTCTGACAAGAACAGCTGCTCAACAAACAACACAAGGTAAACATGTGGCGAAAATTGTACACAAAAATTATACATTAATTGCATATCGATCGCAATCAAATAACCAAGAATCAAACATCATAACACCACAGGAATCAGTGGAGAGGTTTCACAGCTGAAGTTTCATCAGAGATGAGAATGATCAGATAAATGTGAAATTAAGGTAAAAGTTTTAAATAAAGAGATAAGAGAATAGACGACATAATCTCAGGACTACAGCAAAACAGGTTGCGGAACAGGTTGCGATAGTATGGGCATGTGTTGTGAAAAGAAGATAATAACTGGATGAAGAAATATATGGCATATAAACTGGAGGGTTCCAGATCCAGACCCAGAGGTAGACCAAAGAAGACTTGGAGAAAGGTTGTGCAAAAAGACTGTCAAGCTCGTAGATTGAACATGGAGGATGCTATGGACCATAGTGGACAGAGGAAGCTGATAAAGGATGGTTGATAATCATGATAGGTGTGAGTGGGTGAATGTTTCTTCTGGTACCGACTCACCTTGGCAGTCCCAGATAAAGGGCTATAAAATAGTTGTTGTTGCTCTGATGTTGTCGAGTTATGTCTTGTTGTCAAACTGTGGCTCTGTCTTTGAATGATACTTCACAGTTCACACACAGACAGACACGGATGACTCAGGACTCACCTCGACATTCCAGACCCAGAGTTCCGAGCACTCATCGGGACCACACGCAATGATGTACCGACTGTCTGGACTCCACGCCAAGTACGACACTCCGTACGCATGTCCGTCAAACACGTGACGCTGTCGCACGGTCTGGTTCTCCTGCAATACAAGTCGATACATCATTCCATCTTCATTCAATCACAGTCATCAGTCAATTACATACACACAGTTCTGTTTGACTGGCTTCTTATCTACAGCTAACTTAAGTTAATTCATCAACCAAACAACTGATAAATAAAGGCACTAGTGTATCCTTTACACTAGCTCTTAATATCCTATACTCAGACTACTCATCAGTTGATTACACAGAAATCCCACCAAATAATCAATTAAATGCCCTCAGTTATTTACTCAACTAATTAGACTTACAACGTATATTACACAGTAAATCACACACAAATTTTAAAAATATATAGCTGGTTGTCCTTCACAGTGATCTAAGCTGTGAACGAAAATTGCTGTTACCTTTTTCAATGCAGCAATATTGCATAAAATACATCCTCTTAGGGTGGACGAAAAAAAACTTTTTATATTCTCATTAGCACATAGACTGCATGACTTTCTCATACGTCACCTCTGTTCAACTCTGTCAGCCATCATTGTCATTCAATATCTGATCCAATATGTATGATCTTTACAATCCATCCATTCAAACCAAACCCAACACCATTAGCACAGTTACTGATTACAATCCGAAGATAATCAAACTCATAATAACAGAAAAAACATACAAAAATGTAAACAGAAGCAAAACCACTTGAAGCAAACTTGCTATAGCTGCAAATAGATAAAAACACCTAAACGTAAACAACTCGAGTGTTTCCTGACCAGATCAACCGTCCAGATGATCAGCGTCCCATCCTTGGAGCCGGTCGCTAGTTTACTGCCGTCCGGTGAGAATCGACAGAACCACACTTCATCTGTATGATCTGTCAGCACCTGGCTTGACTGACATGGAAAATTCTCTCTAGACATAGCACATCGAGTAAATGCACACCTTAAAGTATCTAGCAATGGCAGTACACAAATATATCGACAGAGTATGGCATAGGCTGATAAAAGGGATTTCACAAATCTGCACTTTCAAAGACTGAAAAACCCCGTTGATTAATTGCTGTCAGCACTGAGAATGATCAGAGAGATCATGTCTGCCTGAATGAGCCAGATACAGCAGTTTCACTGTACTGTGAGTGACTGCTGGTCGAAGAAGTTCCGAGTCAAAATCCTGCACACCATATATGTCACCTCAACAAAGTGGAGATTGGTGCTCCCAACCTTGGGTGACCAGACCAGATGTCGGAAATTTAAAAAATATATTAAACCAGAAAACTGTCCTGAAATGAGGATCGAGGTCCCACCGACCGCATTTCGAACTGAGACCCTAACCTTAACCCTGTCCCTAACCTTGACGTTTGACTTCTGACCTTCCATCCCATGAGAGCTGTGGTCATGACCCATACAAAAGGTAAAGGTTAAAGGTCACTGGGTTCAAAGCTAGACTGGAAACAGATGGATAAAGAGACAGATGGACGAGGGCAATTGCATTACCTCCCACGCTGATGCGGTCAGTGATTACATCAGTCAGTCAGATTTCACTGTTCTGACATTAACACACAGTTTCAGACAAAATATACTAATAACTAACTAAACAAAGTAATAAAAAACTAGAAATGCATGGCAAAGCCCAGCCCGGCACAGTAGTGTCACCCCGAGTGAGTAGTATCGAAACATAAATGTGCTGTCCCCTGGTGAATGTACATGAATTAACTAGTGGTGGTACGATACTGGTTTTTCACTGGACGAGCAATTTTTTACTTAAAAACTGACGATTCTATTCGATTTTCAGACAGACATATAAAGGGAAATATAATTATCAACATCTAGCCATTATCGGTAGGCGTGTAATGCAATCAGGTGTTCTAGGTGTTTGCCAGTTTCATTTGACAAATGCACAATGTGAACCACAAACAGTACCAACATTATGTATTTAATATAGAATCACAATAATGAGCAACAAGATTTCAGTTGTTTTTTTCATTTTATTGTATATTGCGCAATGGCGGCACTAACATAGAATATATAACAATACGAAGTGACTATTTGTCCAGTTACCAGAACAATAGCTTGCTATCTGTTCAACCGGTCATACGAAAAGGAGGCAGCAAATTCCCACATCCATATATCATTATAGAACAACAACATGACACACAAGTCTGGTCTGTTGTATCTCGTAAATTGACAGTAGCAAGGTAATGACGTCTCATTAGTGTTCTATACTAAAATCAGGTCTAGGTTAAACAGCTGTAAAGTTGTAAGCTGTTAAAATCAGCAGAACCATCATCCCTGACCGACAAGAACAAATACAATTACATCACAGAGTTTTACAGAGCTAGTTTTGCTTCTCAACACAGCTAAAAATAAATGATTACTCAACGTAAGAAAGACCGAGTTGACTGTATATATGTATGTATGTATGTATGTTCGACTGATCGAACTGACCTGCTGCAGACATGGTCAATGAGTAGGCTGACAGAGTCGACCGACATAACGGTCTTTGTGTTGTGATATGGACATCGGTCAGCCTGCAACTGGACAGCTTGACCAAGCAGCGTCAGCAGCCGGTTTGGAGGCAACATCACAGTTGGCGGCATGAGTGCTATACACAGGCACATTTAGACACAGATACAACCTAAACAGTCCTATGTCCCATCATCTGCGCCGACAGCATATTTGATAACTGTGTGGCCTTGACCTTTTGACCTCAGGGTCAATGCCGAGCGACTGTCATGCACTGTATGTCTACTATCAAGTTTGGTGTTGCTAACTCCTTTGGTTTTATGAGCGCAGACAGACACACAGAGACACACAGACAAAGTCAAGAGATGACACTTATCACGCTAGACAAAGTCAAGAGATGACACTTATCACGCTAGACACAGCTCAGCTACTGCCAGCGTGGCAGAAAGACAAATGCACACAGCTGTTATCTATGGTCGCTGGTGCTTAATGACAATTTTAGCGGCTTACTGTTAGAAATGCACATTTTGGACACAGTGCCGTATCAGCTGCACCCTTCAGTGTTCTGACAGTGGCTGAGCAACGAAAAGAAATCCAGTTTATGAAAAGCTGCTTCCTATTATTCAAAAATATTCTTTTTAGAGGAACTTGGTGACATGCAGTAACCATGCAAAAGAAATCCAGTTAAGCAAGAATAGAAAAATAGCAGAAGTAGAACTCACAGTAGTGTATTTCAGACAGAAAACAGATTTCACATTATTTTGAAGCATAATAATATCCATAAAATATTCAAGAAACAAAGCAATTAGTACAGCATCAATTCCAGAATATGCCTTTCTAAAGCACATAACTACTGTACAATGTAACATACCTTGCAGCTGATGAATGAGCTTGCAGCGTGATGCAGGACCTTTGCCATCCCAGCTTGACATCTCACGGAGGTCGTTAGCACTCCCACACACCACGAGACTATGACCACCAACATAACAATTACAATAACTAACACAGCAACAACTATTTGGTAACAATGCTTTATCCAAGTCAACACAGATGACCTGGCACCAGAAAAAAACACCCACTCACTCACTCCGTATCCTTGTGGGCATAATTAATATAAATGTAAAAAAACTGTCGTTTTATAACAACGTGTAAGGCCCATAAGTGACACAAATAAAACAGCAAAAATTATTTCTGTCACGTCAAGGGTCGTGAATATAATACACAATTCTTATT
>Ga0209782_1000352_pt1 | contig 19073 bp, 19 predicted proteins | sample WorMetmaBAHAMAS1_FD_187390 | JGI IMG/M metagenome (GOLD analysis project Ga0209782, IMG submission 187390) | Marine gutless worms symbiont microbial communities from Max Planck institute for Marine Microbiology, Germany - Inanidrilus... | ecosystem: Host-associated > Annelida > Digestive system...
CACTTATTGCATCTGAGGACATTTTATTGTGCACATATATTACAACAAATGTGCTGATGAACATTATTATTTTTATAATTTTAAATTTACAATCATACCAAGTGGGGTGTTATTGGACAAGTCGAATTTCCCAATTTCCAGGAAGCGACCATGTTGTGCAAGTAGCTGAACACTGGATTGAAGCTTGTCCTCTGCAAGCGAGTTGAGAACTACATCAACGCCTCGGCCTCTTGTCGACTTCCGCAATGTCCGCCAGAAGTTTGAGTCACGAGAGTCAGCAAAGCAAGAGTCGTTCAGCTCCGGAAATCGCTGCCGCAAATACTTCCGTTTAGTGGCCGATCCGACAGTAGTCAGAACTCGACACCCGTGCCGCAACGCAATCGAGATCGCCGCCTGGCCCACGGCGCCGCTGCCCGAGTGAATGAGAACCGTTTCACCAGCCCGTATATGACCGCGAACCACCAACGCGTAAAATGCAGTTGCGTAGGCCACAGGAACAGTGGCGGCCTGCTCCAGGGACCAGTCATCTGGAATGCGCCACAAGAAGTCTCGGTGAGCATCCACCACTGACGCCAAGCCCTTTGCAGCGAGAAGACCCATGACTCGACTTCCATCATTATCACGGCCTGAAAACTCCATGCCGAGAAGACAGTCTTGTGACGCAAGTTCTCCTAACAAACGCATGCAAGTGACACTGTCAAAACATAGCAGCCGACATTTTTATTACACGGGATGGCACAAAAAAAATCACGCAACTGACCACTGCAAATCAGAAGGTGCAAACTATTTCACGAGGTAGTGTGGCGACATGTTTGAAGTGTGATAAGATCTTTAGTGATTACTCTATTGCAAATGCTGTTGTGTATCATGCTGAAAAAATTCTGAAACTCGTCACCACATCACAAGTTACATGCAACGGCACAGTAGCACCTTCATTGATTCACAGAGTCTAATCTCCAGTTTCAGGCACCACCACAGTTACATTTTGTGAAATGATCTGCATTGAAGTAAATGACGTCAATTTCACAAAGTAATCAAACTCCTCAGTCTAATGCATATTAAAATACAGATTAACAATTATCTACACAGAATGTTGCTTTGCGAGGTGATGTGCTTATGAGAATTCAAGATGTGCCCATGGATAAGATAAAATATTCCAGCGGCAATTCTGGCCAGATACTCTTCCCGATACCACTACTAAGTAAGTATGTAAATACAAAATTAATATAGCATCAAAGTCAGAAAGAATCAGAGCGCATATATAACTTCGCCCATTTTTTTCAGCTGGTTCCTCCTCTTCACCCAATCCTAGCCAGATATCTTAAAATTATACCTGGAATAGCATCGGGCGGCAATTTTCCGGTGGCAAGCATGATGTCACGGAAGTTGAGAGCGGTGTAGTGGACGTGGCACAGCTGCTGGTCTGGATGATCGGCCGAGTCAAAATACTTGAGCGGAGACTCGATCCAGTGGAGACTGGACAGATCGCCACGGGTCAGCACGTTCACGTAGGCCGTGTCGGTGCTGACTCGTTGTTGATGACCTGTTCACATCATAACATGCCGACATATATCATTCATACTGCCATAGTTGCTCATCGACGAAAGAATCCGCAGATGTTCAATGGCTGTATCAGTGGATATACTTCATCTATTACCTACCTCTGTTTCAATGGACGTTTTCCAGGCAAACCTCGGTTAAACAGTTCCTCTTGACTCCTTCCTCCAGTTTTTCTAGAAGAAAATCTTTTAAAATAAGTGACATGATGCCCTTACTGTCACCCAACCTACAGTGTCGAAGCACTGAAAGAAGCACAGAGCAGTGCCAGAAACCAAATGCCAAAGCATCATCCTTTCTTCATCTATCACTGGACCGTGACTGCGCTCTTTATGCTGGCTGTCTGATCTGATGCCAGTGTCGACATAGCACTTAAAATATTAACTTGACACCAAGCCAACCATGAGCACTTCATATCATTGAGGAAAATTTGTCCGGCATCGTTGCGTCATTTTGGCTCCTGTCCTCTCATCAGTTAGAAATACGCATTATGCACCATAGCGTACATAATGTGAAAATATAACATCATCCACAAAACGAGAGGTACATAGTGCACTGGAATGCTGCCAGAGGAGGACTAAGCCATGGCTATACCACCACAGTCACTGTGCACAAAAAATATCGCAAGTTTGGCCACGTGGTTTCTAAGACGTGAGCAGACAGAAAGACGGACTCATGACAATACTTCACTTCTCTCTCAGTTGTGTACTACTGATGAGGTCAATAAACATGGATAAGAACCTGAGAGTAGCGAAATATGACGGAATGATCCAAAGACGCCATTTCTGAACACATTCATGACCAAGTCCTTGTGGAACACTGCAGAGAGCTGCTCGTCTGTTGGCATGGATACGCCGCCACTGTCAGTTAACGGCGAGTAAAACAAACACCTTGATGGAACCACAACAAACGGCAGCAGGTCAACACTTTAATAATGCTGGCAATACATAAAGCAAAATTACGAAAAAGAATCACGAAAAATAATTAATATGTATGCAAAAGTCTAGCTGGATTTCAGCACGTGCCTCAAGTAGGCTAACTAGTAAGAACAGCAAAAAGGCAAACAGTACAAGCCTGAAGCTCAAGAAAGTTAACAAAATGTGGAATGTGTTACATTCATTACCTTGTCAAATTCAAAAATTCCAATTAACAGCCAGATTTTTTACTCCACTATCAAAATTAATCCGCTTTTTGGATAAAACTTGACAACATGACAACATTCAAACGACACAGCTGCAGTCCACTAACCTGAAAAATAGGCCGAAAGTAAAATAAAACGCTATTCACTGATAGCTACATGAATAAATCTTTTGGTCATTAAGATCTGGCCATTTGATGGCCAAATATCTAGAAAGATAAATTCTGCGTCTCACATGCAAGTTGATACTAATATTGCCAGAAATTATGCTTCCAAGTTTCACAATATTTAATGTAATTGGAAAACAGTTAAAAATTTTGAAAATCGGTATACATTCGCCAATGTTATGTACTAAAGTCGATTGCGTTCGTTTGCTGTAAGTTTTTGTGAAGAAGTAAGCAAAAAGTTCATAACTACCTTAGGCAGTCACCATTTGGTTCACGTCGTAGACAGTTCAGCATACCTACAAGTCCACTATCAGCTTCGCTGGCTCTCAACCAGACACTGCAGTTTGCTTCAGATTCATCACGTTCTACTGCCATTACTGCTTTAATTTCTTCCAACCAGCCGAAAGATGCATCGTCAACATCTATAATATTCGGAGACTGAGTCGGTGATGTGGTAGAAAGTTTTCGACAGAGGAAGACGGTGTGAAGGATACCATCCGACTTCTGAGCAACTGGCGTCAGCCCGGCATTTGCCAGCAGTGTAATCCAAGTCTTTTCGTTGCAGTATGGCCCACAAGTCCGTAAACTGAGATCAGACATTTTTGTGACGTCGTGTGTCAGAGCGAAGAAACTCCACGGAATGGCAAAGTTCGAAGTTGGCTCAACAAGCAGCAGAAAACCGTTATCACGGACTAGTGAACAGGCGGCCGATAACGCAGTGGAAATGTTGTCGTGCCGAGACAGAACATTTGCTAGGATGACAGTATCGGCTCCTGACACACGATCGGGAACTGACTTTGTGCTTTCCAGAGACCATTCGACGGTAGCAATGCCAAGCCGTTGTGCCAGCTCGGCATTTATCGTCTGTGTCGGAGCAGGATCTATCGCGGTGTAATTTACCGAGATGGCAGGCTGTGATTCCAGCTGCCGCATCACATGCCGATAAGCTTGTCCGGTGCCTGCATCACACTCGACTACCTTCATGTGCCCACCAGCTTCCGGCGGAATGTTTTCGAGCACGACATCAAGGCAAGTCTTAAAGCATCGGTCACACCGTGCAAAACTTAACAAACGATCGCTCGATATGATATCAGCCCAACTGGCCGACACTAGAGAATTCACGTTTGCTGCAAAAGCGTCGTTGTGTTCAACGGCAAAAATTTTCTCGAGTGTCTTCAAGGCAATCGAGTCTGAAGCATCGAGGTATTCTGTTAATTTTTCACCGACTACAGGCGACCAGCCGGAATCGTCAACAAGCTGCCGCATCAGCTTGAGATTTCGAAGCCCGTCCTCAACATTTGTTGCAAGCAGCTGGTGCATTTTCTCGAGTACAAAGTTCGCACATGATTTAGCATATTCAAGTACAGAAGTGTCAAGCTGACTCGTGGCCAATGAGCATTCGTTGTATGGAATGAAATTGAAGCTCTCAAGCGTTGGCGATGGTTGAATACCCTGACGGCGTGGTGCCACGGTCGCATGCAGGTCGAGAAGTTCAACCCCACCGGATTTACATGTTCCCAGGTGATGATCGTTTACCACAGGAACCACTACAAACAAAACGCAACAACAACCATTCAGCTGTATGTACAATTACACCATGTCAACAACTTACGTTCATTGAATAATTCATCTACAGTTGAGTTGAGCAAGGTTTAACATCCCACCAGGCACATTATCATATCGGGGACGGGTTTTATGGGTCAAAAGACCAAACCAACAGTGTCAAAGCACTGAAGGAAGAGAGCTCCTAAGGACAACTTTACAACAAAAGAAAGTCTTTCAACATCAAGAGATTTGCAGTTCAATGGCTCGGATTATGCACAAGTGTTTCCATTAGTGCTAAGATAGTGCTAGGGCTGGCTCGATATAAAGAAATGGCATCTGGCCTATAAAATATATGACTGATTCCAAAACAATCAAAGCCAAACAGGTAAAGGAAGAGTATTCAGAAGGCAGGGTACTAACATATATTCACTAGGAAAATGACCACTAAGACAGAGGTGGTCGTGGTAAATAAATATATATAAGGGACAGGAAAGAGTCCATAATGATGAGATAAGTCAAGATGCATCTTTCAGAAAAGCTATACAAACTTTACAAACCATTGACAAAAGTTGTTAATAAAAAACCATACATCATCATTTCAGTGGTATTGGTTAAGTTCATTCAACAGGTGCACCATATACCATTAGTGCTGTCTTCGAGCGCAGTGATGAATTTTTCATGTCCGAGCGGATTAATGCGCAAAGAACGAATACGCGTTGGCAGCCGCAGCTCTCTTCCCGACGTCGCAATTATTTGCATCTGAAGCATGGTATCAAGAAACGACACCCAGTTGTCATTCCATAATAACAGTCCTTCAGTACCTGATGGAACACATTGCAACTACTACACGTGGTTGAATATAAAAACAGTACAAATTACTGCACACAACTATAATAAAAAATAACATAACAATGTAAAGTCTAATTGATGTAACTTGAACAGCAACTACAGTATAGAACAGTCTTAGTAAACTAAATACAAATTACTAGTTAGTTTACTCTGTAGCGTTAGGTTACTAAACAACTGCCAACATTTCACACTGTCTTACTTCATAGTATAAGTAAGTAAGTAAATATAACTTGTAAATAAGCACAGTGGTCAGCCGAAGCCAAATCTTATTATTTTTTGCCTGAAACATACAGATGTATCATGCTTAGTCTTATAAAACACACGTGTTTACTTCACTTCACTTACTTTACTAGCAACAATATAGTATACTAATATACTATAGTATACTATGTTCAGTTGTAGCTTAACAGCCTAGCACTAATATTGGTTGGACATTTTTTCCCGGCATCAACATTTAAAACACACACACATCCTATTACAACAATATTTGTTTATTACCTCTTTTTCCAGTGCAACATAAACAAGCGGACTCTAGAAAAGTTAAACGTTCTGGATTTCAACAAAGCAGGAGATGACGAGATGGCAGTGGCATCAGTTGGACTATATGCAAATCATCTGCACTTCGCTCCAAACAGACAATCACACCAGCATCTCATCGATTGTTTTGGACACTTAATGCTCTTCCTGGCGCCCAACCAACAGTATCAAAGCAACAAGTAACGTTTTATTTAATCAGCAAAATTTACCAGTTCCATCGGCTGAGTGTATGCCGCGGAATGACGGTCCGTAGTCGTATCCGCGCAGTCGCAGCTCCTTGTAGATGTCGTCAGAATTCAGCGGAAGCGGTCCAGTCTCAAGAACCGGTTTTGGACATTCGTTGTCGTCGTCCATTTCGTGCTCGGCGAGAACTGAGATGTGACCGCTGGCGACAACCGACTCGTTCTCGGAGATGTCAAACCGACCACTGCCCCGAGATACAGTCACGTCTAACTTCACCGAACCTTCACGTCAACGAACACATGCACTGCTCGGCAACAACTGCTCTCTTGGCAGTTATTTCGACATACAAAGTGGGTATTTGAACCAAACATTACAACAATTGGTCCACAGGTCAACACATATACTTGAGCAGAGCACACGATATACACTGTGCTCAACAAAGGAACCAAAATAATTCTCCTACGTCCTCAGCAGATCTCATCAACAGCTGCCCTAATATATGCCTACCAAAGAAATGCAATTAGCAATCCAAGTGCAACAAGTGACTACAGAACCGGTAATGTTAGTAAATCTCTGCCAGGTATGGATCGTTCAAAAGTATTCACCTAGTGGCAACCATATATAACCTGTCATCCTTCCTTGCTTGTTGTCTTTTTTAAGTTTGTGTAATACTGTACGTTTTTTATGTGTTTTATATCTGTGCTGTGTGCGTGTGCCATTTCTTACATATTGCTCATGTTTGATGAGTAACAATAAAGATTTATTTACTTACTTAAATGTACCCCAATCTAATAATGGTTCCTTGGGCCCATGCTACTCTGGCCCCAAACTACATCTAAACAAATTTTGCATTTTTGCAGAGCTAAATGTGTAAGCATTGTCTTTAGAGCTATAGCCTTCAGTGCTTTGACCCTGTTAGTTGGGAGGCAAAAAGAGCATCCGGCCTGTAAATAACTGAGAGGTTATCTGTCTGAAGCAAGGTGCAGACTTGCATATGGCCCAGCTGATAGTCACTGTCACTCACTGTCTCTTGCTTCAGTAAAATCCAGATTGGTTTTACCTTTCTGGTACCGGCTCACACGGTGTGACCGACTGACAGACAGACACAGACCACACTACATATGATATCCGAAACAACAGACCGCATTAGCACTACTGATGGTGATGCAGGCTAAAATGATACTGATTGGATCAAACATTGTACGACAAGGCAAAAATCAATACATCCTCGTTACGTGGGCTGTAATGATGGAGGTACCGTGGAGGTGAAAACAACTTATAGACAGTGGGGATGCAGGGAAGACATTGTGGAAAGTGTTTACGACATCCGGCCTGGAAATGAAGCGGGCTTATTCTCAAAGGAAAAGATACAGAAATATATAGCCCTTCTGGCAAGTTTGCCGAGCGAGCTAAAAAAGAAAATAAGAAAAAAACATTAAGCAAGAGAAGAAGGAAGCAAACTTAAGAAAAAAAGACAGCAAGTGATTAGGTGAACAAGCACACAATCCATATAGTGCCAAAATCACAATGTTTCTATGGCATTAAGGCCCCAGTATCTGCACAGAACTAATGTTCAGCAAAATTGAGAGACAAAAAATGCACCTGGGTACTCACAGCTAGAGCATTCAGACTTACCAGCTGATGGAAGCATAGTGGCCCGATGTATATGGACGTCGTCAAAAGAAACCGGCGTCTGTTGATAGGTCTGTCCATTCATTCTAGCAAGCTGTCGCCAGGCAAGCACCAGATACCCGGTCGCTGGAAACAATACACGACCGTCGATCACGTGTCCGGTCAGATAAGCATCTTCCGAATCCGGTGAAGAGACGTTAATCTCAACGGAGCTGGCAGAGCCATTGGCCGACCCACCGGAGCTGAGCGCAAGGAACTCGGCGGCGGTCGGAACTTCCCAGCTGTCAGTGTGATCCCAGCGAACAAGCGACGACAGCATGGGTGTGTTGGACGACACTGGGAGCTGGATTGGTGGATATAGCGACAACGGGTTCAGGTTTACGCCGTTTGTGTACAGCCTGGAATCACAATAAAAACCAACATCAGTACCAGTGAACATTGATGTAGATAATTTTATGATAATGAATAATATCACTACAGCACTTGCATTTTACCTTGCCGCTATTTTAACGGACGTTTTCCACTCGGTCCATTTGTACGGTAACAGAACCTTTGGAAATTTTTGCGGTTTTTGATAATTTCTGGTTTCCTGTTTTGCCAGGTATTGCAGAAACAACTAGTTAGAAAATGTGAAAAGTAAAGCATCTATTGAGTGCCTATTACCTCAGCAACATGTCTGCAAAAATTATTAAAATCGGGTCATGAATGTCAGTATGTCAGCATTATAGACAAACACAAGTTTATCGGTTTTTGTAGTCACTGTGTATAACACAAAATAAACACTTAAAACTAAACTAGTTGCCAGACTAAGTTGCCTTAAATGACGCCTGGCCTGGAAATGGACTGGGCCTATTCTTAACAGCACGGGGGATGCATGGAAACAGTAGAAACGAAGATGTGTTGCACGTACTTGCCGAGCGATGTGAATAGATGTACAAGGTTGTCCGTCTGTCGCTTGTCCATCAGTCCAACGACGGTGCACGTGCCGGCGAGCGCTCGTCTCAGCACTGCCTGGAGCAGGGAATGTGGGGCGATCTCGACGACGATGGCGTTGTCCGGCACGTGTTCCAGCGCTTCCTGGAACAGCACCGGACTCACCAGATTGTTGACGTGGTAGTCGGCCGACGAGTACAGAGCCAGCTCTGTGTCCCACTGAGACTCCGGTATCGACGAACTGACCCAGCGTTTTGTACGCGCGCGACGCTCACGAATAACCTATACAGAATGCCGATTAATTAAATTAGTTAGTTAGTTGGTGTTTAACGTCCCTTTTCAGCATAAATATATGGCTATATCAGGGACGAAAGGTCATGGGTGGAGTCATCACTACCCAGTATAAGGACGGCCAGCGATATATTAACCTCAACCCTGGCCGCCTTTTTAATCAGCAGCCACCCACAAAGGGAAAGAGATCAAGAGGCTCATTTAAATTATTACACCAGTGCCGACCACAAGACAAAAATAAATCTAACTACAACACAAATACACATGCATCCTTAACTAAAAAAACTAAAATCAACACAAATAAAACTAAAGCCATGTTTAGTCGCCTCCTACGACATCCAGGCATGGAAACAGAGTGGGACTATTCTGGTAGAATGGGAAGGGATGAAAAGCAAGAAGATAGATGAAGCATGAATAAGAAAGGGAAAAAAGGATAAGACACTAAAACATAGAGAAGAAGGTGGGGAAGTAGGAAAGTGACGGGATGAGGGAAATTGGCCCGGGCCCACACGGGGCCGATAAATTGAATTAAGGCTTTACGTCCCACTTAACACAAAACGGGTCCTTTCAAAAACTCTTCTCAGTCAATCTCTTGGATAGTACTGGGGAAACAAAACTCCAATACAAAAAAAACAATAATCACTAAATACACGATCACAAAATACACAAACGTAGGCTAAAACGAAAGAAACCAACCAAAAATAAACCGTCAAGAAATGCTCACATAGACGTGTTTGAGCACAACTGACATTCACAACACAGCATAGAACAGTTTAGATAATTTTCCATCTTAACGTCTAGACAAACATCATAGCTCTGATGCGGATGAACAGAGGGAATCCATGCAAAAAGTACACAGTGCACAACTATTATGCTAACCATCAGCTCCACCCGAATGCTTGTTTTCTGGGTAAACTTGCAGTAGCTAGTTCTCTGCTCACTGTTCTTCTTACACTTATTCTGCAACTCAAGTCTACTCAACTACAGGATAAATGGCACAACTTTTAACACGCAAGATGGCCTTATGCATGCACGTGTGAGGACTTTGGATTTTGCCAAATACAAATGTGCACTTAATAATATCATCAATGCTATTACTACTACGGTTGCTGACAAAAACATAGCTATACATCCCGAGGTTAATGTTGCACAGAAATATCCTCGACAATATGTAGCATTTACTAAAAGCAACAAACACGTACAGGCTCTACAAATGGCTTTTGCTAAGCCAGAGAAGTGGCCATAAAAACTTAAGGGATTATGTAAGAGAAAGTTTTCTTAGTGGCAAAACAACATCGTTTCACACGAAAAACAACTGAATTGGTCTTCTTTTCTGCATTTCCTCCATATGTCAAGCTCAAGTCCGACAAATCAGAGCTTCTAAGGACAACTGCAGTAGCTTCTTACAGGCCAAACAACACTCTTCCCAACATCCAGTCAATGGCGTCAAAGCACAAAGAAAATAAACAATATTAAACTAAACTGGTAAATAAGATAAACTATCAGCTAAAAGTAGCTGGCTAGCAGCGGAGTAAATCGGACCTGCTGGAGTCGTTCTTTGAGTGCTGGAGCTGTCTGCGACATGTAGTACGAGTGGAACGCCACACCACCGCTGTGAACGGCTTTTGCAAACACTCCTTCCTTCTGCAGCTCCGACACAAACGTGGCGACAGAGTTGGCTGGTCCGGAGATGGTGACAGTGTCCGTCGAGTTGTGACACGCAGGTACAACGCCTTCTGGACAGCGAGCATGCGCCTCCTTCCACGTCATTCCTAAACCGACCATCGTCCAGCTAAATTAGACAACTGGCACTCATGAGGTTAAAGCACTCATTTCACAATTCCAGCTACAGGTCGAAATAATCAAAAAGCACACATATACATCCTGCTTTGAGGTCCCTTTCACATTAGAAATTTACTTCAAAATTCTATTTCGAAATTTATGTAAATTAGTCTTTTTTGCCAAAAAAATTTCAATTGTGAACAGTCAACTTTTAATTTTTGCAGCTCAGAACATGTTCTATTTTGGTGCGCTGTTATTGGTCAATCGGCCAATGTTTACGAACATCGAATCGTCACACTCTGAATTGTCGGCCATGTTGTTTACATTATGGCTTTCGGAAGTTTATTTCCAATGTGAATGTGCTCACTTTCAAAAGAAAAATTTTGATTGAAAGTGTTATTTCAAAACAGAATTTCAAAATAAATTTCCAATTAAAATGATCATTTTTCAGGTGAATCTGGGTTACCGGTACTCAGTTTCCTTCTTGTCTTCCTCCAACAGCTTTAAATGAGAACCTTTATTAATAACCGGTGCAGGCTGCCAAAGTAAGTAAGTAAGAAGATTTATATAGCGCAATTATCGTCAAGAACCTCTAATGCACTGAATGCACTAGTATCGAGCAAACAAATACGTTTTAAGTAAACATTTGAAGCAGACTGCACTGATCGCCGGGTCCCGGATGATTTCCCAGATGAGGATAAATGAATGAAAGGCTCAATTACATGCACAATACATCAACAACAGCAGTCAACCGGTATTATCTGGCACTCCCAGTTAACAACTAGAGGATTTCGAGCAGTTAGAAGATGCCAGAGTATCTCCTCAATAGCATTACTTAACACCTGTCTCTATATTGAAAAGTTTCTGCAGAATCCTGGATCAAGATCACACACACATCTAAACAACACAAATACAGTCTATATATTTCACTGGTACGCACCAATGGCGGCCATGCCACCAGCAGGCAAGTTTGCCTCAGACACGCATCGACCCCGCCAGTACGCCGACATAACAGTCTCTTCTGCTGTTAGACAACCGTCCGCATATGCACAGCCGAGTTCGCCGACCGAATGACCAACTATTCCATCCGGTTCTATTCCGAGTGTCCGCAGTACATCGACCAGCGCAACCTGAATAAAATGTCAGTCAAAATGACACAAAATGTACCACAGTCTTTGTTTATTAATCACCCATTACATATCAGCATAATGTGTTACAAATTCTACACCGACACAGTATGCAGTGTTAGCGGCCAATGCCAAATTCAATGAAAGAGGCTAAATTTTGCATTCCCAACTTTCTAAAAACTTTTGGACCAATTTTTAAACTATTCAAATGCAAAGCCACGTCTACCCAGAAAGCAGCTGTGCATAATCTGATTTAAGTCAATTCACTAGGGCCATTTACATGCAAAACATGTATGGGTGTAAACTTTGCAACAGGATACCCACCATCTTTGTCAGAGCTACATACAGGTCACAGTTTTGGGACATTGTAACAATTAATGGCTCAAACAATGTGCTTTAAACACTTCTGCAATCATTAAGACCCTCAGATCTTCAAGAAAAGAGGATATGTATAGGCATTTTCAAACCAAACTTGTAAAATATTAAAACTTGTATATCATCAAAACTACTCACTATTATAACAAATGTTCCACAATTATAAAGACAATCAAATGTGGATGTCCAAAAATCTGTATAAAATGTCTTGCCAGAAATTTTCTGTGAAACCAACGGCAACAAAAATTCCCACTGAAACATTATAAGAACAATAAAAATTATCCCAAAAATCTGACCAGTAAGTCAGCAGTAAAACAAAACTTTCTGTGTGAAACTCAGCATGAGCAACATTCTTTTCACAAAATAGCTAATCATGAAGAGTGAACCTGAATGGCGGCAATGCCGGTGAAGGAATTGACAGTGTCGTTGAAAGTGTCATCTTTGGAGTCCATCAGAAGGTCACAGAGCTGGACACCGTACGGTCTCAAAAGTGCATCCGACCGCATGATGGACTCACGGAAAGAGTCCAGGGTCATTAGGTCGCGACCCATGTGTGGCCACTGAGTTCCCATACCAGCGAACACAAACCACACAGGACGTACTTCCGACGATACTTTCTGGACACAACAAACATGCACGTACGATGTCGACTTTCAGCGGCCAATGTTTCTATACTCAACACAAACAAGACTGGCTGCCTTACAGGTTCCAACATTTAACCAAAGAAATATTACCATAAAACAGCCTTTTTGCACCGAGAGTACCCCAGAGTAAGCCGAAATGCACATTGCAAAGGGTCAAAAGTCACAGTACCCTGCAAGCCTAGTAACCATGGTAACCAGCAGTGTTTACATCTACGAGTAGGCCGCAGTATCGGCCTGCAAGGGTCCATGACCTTTGACCCATGCTAGCATGCAACCATGCTGCGAGGTGTGCAATTCGCTTATTGACAACTTCTTGACCTCAACAACCTTTTAAATATATTACACCAAAAACTCACTAACAAATGTATATATATGTCAAGTCGGGAGTACATTTAGACAGGATTAGAATGAAAACCTGGAACTGCCAAAATCTGTAAATGCAAATATGGTACGACTAACTTTATCTCCATAACTATCACAATCATCTGAATACTTTACATGATACTATTATAACTTATAACAGAGACTTACTTTTATCAATTGAACTCTGGGTCATAAAAAATTTGAACTTTACATACCTAAACACAAAGATGCCACAATACAAAATAACACCAGAAAACCAGAGCCAGGTTTCATTGCCTTTAACAAGATCCAGCATGAAAATGGAGCACACCCAATTATTTTTGTAGCCCTGGAGCCCATAGAGGGGAATAAATAAGGCTGTGTACCTCAACCGTCTGTCGACTGGCGGCAGTGTTGACAAGAGCAGCTCCGCGGTATGGATGAGTGACGGTCGACAATTCGCCGACACTGCTCTGCAGCAAGCACTGCATCTCGATGTCGGTCGGATGCTGCGACGCCTCGGCGAGTGTTGCCTCGACACCCTCCTTCGTTCTTCCGGCGCACGTCACCAGCCGTGCCGACATCGTGGCTGCGTGCGCGGTCGGCGTGTGTGTCACGGTGTCCGGAGTCTTGAGTAGCACGTGAACATTGGAGCCGCCGAAACCAAACGAGTTGATGCCGACGTAGCCACCGTCCCACGGCATACGCTCACATACGACCTGGCAATTGTCACAGCACATCGGCATTTATTATATACAACAAACACGGACAATCAATCAACATCGCTTTAAAAACTTTACAGGTAAGGGACGCATGTCTCATTCCATTTGCGGATCGAACTTGTGTGACTGGAAAACTACATAATCCCTCGCTAACCTATGCCACGCTGTAGCACCTTCTAAACAGCACATAGCATACTAAACAAATCTCAGATTAACTTTACAAGAGTAGGGATGGCAAAACTGGGGTAGTAAATGTCAGAATCGACACAATAAAAACCAGCTTCATCTGTCTAGACTTTGAGCCAAAACATACCAGCGCTACGCATCATCAGGTTTGTTCCAAAGTGAGTGAGTAGTTTCTTAATGACAAATCAGCACAATATAGGCTATTCTGTGCCAAACATAAAAAAACCGATGACAAATGGCATGTGTTTCTAAGGGCAATATCCCCTTCCTGTCACCCAAAAAACAGTGTCAAATGGTTTCGAACCACGGATGCCTAATCAGAGAAAGTCACACACTGACCTTCCTTTCTACATCCACCAACCGACTGTTAAGGATACTGTTCCCTAAATGCTGCCTCCATAATGCCAGTAAGTCAGCTAATCAGAAGAAAACAAGCATATAATAACCTTCAACCTGCCGTCGTGCAAGCCTGGAATATCTGGGTTTGGTTGAGCGAAATGCAAATTGGCGGGAACGGCGTGATCGTGTATTGCAATCAGAACTTTAGCCATGGCAGCAAGACCGGACGCCGGCTCCGGATGTCCCATGTTGGACTTGGTGGAGCCAACGAGCAGCGGGGCGGATCGGCCGTTGCTGCAGAACACGTCCGTGACGCTGTTCATTTCCTGCGGATCACCGGCGGCCGTACCGGTACCGTGGAGTTCAAGGTATGACACGTTCGACGGATCGACGCCGGCCTCGTTGTACACCTCCAGCAACAAACTCTTCTGCATCTCGCCAGATGGAAATGTGATGCCTAGCAGCAACACGCACCACTGCAGACATTTCTTAACAAAACAACAACGACGATGACAACAACAACCACCTTTTGTTTAACGGCCTCTTTTTTGATCGTTCAATCGTATTTGCCAGGTGGCACCCACGTGCACTCCCATCTAATATATGGTTCTACTAAAATTCCTGCACCAGTCAGTCACATCTCCGAATCAAAGAGGCAATCAACTATCTAACCACTCGGGTTGATGATGGTAGTAGACACTAAACTATTTTCTTGTGGCATCTTAAACAACAAAAAATAAAATAAAAATACCTTGGTCTTTGAAACCATCTGCATTGGTTTTCGAATGAATCAGGGTGGCATAGATACGCCTTGCCGATTCCTTCTTTTGTAAATAGACGGCAACGATGGCTTCACTGCGACAATAGCCATTGCCTGCACAGACAAAAAATCAGCATTCATGTAACAGAAACTAATATGTATTTCACTTTGTAGTTCAGGCTTAAAAGTTATTCGAAGTTCAAAGTTGAAGCGCTTAAATTTATACAGTCCCCAGAAATGCATAATCGAGTTTAACCGACCTGACGTATCAAAGGACTTGCAGGCGCCATCTGGTGAGAGCATTCCAAGCTTTGCGAACTGCGCAGTCGTGCTTGGATGCATGCAGAGGCTCGTGCCTCCGACGATCGCCGCGTCACACTGACCAGTACGAATGGCTCGCAGGGCATGGTCAAGAGCCAGAAGGCTGGATGAACACGCTGTGTCAACCGCATAACTAGGACCTGCAATAAATATTCAATGATAACCATTAACCACATGACTAGATATGATACATTATGATACGATCTGTAACATTCCAGTGGACATTTTACTGCCAAATCTCTGTGTTGGCCAGTTCCCTGTTCTCTTCTTCTACCTGTTCTGAAACAAAACCACTTAAATATGTCGTACAGGTCTTTATGGACTAGACGTTTTTCCTACCATTTTCCAGCAACAGAGTTAATACACTGAAGAAAACTGAAGGCACTTGAGGAAACACAATATGTTATGATCAGGTACAATAATATATGTACAGCAATGTAAGCTGACAGGCAGCCAGCTCAGTCTGCATACAAATGGTACAAAGTTACCACTGGAAATTAATGAAACAAAACTAAACATAAAACCGACTAAATACAGACAACTACCATTTTATGGACATTATACAGGCCAACCTGCGCTAGCTGGCAGCTCATATAAGAACTGGGGAATTTTATTGGAGTAAAGTTTTACTTCCTGCGTGTCGTAGCACATTCAGATTACAATGATAATAGTTATCAACACCGTCTCTGTACCACTCTGACTAAATATAGAAACAGGTAGTAAAAGAAATTAGCTGTGTGATAAAAAAAACTAAGCAGTTAAAACCTATACTACACACTGCTCACAAACATCTCAACAACAATAAATGAATCAAGACACAGCACTACACTAATTGACTATGCAATGCTCTCACACTGCTGGGTTGGCAATATGGTATGAACTTGGCTTGTAAAACTTTCTTCATTAACGATTCCAAAAGGTTTTCCAAAAAGCTCTCTGGTATCACGGTATGCACTGAGAGTAGGTCGGCCACTCATAAACTAACAGCAGTGTTGGCACTGAAGCCACATAGCAGTCACATGCACAACAGATACCTTTAAAGTCGAAGAAGTACGACAGCCTGTTAGCAAACATTGATCGCGTGCATCCAGTCATCTCATAACCCGTGACCCGTTCAGCATCCGCAGTCCACGCATCGTGAGCTTCTGATGCACTGCAGCCGATGAACACTCCCGTTCGGCTGCCACGAACGCTCTGTGGGTTCACTCCTAGTGACAGCAAAATCACGGCTGCAGAATAGGACCAAGTAAGGATCATCACACAACAGACATTATTGAGCAAGGTATATGGCATAATGCTAAGGTAAGATTTTGTGCTCAAAGCTCATTGTCAAGTAATGGAATTGTGGTTCATTTTAATACTCTAGGTGTATTTCAACTTACTTTGTACTTGCGTATGCATTTTTGTGCACGTGTTCTCTTTTATGTAGTTCAGTACTTTTTATGGACTGAATCAATAAAGTGAATGAATGAATATGCCTCAAAGGACTGCCACTGTCTAAGTCGTCAACCGCCCTGACAAACATGGGCGAGTAAAACACATAAATGGACACTTTTGGTCACTCACTTTCTGCTATAGAAGCAGACAGCAGTAAGAACAGATCATTGAGCGAAGGAACGTTATTCCTGTAGTATCGACTGCCCAAACGCCAGTACTCATTTACATATTCAGTCAGCACTAAAATGTATACGTAATAAGCGGCTAACCTGCATCAAGAAGAGCTTCATAAGTTACTTCTAGCAGCAACCTGAGCTGTGGATCCATTCCATTTGCTTGTTTGGGATGGACACCAAAAAACGAGGCATCAAATTTTGTTAGATCCTTGAGCTTGCCGGATCGTCTTGGCATACCAAACAAACCTGAGCCACAAAACACACTTAATGTAATACAGAGCTACAGGTGAAATGTGCGACAGTTTTCCGAAAACTGTAATTAATACTGACAGATTATCACAAAAGAATGTATGGACAATGGAGATTTGCCATCATCCGCATTGCACATAGCCCATATTCAGGCTTAGGCATATTCAGTTCTTAATTACCTAATATATGCATGGCATATAAATTTTGGCGGGGCACAACTATTTGTCACTTTTTGCTTATAAAATTTTGTGAAAGCACATCTTTTTATTACTTATGTGATAAAAGTCTCAACTAGAGTTGTTAACAGTTAACCAGTCCTAAATCTGGGACCGGTTACGTCTGGCACAGTCAGGTTAACCGTACTTGTTCCCATCTGCAGCCTCCTACTGCCCTACATCTTGTCTATCAACTGTGGACTAGTACTGCTTAGTGTCTGCTGCTGCTGCTGCTGTACATCGCAGTCTCAACTAACGTCAACCAGCCAACTGGGTATCAAATTACCGGTAACTAGGACATGGCCATCTCTAGCAACAGACAACAGCTTGAGACCGTGGGACCGGGCATTGAGGGGACGAGGTGAGTGGCCTTAATTGCCAAGCCATACTTAGACCCATTGACGCTGCGCTGGAGGAGACGTCAACCGGTGCCAGTCACGGCCATCGCCATGGACGTGCGCCAGTCCATGCAACAGAAGTGCATTGCGTGGGTGGGGGGCATTTTAGTAGCGATGTCACTCACTGTGACGTCATTCTGTTACGTGGGCAGTGAGCGCCTGTAGGAATGAGTACAGTTAACCGGTCCTTTTACGCACGGTTAACCGGTCCCAATTAGTGGGCGGTCATAACAACTCTAGTCTCAACTCTCAACGACATTTTCTCATCTTGAGACAGCATCTTCACTGTCTTGCTGTTGAGGGTTATTGTCTTGGTCTTGGACCACAACAGTTCAAGACATCTAGCAATTGACAAGACAGTTCAATGTTTCAGTCTTGGTTTTGCACTCATGCACTCATTTCATATTAAACCTAAAATTTTCAAAAAATGTACCAGTGGTAACAGCTGTAATACACAACTTTTCACTCTAAGTAACCCCAATATAAACAGTTACTCAACACATAAAGCACTTAAACACACTGGTGCTTAGCTCACCTGGTTCCCACCGTCTGTCATCATCTGTAATCATATCCTCTCCATTTATCAAATGTTCACGGAACTCAGCAATATTGTCAGACTCGGGAAGTCGGCCCGACAAACCTGAAACTACCACTTCTGCAGCACTACTGTGCCTCATCTCTGCAGTATGTGAGAGTTCTAGCATCTCATCAAGTATGTTTCAGAGGACCTAAGCACAACACAACCATCAGTTCAGTGAACATCTAAAGTCAAGTCCAGTTCCGCCGTAGCATTCACATAACAACTATGAAATAAATACCGGTAATAACGGTAATACAACACACATAAGCAACAAAACTCACACCAGTATGCTTGCTCTGTGCATTTACAGACAGAAAAATTGTTCTTAAGATGTTACTGCACCAGTATCTGTAGTCTGTACGTTTTCCAGAAACCTTAAACATGCCGTTTTTGATTTACCTGGCTTAACCTGAGTAACTCCAAAAAAGAATGTCTCTTAAAGAAAGGCAGTGCTTAGAGTCTGTGAGGATCTGCTCCCTCTCAGAATTTTAAAAATTCTAAACTTCCCTGAAAACTTTGAAAATGGTAGCGTGAAAATAGGGAAAGGAACAGCCCCCAGGTTCTTTCACAATATCCCAAATGTAAACA
>Ga0209782_1000353_pt1 | contig 19034 bp, 11 predicted proteins | sample WorMetmaBAHAMAS1_FD_187390 | JGI IMG/M metagenome (GOLD analysis project Ga0209782, IMG submission 187390) | Marine gutless worms symbiont microbial communities from Max Planck institute for Marine Microbiology, Germany - Inanidrilus... | ecosystem: Host-associated > Annelida > Digestive system...
TTCTCAATGACTACAAAACCAAGCATTAACTTAACTAATTTTAGTCCACAAAAATCAACTAAATCTCCATGGTTACTTGGCTAAAATATTTTTGTCATATTAATGGTATGAAAGCCTTACACCGTATATTACATCATTTGATAATCTTCCTCTATAATTTTGAGCTTTGACAACAGGTATTAGATATTCTCATTCAAAAGCCCTAAACAAGCAGATATACATATAAAAAATATAATATGATAGACTGATAATATTATGCGGCCCTGCAAACAGGAAACCCCACCATTTCTGTCTACGTAATAATAACTTTGAAGAAAATCAAATTTACTCAAAATTTTCTTGCAAGCTGTGCTACTGATATCAAACTGCATCACATTTACAAAGCATGTTTATAAAGCAGTCTGTGTAGAGGTTACTTTTGGGGTTTAACGCTCAACACAAAGTGGCTGTGTAAAAAAGGGTCAGTGAACACAAATGTGCGAGTGAGCGTTTGTGCATGTGGAAATTATCTCCGTGGCACACGTGACAAGATAGGTAAATAAAGGTCAAAACGTCAAAGGTTAAAGCCAAAGTCTATTGGCTACGTAAACCTGAGCTATAGAGGGTGACACAGACTGAAGAAAATATATGATAAATGCGACATGGGCTAAGCCACAGGAAATTAAACAATAACAACGCAATGCTTGACAAATTACATCACAAATCAAAACAATTTTTTAGTCCACATTGCCACCAGTCTGCAACACAGTCAGCGAGCAAGTGGGAAAATCCAGTCGGAATGCTGGTCAGAGGCTTGCGGTAAAATCCCAACGTCAAACCCCTCCTAAGTGCCCCGCCTTGCTAATAGATCATTCCTTGGATCCACCTCAGTCCACAGCCGAAATGCCATCTCAATCGGTTCAGCCATTTTTGCACAGCTCGCAGTTTAGCACAGACCACACAATATATGACATCTGTAGCAAGAGGCCATATCCACATCCACTCACCACACGTAGACAATGCGGTCTACTAATACTTGCTATTGCTTGTAGAATAATGGTTATATTTACTTATTAACTCATACGCCGTTCCTATTTATCACACACGTAAGGATCGAGCAGACTCAGAACATCGCCAACTAGATGTAGGCTTCCGACGCACAGGACCTGAATGTGGTCGGCAGATTTCAGGCACTGCGGCAGACCCTGAATCGATACCGCGGTGTCGTCTTCGTGGAGAAGTCGCAAGTCGCGGCCTCGCGACAGCCAGATTAGGCTGTCCGCGATGCAGTTGAAAGTCACTGTTGGCATCGAACCATTGTGGGTGTCCGGTGACAATCCGGGGGCGTGCTGGAGTGGGGATGTGGCAGTTGTGAGATGTTGGGGTTGGGGTACGGAGGACGGATGGTTGTTGATGCGAGAAGAGATAAGATCCAGCCACATGGACCGGTTGTCGGCACAGCGACGCAACTGTCCGTCAAGTGTCGCGTTCATGTCAATTGAATCTAAACATCGTCATTATCGTCAACATCAATATCATCTGCAAAAGCTAGAGTAGTTCTATAGTGCTAAGGCACTGCCAGCAGGACTCCATCGCTAAGTAAATACTGTACACTGTGTCTCAAAAAAACAACACCGATGTAGCATACTATAACTTCAACACACATCAACTGATTTTGGTAATTTTTGGCAGATATGTTGCCGAGAGAGTACACTATTTATTTATTTATTTAACGACAAAGGACCCGGAGGTCACTAACATGTCAAAACGTGGTTATAGTACACGTACAAAAATACAGTGCATACATATAACATAAAAGACATGGACACAATCAACATAAAAACAAATCTAAAAACTAGACTTAAAGGCATTATTAGCTACATAATTAAAGAACCAACCAACAACATAATTGGAAAAGCAGATGTAGACCCTATTATGACTAATATTTTGTAAACTGACATCACTATCAACCAAAATGATTAAGTTCAGTTTATTTACTAAGAGTTAACTGTCCTAATACATTATTTCTCATGTGCCTTCCTTCACCTAGCCCCACAACACATTACATTACTTTAGTTATTTGGTTTACACTAGTTACAAACTGGCCACTGGCGTATTACATAATTCACATTTAAAAACTATAACACACATAACACTAAGCACTAAAATAAAGTTAAAAAATATGAGACTTAAGATGACGTTTAAAAACTGTAGGGTCTGAAATGATGTGAATGGATACTGGAAGTAAGTAAGTAAGTAAGTATGTAAACGACTTATATAGCACCAGGTCTTAAGAAGAATCAGGGCGCATGGACAAAGATATTCTAGGCAAGATGGACAGCTGAACGGGGGTAAGCTGACTGAGAATAAGATGTCTTTAGATGACGTCTGAAAGTAGGAAGTGACTGCGCCCAAGCAGACGGACAAGCCACAGAAAATGCCCGTTCTCTAAGCCTGGTAAACCCACCACACCATCTCCGCACTAGTGACGGACCATGTCTCAGATTCAGCCTTTGTGACTGCCTACATATGCACGTTATCAACGCTAATATCAAACTGAACTGAACTGAATTGACAAACCTTCCGATCGGCGGCCGGATAGACGTTGAATGTTGGGACAGAAGACGGCACAATCGAAACCACAGCTCTGTCAAGTGATGCAACGTATTTCAATAATGAAAACAAAACCAAAGAACCAAAAACCACGGTTCAACGCTTCAAGAAAACAAGTGGCACGTGCCCGGATAAATGGTGCAAATATATAAATCATCAAAAGGCTGCACCAGTGCATCGTGAGAATATTCGGCACCCACACTGATATGCATTTTACTGAATGAACCAAAAACTACTTATTTCAATGTAACCAGGCATCCAACTTAAAATTATGTATTGCAGTAGTAAATCAGAGAATGCCTTGTTCACCACCGCACGACCAGCACAGAAGACTAAGGCCAGAGCCTGAAGACGACACGTGACCGCAAGACAGCAGCTTTGGCTTAGAAAACTGTCTCAAGACTAAGATTTGAGACGACAACCACACAATAGTTCTAGCAACAATTCCATTCAACAGAAATTATGCAGGTGGATTTGCATGCAGGGTGGCAACAATACAAGATAGTTTGTCACAGGTGTTAAGTCCCGGGACAAAAAAGAAACTGGATGTTTTCCCACGGACGTTATTCCCCATCGCTGCCACTGCGACCATGTATGTACTGTCACTGTTGTCCTTGGTGGTATTGGCAATGAACCGTTGACATAAAGAGTGCAACATATATTGCCTCTCATGTCAGTTGCTGGATTGAGAATGTATCAGGCTAGATGGGGAACTGAAGTCAGTTCTTAGAGTTTCATTAGTGTTATGACATTGTTGGTCGGATGGCCTATAAAAACCTTCCTCCATTTACTCTCAGAGATATCCAGTGAGTGGGTGAGTAGTTTCTTAACAGCACAAATTATAGGCTATTCAGTGCCAGAAAGTTGACAATAATACAATGTAAACAATAACGACTGATAAATGAAGAAACGTAAAACCAAGGCTATCGCATTATTATAAAACTGATATAACAAAAATTACATGTATAGTTGATTATAAAAATGAGTTTCTTTCATAAAATTAATAACACTAACAGAGTTCACTGTGAAATACTCTTCACAGACATAGAGATCTTTAGGGAGACCTGGCCAAATGCAGAATAATATCGGAATACAAGGCCTATTAAACAAAAACAAAAAAAGACAGTGGTCCCATTAGTAGCAGTCAGTGGTTAACAGTACAGTGACTACAACAAAAATACAAAAAGTGCACAATGACGTAAAAAAGCCCTAAATACAACAATAGGCCCGTTTTTGAGCAGCAGACAGGGCGAGTCTGGTAGGTGTTTGGTATGTAAACATGGTAGTCACGTGACTGATATACCGAAAGCTGACTGGCCTGGCATAAAAAATAAACAACTAACAGCCACGCCCTGTTAGGTTCTGGTAGGTGACCAAAAACGTGCCTAGTGTCTACAAGATGAATCTGTTGGTACCAGCAGGGGTGTCATCAACGGCTGAGGTTTGCGCTCACCAGTCGAGTTGAACAACAGTACGCGAGCAGCACGCTGACTGCACACACATTTTGGTCGTTTGGCATAGCGGTAGCATCGTTCATCACAGGAATAAAGTTACTCTACGTTGAGCCCGGTTAGTACTTGGATGGGTGACCATCTTCGGGCGGGTAAACCACCACCGTATATAAGCAAGCCAACTAGGTCAACTCAAACCTGGATCCCTTCCGGGGTTGCTAAATTGAGTACCAGCCTCAATTGGCTTGGTTAAAGGTGGGAATGTAATGTCTACCCGGTGGCAGGCAACACCGTGTGATCCCACATGGCACACGAGTTCCCGTAGCGGTGAGGCATGTTTGCGAACTGCTATGCACCCGGTTACTTTACTTTGCTTACATTTCAACACTCAGTACCAGTACAGCCGCAATGACGAACTCGTCTCACACATTACACACAGTGCGCTGAATGAATAACTGAACATCAGTGACGGACGACTGTGTAGCAGTTTGCAACAAGCCGCATCGCCACGGGAACTCACGTGCCTTACGGGATCACACAGTGTTACCTGCCATGCACCCGGTACAGGTAACGTCCCCGCCTTGACCTCAGCCAATTAAAGCTGGTGCTCCCTTTATCCACCCAGGAGGGATGCAAAGCTGAGTTGACTTAGTTGGCTGGGTTGCATATCAAGATGGTATATCCACCCATCCCAGTACTAATACAGTACAATATACCAAATATTTATAATGCTCTCAAAAAAAACTGTGATTCAAACACATTTAGTGATACAATTTGAAGTACAGCGATTTGACTTGAAAGCTCTTAATTCGACTAGAAAAATTTGTGAATTTGTAAGTCGATTTAACAGATTTAAATTGTGACATATCAGCTACTTGTCTCCACCCATCAAACAGTGTTGGATTTGATTATCAACAGATGCTTTGGATGCAGTTTAATGCTGAAACTAAACTGGACTAGCTGACTAATGGACCGTATAAATGTACCGTGCCTGAACAAAGTATAGTGTTTTGTTATGCCTTAAATGTGGTGTAATGAATTTTTCCATTCAATTAAGTATTGACAAATTTATTTATGCATTCATTTTCATGAAAGATTTGAGATTTGATTTGAGATCTAATCCAGAAAATACAAATACAAATGGGAATTTAGTTAAATCCATTAAGGAAAAGATCAGACAATTAAGCATCAAATTTGCCCATCAGTGCTGAACACAGAATACGAGAGAAAGAATGAAAACCCAACGACGAAGAATACCGACAGCGGCATACTCAGTTGTTCCGCCTTCGACTTCTCGTTGAACCATTCAACACACATCTGAATCGATACACAGAGACGCAAGCATTCACACACGTTGATTCATTGAGTTAGGAATTCTCGTCGTACTCGACATACAGATACTAGGTCACTTCAGATAAGTTCTTCCTAGTCAATCATTTAGCTTGGTACTGATGCAAAAAGCTCAGCAGACGCTGAGATAGTGCGACATGCGAACCACTGGATGCACAGATTATTGCCACCAAACTGCACGACTCCACATCTTTTCCATACCCAGTTGTCTTCCTCTGTAGAATTGGGAATTACAGGATAGTATGATGTGGGTTTGCTTCGGCACACAGATAGCCAAAACATTGATTTCCATTTTTTTGCGCTATATGATTAAAACCCGTCACCAACATCACGGACAGACCAAGTGACAGACGTACATCATGCTCGTAGCATAAACAAGACATGCATATATGGCATGTGGCACTAAAAACTAAACCTAATACAAGAAAAGCAGACATGTACTGATAAACCAAAAGATACTAAAACACAAAATAACACAAAGACTATACCACGGCTTGGTGTCCTTGTGTGATGCTAGCTTAGAAATGGTTGTGCCAATTATTACAGCAATGGGCCGAGGTGAAACAGAAACAGCAGCTGACATACGAACCGTTGCCACTGCTGACCATATTAGTTTGTTTAATAGGCTGAATAATGATAATTGCAGTGTGTACTCAACACAACGACGAAACAGTTGACAATTAGCAAACGTAACAACTCACCTGTATACTCTCAACCGTGTGGGCACCATCCAGGTAATACGTCACACCTGGTCCAGTGATCACCTGAGTCCTACCTGGCCAGCTACATGTTCTCAAGCCTACATCGTCACAACATACTACTCACCGACGTGGGTCCTATCTATGTCACACCTCAAGACGTGGTGACATTATAAAACAATACATTTCAAACAATACTGGTTGGTGGTTTGGCACAGTGGTACGTCGTTTTTCGCATCAACAAAGTTACTCGACATCGAGCCTGGTTAGTACTGGGATAGGTGACCATTCTTGGGCAGTATACCACCTCGGTATGTAACCAGCCAACTAGGTGCATCCGTCCGGGGTCACAAAACTGAGTACCAGCTAAAACTGGCTGGGGCAAAGGCAAGAATATAACCTCTGCCAGGTGTCAGGTAACACTGTGTGATCCCATATGTCATGTGAGTTCCCGTATCCTGTAAGGCTGGTTGCAAACTGATGTACTTAAATTACTTAGTTATTTGACTGGCTTCCATCAGTGCACTGAAATCCTTTGTGTTTTGATGCTGTCAGTTTGTTGATGAGAAGGTCATTCAGACGATAAGAACCTCAGTCATTCATTGCCAATGATTTAGTGTTGCAACTACTCAGGAGACCAAATAAGAAGAAATACAGCTGTCACAGGTTAGTCTGAAAAATGACCGTCCAACAGTAGTAGCTAATAGGTTTGTCGGTGCTACAACAAATGCAAACAAACTCTACATATGAAAATCTGAAAAATAACTAATTTAGTGCTTAATTCTGGCTGTTGTGGTTTGCTGGTATTTCTAACGTCACTCGTCTTGTAACGATCTTTGGCTGTCATAACGAGATCTTCAAACATTAACTTACCATCATACAATCTTGCCACATCTGAAGTCGAGGAACTTTAAATGACCTTAAGATAATCCTACTACGGAACCAACACATTTAACGGATCTTTAACCAGGCCAGCCCATGTAAACTGGCACCAGAAAAAAAAACATTTACTCACTCACTTTCAATCTTTGTGGGAATTATTCAACATACTTAATTGACTTTCTCCATTTACCCTGGTCCACAGTTTCCTCCTTGTTTAGACAACCTTTAGATAAAAATCTTAATATTTTTAGCCATGTCACATAGCGAAAGCAGTTCTTATGAGAGACTTTCTTCTTTGTCTTCTTGTTCTTCTTGTTGCGAAGTATGAATCTCCTAATTTCAATAAATTATAACTCCACAACAGTTCTTCCTAGACCTCAGGTTACTATAGAACACTAATAGGAAGTCGTACCTTGCTAATCAAATGCAACCGTCTGTCAAAAGTACACAAGGATCATTCTCAATGGAGATATAATGGATATCATACACACATGCCCTTAGTTTTTCTTTGACCAATCTCCTTGGCTAAAAATAATTAAGGCTGGCTCGGACATGGTTATCTCAAACAGGATGTTTGGAATAATCTTTGGGGTAACCGCCGAAGCTAAGTTCTACTGGCCGGATGTCCTTCCTGTCACCGAAGCAACACTGTCAAAGCACTGACATGAATATACATTACAGACAACATATCAGGTATCAGTAATCATGAATATTCAACACAGCGCAGCAAAGAGCAATTAACCGGCAGCCATCTGTGAGTCGACGGTGAACGGTTGTGCTTCTCTAATGACGTCATTCTTAATGCCATCCTCAACACTGCCATTCATACCTGTCAAGAAACAAGTTTCGTCCGACGTTACATATTCTATGGCAATCTTCATAATCCTGGTATAAATGCTGTACAAATCATAAAATCTTTTGTCACAGACCACAAGCACGGAACCGTTAGGGTTCCTCGAGAATGTTCTGGTGTTTGTTGGTTACATAGATTACTACTGGTTAGTACCTGTGTAATCTGTCTATCAGTTAGACAAGCCAAACTTTTCTGTAAATGCCACCGGCATACTGTCGGTTGTCAAAAAAGTGACAACCATTACAGAGCTCAACAGGATGTGTCATGTCTTTGAAACATTGGAGGTGTGCAATAAAATTAATGCAGCAATAAAATAAAATAAAATAAAATGCTTGCTGCAACATTTACTTTTTTACTGTTTTTCATATGCAGACAGTTTAGGTGAGAGAATTTCATTACGACAGGTAGCCCAGGTGGGACAGCCTATTATCTCAACCATCGCATCGTGCCTTATCCCATTTCAAATATGAGATAATAATGTATATTTTTAATGCAAACCCAGCTGATCCCCTACAATTTTCTTTTGCTATGTGTTCTATATCATTGCTCTTGTTGTGCTAGACCGAAACTTTTAATATCTTTCTTATCAACATCGTACATGGCCAGGTCAGCATACGAACGGACGGACAGACGGACGTCACTGCTTGTAGCGTAAGGACATGCACGTCGTGCTAAAATCTAAACTTACAGCAAGAGCGAGTGTCGAGCCAAATGCGACTGAGCTGTAGCGCAAGCGATGCGTTGAAGTTCTGGTGCAAGCCGGGAATGCCAAGTGACATTGTCTCACGCTGGATGGCCGTATATGTACCGAGTGGAGGCGCAACTTGCAACGGACACTACGCGCAACAAATACACAACTCACAGACGGTGCAAAAATATCTGGGACAGTGGACACTCTATGCCAAATATGACACAAATGTCGGTAATAGCCAAGTTGCCGTTAGGATGCAGGGTTCCCACTCTCTGGCTAGAAAAAAATCCAGGAGTTTTCCAGTCTAATTTTAGCATTTTTCAGGTGCTTTCGGTCATAGTTTGCAGCTGAAATATATAAAACACAAGACATTCGTCATTGACGTTCACCATTCATTCCTTTCTAACATAAATTAACTTGTACATGATACAGCCGTTACAGTGTCAAAACCAGTTTAAATCGATCTTTCATACCAAAAATTCCAGGTCTAACAAAAAATCCCAGGAGTTTTCCAGGTTTTCCAGGTGAGAGGAAACCTGGGATGTTGAAGGCTGAAGTTACTAGGTGTCACTAGGTGCCAAAAGCAATTCCAGTCAAATTATAAGCCGATAAAGTCAGTGGAACCGTAATCGCCAACTGAGTCGCTGGTCACTATACAAAATGACCAAAACTGGCATTAGTTTTTCCCTGCTCTTCACACTCAACATCAACTTTCAAATATTTTCCCTGATATCTGTGTCTATTTTGTGCTTTTGTTTTTCTTACTGCATGTATGTTGTGTTATTCTCAGCACAGTGGGGTGGATCTAATGGGATTGAAGCCCAGTTCTTAGGACCTCTCTTCCTTCAGTGCTTTGAAACTGTTGGTTGGGCCTTTTGACCCATAAAACCCGTCCCCGATATGACCTATGATGTGTTTGGTGGGATGTTAAACCTTGCTCAATTCAATCCTGACATCAAGCAAAATTCCCAAAATGTTTCCGACATTCCCTGTCCTTTCCAGTTCGATGACTACTCCACGTCAGTTGGAACCTCGCAGACTGGAAACTTATCACGCTGATTTCTTGCACACGTTAAAAATAGAACACACAGTCTATGTTGCCTAGTGCTCTAAAAAGAACGCAACGTTGATTTACCCCGATTTCGTCGGCGCGATCTTTGAGAACTTGCAATGCCGATGCAGGCTGAGGAACCGTCACTGCTGGAACACCAGGCTGACAAATACACACATACATACAGACTACACACCAGACAGACAGATAGAGAGACTAACAGAGGCAGAGAGACAGGAACATATGGACAATATGCACAATAACATCCATAAATTGTGTTGGTTTTGAAACTAAAGCTTACGTGCGACACGGTGAATACCCCCTGATTACTGACAAACAGACAATTCCAATGGACTGCTAATGCTCATTCGCAATTACCACTGGCTGAACTCGGCAAGCCGAATTCTAATATCGACCTGCTCCGCACCACTGGTTCAAACGGGAGAGTGTAAACGATTTTCACTGCCTGACCTTTGACCTACGACTGACCTACAATCCCAGGCTAGCCAAGGTCAAGGTCGACATTCATGCCAAAAATCAAGGTCATAGGTTAAACGGTTCAAACAGGAGAATGCCCACAGACAAACGGACGGACACACACACTGATGCTACCAAACGTATTATCGCCCTGCTACGCGGTCGATAACAATTCTGACAAAGCTCAATGTCGATCAGAATAATTTTGTGCTGCATTGTCAATGAAAAAATTACCAACTGGTAAACAGTATCACAGCATCTTACACGTTCAAGCTGTACTCTATTTCAATGTTATAAACTAACACAAAACCGCAATCAATTTGTAGCTCTGATGTATTGATTGCGTTACAATTTTACGTCTCACCTGACATAAAATAGGTAAGTGCATTTGTCAGCTATCTGACAGAAGTGAAAAAGTACTGCAGATATAGACAGTGTTAATCAATGCAGCAGCGTTCTGCTTAAAGCAAAACACAATTAACATGCTGAAAAACAGCAGCCACATTAAAACGGTATCATCAGTCGATAACTGTGAAATGCAATAATCAGCTGACAAAGCAGCTGATTCCACTATTTAATGACGTCAGGGTCGACACATGCCTACGGACTTTGGCAGTGATAGCTCGAGCTGTTTTCCTCTTGGAGCATGGATAGGCACACAGACAGTTCACAGATACAACTGATCACATTACCCACACTTCAATTACTGCTGGCTACAGCAACAAGTAGTTAAGTCATCAGTTACCGGTACACACCTTGAATATTCCGGCTTTGTGCCACGCAATGCTCTCTACGGTGTTGCCAAGAACGCTCGTATGATCAATGCCGAGACTTGTGACTCCGCAAACAACCGGACGGCTAACAGTTACGCAGATTTCTCCGTTAACAATTACCGACTAATTGACTGAGCTAAGATCTAACGTCCCACTTGCAGGCTGTCTAACAGATCAGCAGGTCTGATTTCCAGTAGATTTCCGTGAGTTTCCGGGAGACATTTTGATAAAAATTCGGTAGAATTCGAGGTTTCTGAACGGTAAATTTTAACTTAAATGAAGAAGCATGTGGTGACGGGCCCCATCAGACACCTATCGCAGTGCCATCCAAGCATCGCACGAATTCAGCCAAAAAATTTCCGGGAGATTCTGCAAATTTCCAGAAGATTTCCGGGAGTTTTAAGACACCCTGCATTTGACACTAAATAAGTCACATCAGACATGCTCTTCCCAGCCAATCAGCACCGCATTGTACAATTACCACGTTGCTGATGAATTTACATGGCCAGCTAACTGCAGCTGCACGAGTGCTTGGCAGCGAGTCAAATCTCCGCAGATGCATTCGACGTTTCAGTTGTGTTAACACTAACTGATATGAGCGACAGGCAAATCGAGACTCCACTAAGGGCGGGTTGCACCAACCTCACTTAAATCGTCACTTAGCTAATGGCGACTTAACTTTAAGTAGTCATTAAATCGCCAATTATATCTCCACTTGATTAGCAGTTAAGTGACGATAGCGCAATGCGTTTATACTAATCTCCAATTAAGTCTAAGTTAATTCGAGATTTAAGGACTAATTAAGTTAAGTATGGATGGTGCAACGGGCCCTAAAGAACATAGCAGACTCAATCTGCCGCAGTTTCACGGGTGCATCAACACACAACTGCACCAAATAATCTTTGAAATAATGTATAATAAAATGCCCAAAGTAAGATGGAAACAGGCTGCATTGTCACCCCTCTTGGCAGAGAATGGGCTCGTCCACTGCATGCATTAGGTGTGCAATGCCAACTAAAGTCGAGTGCAAGTAGGTGGACACAGGTACGTTACATCCACACTGCAGCAACGCATGCATTACTATACTTTACAATGGGCTGGCACATCCCCCAAATTTCCCCTTGCTATGGGGACGGGAATCTGACCGTCATCTAATACACAGTTTCTTGTGCTTAGACAAGTAAAACACCAAAAGGCATCTCAACTATTTCAGCCATTTTTGCATAGCTCATGTCACACGGGTGATCATCACACACATGCAGACAGACAGACAGACAGAGAGATCACACTACACCATCTGTAGCAATAGGCCATGTCCAGTTAGTACTGCAAAGCTACAAAATAAATAAAACTGAAAATGAGATTAGAGAATTGCCTGTTTGGAGTCAGGGAGAACGAGATAACTAACTGCATTCCCACAGCACCAAATATAACATCAAACTCCAGTAAATCAAGTACTATAATGGTCATATGAGCCATTTACCGTAAATTAATGGAATAAACTGCTATGTCCCAAGTTCAAACACCTACGGTATTCAGCAAACAAGCAATTTCTTAGCATATAACAAAACAGGTAATTATTCTGACACAGAACGAGTGAGCAATGTACTATAACATGGTGGGAATTACCGGATAATATTCGTACTATCATAACATCCTCCGATTCCCACCTCAATGACTGCGACGTCAACCTGCAGATTAATCACACGCTAGTCACGATAAGCATAATCAACCCATCCAAGCACACTAGAAAGTCACATTATATACATTATATATTATATACATTATATAGTTTATTTGCCTAAAGACATCACATGAGCATTATGTAGCCACGTCTGTTTCAGAGACGATTTGTCATACATAGGGTGGAAATTGCACGATCAAGCTGTGTACCAAATCAGAAGTCTCTGCATTCACCCACTACCAAGATATAAAAGGCAATGCAAAATGTAGAAATTGCAGTGGTTTGGGCGTTAAGGGTCACTCAAGGTCATCAGCAACATAACCATTCGATAGAGTACATATGACTTTCTATATGACTTTAATAGAAACTATGCATCTACGATGTACCGCTTTCAACTTATAATGTTAAAAGTCACCTAGTTTAACCTAGTCCATCTGCATTTGTCGCTCCATTGCAAATGACTCCATTCGAATTTCGCCGGCGTGTATTGCAACAGAAAGCCGGATTCCTTGGGCTATCGCATGGCATTCTTGTGTCATTCTACATCTCTAGCCATCTTGACACAATACCAGCATGTGACAGACAGACACACAGATATACAATGATAGCATATACTGCGCTAGCATAGCGTCAAGTGGTAAAAATGATAATATGCTGTCAGACGTGTGCAGTGATTCAGTGATACAGTTCACAGCACACAATGCAGTCTGGGGCACCTTTCTACATCAACTGGTCCGAGCTCTGTCTCAGCAGCCTGCTCACTAGCATCTGCCTCCATACCAAACAAAGCGCAACCATCAAACAGTTGATTCGTTTAAGGCTGCACTGAAAACATTTTTATTTCAACTTTGTAGACCGGCTAACTAACATTTTCGTCGAGGGCATGCGTGCCCTTGTAATAGCTTTGCTACGTTACAGCGCGTTAGAAATTGTTGTGGTATTATTATTATTGGGCCCATTCCATGGGGCCATAGCGGTCCCCTCTGTCACGCGTTGTCGTTGTCGTCGTGGACATCGATGCGCAGGCGGCGCGCAACAGTACCGGTAGCGACATCTGGTGAGTAGGCGTGAGGCGGCTCGCAGTCGCGAATGGGCCCAACATTTTTCAAATGCTTCTTGTTATTAAAGTGCCTTGGCCTCGGCCTAGTTATGTTTGGCTCGTGATTGAACTGGTGACCGAGTACTAAACAAGCTGCTGCTTGCCGAGTGCAATAAACATCTGTAGAACTGGATGCGCATCAGTTAGTTAGCTACAATTCAAAGATGTGTGTAATGCATTCAGTGCATCTGTCAAACAAGTTATCAGTCGTCACTGCTGACGGCAACAGACACGTTTACCGGATCTAAATTACTTTTTGTTTTCTCATATTTCCATTTTTAGCGCGAGATGTAATATATACATCTCGCACTTATGCTACGATGTCAGTGTCCGTCTGTCTGTCCGTCTGTCTGTGATGAAAGTGCATTGGCTTACTATAGCTAAGTTAGGTTTCAAATTCTGATCCCACTTTACCGCACATTGCGGCCACCATGCTGCTTACGGGCGGATCATCTTGCGCCATGCTAGCCAGTGCTAGGCTCTCTTGTTTTTCAAGCCAAAGTTTTCCATCTGCCTTGCGTCGGCCTCAGAATGGCTGGCTCGTGGACAAGTTATCAGTCGTCACTGCTCTGCCTTAGTCTCATCTTGTTCCCAGCTTCTGTTGCCTCGGCTATTCTGCCTCAGCATCTGCCTTTAAAAATGCATCAACTACATCACTGGAACAGTTTCGAATAATTCAATTTTCAAAAACACAGCGAAACAGCAACAATGTGTCAAAAAGATTATAACATATGTTACAGCATAAATGAACAGCATTCGTTCATAGATAACTCATGCCAGCAAATGTCAACTGTTTCCTGGCTTTATTTTTTCATTGGAAAATCCAGACCTAACTCTCCTTATCACAGGAACTGGCCTGGTGAACGGAAACTGAAAGTATATTAACACAAGTAGCACTTTGTGCACGCAAAGAGATGTAACCTGTTCTTGAAGAAACACGTGAAACGCCATGATTGTGAGGAAACGAAAGTACGGTGGCATTGCCCCATCATGTTCTGCCTGCATACAATATACACTATCACAGATAAACAATCTTTCCAGCATCTTAAATGCATCCTGTATTCTACAATTCCAATGAGCTTATCACTGCTTACCTCAAGACTCCGGTTTCAATCTTACTAGTTCACAAGGTCAAACAAAAACCTGCATATGGGTGATAACTGCATCTCCACTGAGCAACCAACGGCCAAAGTTGAAAGGTACCGAAATACGATTTCGGGCAGTTCCAGTTGTCAGAGCAGCACAACAATAGATGTATTTGCCTCTCGATGCACAACTTTCTATTAGTGTTCTATAGTGACAATAAATCTAGGTGTGAACTGCGACACAGAGGCGTAATCCTCCCCACAAAAAAAAACACAAGCTCAAGAATGCCAAATAATATCTACTCATCTGCTTTTTGCATTTAGGCTACAATTATATTATTATTATGTGTAATGGCAATTCGGTCTTGTGACCGCAAAAATGTAATAAACTACTACTACTACTGCTTTTGCGTATACAATACATTGCTGCCAGTGTCTGCACACACTGCACAGAAACGCACAGCACAAGGATGACGGAAAAGGTTGCCAACTGTGCCGACGTCACATCAGCTGCTTTAGTAGATGACGTTACAGACTCGGTCTGCAGCTGCTGGTCGCTGTTGATGTCGTTAATGGCGTTTTCATTTCAACAATGCGGAAAAAAATCTGGTCTGGTTTTTGGTCTCACTGGCTTGGTCTGGATCTACTCAAGCCTTGGTCTTAAGTCTCCCAATCTTGATCTCGAATAGTCTACTGTCGACTTCGAATCGTTTCCAGCAGGTGAATGCAAAATGTGATGTAGTGATGAAATTATCAGTTTTTGGCACCCGGACAGACGACACACACGCACACAAGCCAAAACCTATACATCCTCGCCACGCGGGCTGCAAACAGCAGTTGCAAACCAAGCGGAAGAGACAGTCAACTAGTCAGCGTGTCAGCCACCTTGGTCTCGTCAAGCCGATGGTAGCAGTGCCAGAAGTACTGACTGAATGCGTCGCGACTCAGCGGACGGCCGTTGATGCGAATTCTCTCGCGCACTTCTACCAGGTGCGGAGAACTGACACAATCACGTCGTTGATATTTCACTTAACAAGTAACCAAAATGTTCAGAAAATTTAAATTTTCGTTACTTGTTATATGTACCTATATATAAGGAATTATTACGTACCCACCCACCTTACCCCATTTTAATGCCATTTTCCAGATATACCAGAGACAGCCAGTACTCGTTACTCCAGTTACTGCTAATAAACAAGAACTGTTGGAAATAAGTGGCACAGACTTTTCTGCATGCTGAATACATTTTCCATACCGTAATCCAACAGATGGCAGCAGAGCACTGAATGAAAACAACTTTTCCCTGACAATTGGGAAAATATTCTTCCACTAACTCCACCAATGCCACTTGTTTTAATGGCTGTTTCCCGGTGCCCTATCACTCCTCTTCCACTACATGTTCTGAAAGAGAACACATCATAACCTCAGTCTCTGACCATCGCCAATGCAATTCAACGTAATTTTCAGCCACATCGTATAGCGTTTGTCACACTCAATAAAAAGATTACTTACTTACTTACAAGTAGCTACATAGACACTTTATGATATAATTTCTTGTTGTTCCTGTATTTCTTCTTCCTGCGGACCATGTTGAACCATGCTTCTGCTGATTTAAGGGCTTATAACTCGATGACAGTTCCATCTAAACCCAATATCACTACAAAACATTAATAGGAAGTCATACCTTGCAAGTCGTGCTGCAGCAATGACTGGATGTTCCCAAAATCGTCTTTGGCATCTTATGACATCATATTATGTGATAGTTTCAAACATATATTAATGCCACTATTTCAGTATGACTCCCTCTTTATTTTAAAAAGTAAGGTTATACTTAAGTCACCAGTACATACACTGAATTGCTGTAGATAAAATATAAAGTAAAAAAAATATTATCCTGCCTGACTACCAACAAAATTCTCCCACTTTCCCCTGACCTCTTCAATATATTATTTTCTCTGACTTTACCACACTTTCCAGAAAATAGAAATCCTACTTCAAACTATAAATACAGTAGCTAAAAGCACCTAAAACAAAATAATAAATAATAACTATACTCCGAGGTATAAAAAAATAAAATACAATAAAATGATAACAAAATGTGATCTATAAACGTGCATGATAAATTACCTAAAGAATCCAGTCTTGTAGCCATACGTTCTTAGGATGCTCTCAGTAAATGCACAAGTTGATCCTTTTCCTTTTGTACCACTCACGTGGATAACGGACAGTCGGTCAATATCTTCCAGCTAACCACATTATAAAGTTTCTTACCGCAAAATCGTCGATGATCATTACTGTCAATCAATAATATATAAATATAACGACAAGCTGTCCAAATATCACAACACTGTGCACTGTGATAATCATTTATTTAAAATCTTTTTCTAAAAGTTGCAAAATGCAGAGCAGTTGAGAAATAGATGAAGTAGAGCAGCAGCAGCAGTGCTGAAAACTTCAGACAAGAGCAAACACATACGGGAAGGTCTTAATCTAACTTATAATTTAAAATAATAAACCACAGAATGTCACGCTCGAATGGACATTATTGCCACATAAGGTACAGAATGCCAGAGCCAGGCTGCCTGTGCTCCAGGTTGGCAAGCATTCATCGCTGAGCAACGGCTGAGACGCTTAACCTATTGGTGGGCGCGACCATGTGCTGGCTGTGCACATTGAGGCACTGACTGGCCGTGGCAAGACATGGAGATGGACGTCGGCTTGGGCTTCGGGCGACCGGGTATTGGCTAGTGTTTTTCAAATGCCAGAATGTCACAGCAAAGTCAAACATCCCTGATTACGTAAGCAGTAACCAGAAAGCACACTGGGCCAGTTTAGTACAAGTTGGAGGAACAACAGATTATCCATAAGTGGTGAATGGCATTTTATAGCTACCATAGTTCAATCATTCACTCATGCTCACTTACACTCACTAGCTAAAATATTGCGAGTTTATTACTTCTACTTATATTCAACATTTTGCTGTTGTGAGTTGTCTTATCAAAAAAATGTATTTATTTGCTAATTTCTGTAGTAAATAAATCTGATGTTTGAAATGAGATTTGTAGCTGTCATATAGCTAACAAAAAGTAACATCTATCAAAGCACGCAATGCACTTACTGTCAGTAGATATTTTATTAAACAAAAACCTTTAATTAAACACAAAGAGCAACCGACCGTAACGCCAGCTCTCTCGGCCATCTCGATGGTATGTGGCACGGACAAGTGACGTTGAGCATCACGACTTGCCCGTATTGTTTCAACAACGGCTGCATTTGACTGCAGCGTGTTCAGAGCATGTACCGCCTCCTAAAACATACATAAATGACAACACTGACACTAGGAAGGTGATATAGTCTCAGGGAACATGCGTGTCTAAGTTCTAGTCTTTAAAGGGGAGGGGAGGCAGTCAAATGCAACTGAGATTCAGCGGCGTATGATCTTGATACTCTTCCCACTGTTGCCAGTGGTAAGTATACTCAGTAGCATCACCTACATGGCACTTAAAATCCACACTATAATTCTCATATAAATACACACCACATGCACCCACGCACACGAAGACTTCTATTTAAGTATAACGACAATTCAGTGTGAAATAAAAATTGTGGGTGATCCATGACAAAAAATGGCATTCACAGCTGAATAACTGTGCACTGGTGCTGGGTAGCAGTCTTAGCCAGTCGCCAACATTTCTTTCTTGGAGACCAGCATGACACCATTGGCAGAGACTTATGGACCAGCAAGTCTGGTTTACACTCGTATTGGAAACGGTCAGTCTGCCATTTTTGTCCAATTTTCAGTACTTGATGGCACAGAATCGGTCTGACATCGTCAACAATTTTCAGTCATGTTCCAAACCATCATATGTTCTCAACAGTCTGTCAAATTCCAGTCCCTCAGTTTTCTTTTGCTTGCCATTTTCAAGAGATTCATTTTCAGCCCCTACCCCTATTTGCTTGCTTTTGATGAGTTGATTGTATGCTGAGATGTGCCTGTGATGAGCTGACTTGTGATATGTTAACCATGAGATGAGATACGTAATTGGGAGTCACTCCAGCAGTAGTGATGTCGATTGGGTTCATCTCTGGCAGTGGTTTTCCAAAAAACACCATCAGTGTCTGCGCTGTTGGAATCTTTAGAAAAAAAACAGAAACAAACTGCTCAGTCAGAAAGTTTGCTTTGGCGTTGGCATCACTGTCCATTTCACCGCAGTGAAGCTACTCCAGATGAGTCAGTACTCTTACATTTAACCACGGTGTATAGCTTCTTTGGGCACCTTTTAAATTCCTAGCATATAAGAGTTCAGATAATCGTTGTAGGCAGGCCCGAGCCAAGGGAGGGTGGGGG
>Ga0209782_1000354_pt1 | contig 19014 bp, 13 predicted proteins | sample WorMetmaBAHAMAS1_FD_187390 | JGI IMG/M metagenome (GOLD analysis project Ga0209782, IMG submission 187390) | Marine gutless worms symbiont microbial communities from Max Planck institute for Marine Microbiology, Germany - Inanidrilus... | ecosystem: Host-associated > Annelida > Digestive system...
ACTCATAGCCTTCTAGCAATTTTGTTTTTTTTTCTCCGCTTCTGTTTTTAACCCCAGGCAGTAACCTGGGGTATAATAAAAAATGTAATAACGCAGAACAATCAGGAGAAATTCGAGAAGGCAACTTTTTATTCCAGCGGTTGTCCGTGCTGATTCAGCAATTAATGCTGTTCTGCTGGACGACAGTTTTGTTGATGAGGAGGCAGAGACTGGCACTGCAGATTAAATTTTTTTGTAATCGATCTAATTTTTGTCATCACTCGGGATTACATTTACCGAGGGTAAAAATAATAATATTAGACTCCCTCCAGTCCCTCGGGATCAGTAGGTACCGAGGGTAAAAAAATAATAATAATAATAATAATACTGACGTGATGGGCTGCAGCAATGTATATAATTACTGGAGTAACATACATTGAGAAAAGCAGAAGTCTAAGCACTGAACCTTGCGGAACACCAGACTCAAACGAAACAGTGTTTGTCTCTCACCACGAGCAGCCACATTCTGGGAACAACTGAACATAAATGATCTCAGCCAGTCTAATGCGGAACCATTCACGTCAAAACTCAGCTAAAGTCGTTGGTGGTTCACTGCATCTTATCCGTGAGTAAGCCACATTTCTACTTCTGGTGCGAAACCGGTCCTCTATATCTACTGCCATATGGCACTCTTAGCATTGCACAGTTGTACGCAAACTCGATGTAATACAGCCATGCTTCACGACAACGAACAATCGAAAAGCGTTTGCATTATGCAAGTTTGACGTAAATTAATGGATGAGAATTGATTTAACTAGAAATGTGTGGCAAAGCCTAGCATATAGCCCGCTCGGCGCCGCAGTGTCGCGCCCTAGAGGTAGTTGCTAAACATAACCGTGCTACCACCTGGCGAACGTAGATATATTTACCCGATCACTGATCGACACCTGTTGTACACAGTTGAACTCTGGAGTTACTGATCAGAAGCCCACCAAATTTATATAAGATGTAGCCTAATCATCGCTACTGTTAATGCGGCGCTCATACAAATAGTGATATTAGGCTACAATTCGTTTTCAAATGCTAGTGCAAAGAATGCACGTGGTATTAGACCGCCTTCATTATTTTCTCGTTTCACCCAATATTATTTGGTTGCCATGGCAACGTCCCTTGACAAATCCGAAAATAAGGTACATGTATAGATCCATCATCTGCACCAAAGCACTTTCATATGGTGAAAACATTGCAAAAATTGGTCAAGTATATCCCGAGATATCGACTAAAGACGTCAGTTTTTTGGCCGTGTCGTACGTACCAGACGTTCACAAAATTGAGCTCTGTCAACACCGGAGTTAATGGACCAAAGTTCACGAAACTGCTACACGATATAAAGGCATCATTTACACTGTTAATGCGCACATTCAGGTAGCGATATCCCATCCGTTTCGGAATGCCAGAGCAACGAAAGATGAAAGTCTGCCATTTTTTTAACAAAATTGGTTGTCATGCATGGCAACGTTCCTTGAGATATCAGAAAGAGGTCCAGATTGATCACCTGCACCAGGGGTGTCGATCCCTATGGGACAGGTGGACATGTCCCCCCAATATCTATGAAGGGGAGTGGGAGACGTCCATGGTAATGCCCCCTCCAATATTTTAGGATGCCGACTCGAGTGACCACAAGAAACTATGTCCAGATCCTCAAGGGAAATGGATGACGTATTTGTTGTATTTTAGTGCTTGAAAAGTTGAAAGTGAAAAATATGTTTTTAAATGTATATTTTGTGGCTAGGTTTATTTTATCCAGTAACAGCAACAACTGTTGTTTGTTGTATTTTAATGCAAATATTATGTGTAGTTTCACAAAAAGCTTAAGCTTCTGGGGGACAAAGCAGCAGTCGTCATAATATAATACTCACATAATGCCACAAATTCCCTATTCATTATAATGTCCTCCCAAAATGCCCCTTCTCTTGTGGGATCTGAACCCTTATGACTACTTGCAGCCACCGCACACTACAAACATGAGCCAACAACAGCCGCTATCGCTATGCAGTTGACAACAAACAGATTTGTGCCTAACACTGTGATTTTACAACAAAGACAAACAAACTCAATCCAGTTTTGTTTTCATAATCTTGATACTAAGCAAACTGAGCAATGAATGTGGTACAACAGATGGCAAATGTGACATAACTGATGGAAGACATGGACATGAGTTGAACACCAGCCAGTCAGCCACCATGAATAGCTTTTGTTTTGTTGCAGCCTTTTGTGAGATGAAGCCCGAATGGACTAACTAAAAACCACACGCTTAACTCAAGACTTTACCCAGTTAAACGTGAGAATTGAAACATTGACTAAGAGTGAGGATAACTTGAGATTACAGTGAAGGCAACAGACTTGCAAAGTTGAGCAAGCAGCCTTGCGGCGAAGTCGCGCAGCGCCCAGTGGTTGTCGATGTCAGGACGCAGACACAACTGACGACTGATTATACATGACATGAGCGCCGGTATCAGCTCATGTAGCTGCAGCAACAGCACGTTAACTCATCATCCTTGCACTAGTCTATCAGTCACCTTCATCAACCACGACTCTTATATCTATACTAGTTCTGTGGACTGGTGCACTAACAAAATATTTTAACATGAGAATTCGTTTTAGCTGCTGCATTTAATGATTACACATTCTAGCATCTGTCTTCATTAAAATCCAGAAATGATTACCTATCTTGTGCCAACTTACCAAAGTTATTCTGGAAAATAAACAGAAGACGTAAAATGGCAATAAAGTATACGTATGAAACATACATGCAGTCACATTTAAACCTGCCAATCACCAGATTTACCGTATTTCTTCTATTAGGTCAGACTGAAACAATTTTTTTCTCAGATGTCCAAAACAATAGCAGTACAAAACATAATTAGTGCCATATCACATAGGATGTGTGTGAATTACATGACAGTGCAGCTAACTCCACTGAGCAAGCCGACTGGTGTGACTAGTGAGTTGTGTGTGGAGGATACAGCTCAGCATGAGCAGACTGATAAAATTATTATGGATGAGAGCAGACATTAAAATTTAGGTTTTAAGCTACTTTTAGGTACTAGAAATCTCGCTTATCTTAGCCGCAATTTAGGTGTCAGACCACTTGACATTTAGTCATTTAGTGCAACATGGATGGTGCCATGGTCATCACAAGTTAAAACCCCCAACTCATACACAACTACAAATGTGTGGCAAAGCCTAGCGTATAGCCCGCTCGGCACCGCAGTGTCGCCCCCTAGCAGGTACTAGCTAAACATAACTGTGCTACCAACTGGCGAACATAGATATACTTACCCAATCACTGATCGATGCTTGTTCTACACAGTTGAACAGCAGGAGGTACTGGTCAGAAGCCCACCAAATTTATATCAGATGTAGCATGATCATCGCTGCTATTAATGCGCACATACAGATAGTGATATTCCAAATTGTTTTCAAACGCTAGTGCAAAGAATACAGGTGGTATCAGTCCGCCTTCATTACTTTCTCATTTGTCTCAACATTATTTTGGTTGCCATGGCAACGTTCCTTGACAAATTGGAAAATAAGGTACAGATCCATCATCTATACATAAAGAGCTTTCATATGGTGAAAAGATTGCGAAAATCGGTCCAGTATATCCAGAGATATTCGACAAAATACGCCGAACCACGTGAACACACAACACAATTTCCATTTGTTAGCCTGTTCTCCGCCAAAACTACTGGATCAATCTTCACCAAAATTTTACACGATATAGTGGCATTCGTGGTGCTATTATATTTTGCATATACAAGGCGTTTACCCATTCCGATTCCGAACGGCATAGCGATAAAGGTGATTGGTCCGAGAAAACGCCGATTTTTCGACTTTGACTCGTTGCAATGGCAACGTCCCTTGAAAAATCAAAAAAAGCTCAATGAGGTGAGCAAGTCCTTATACCCGTCTACCAATCCTGAAATTTTGGTGAAGATTGCTCCATTAGCGTCTGAGTTACGGGGGCTAGAAAGTCGACCATTAAAAAAAATTAAAAAATAAAGAAAAACCATCGGCAAAATATACATGTATAGCCCTTCCGGCAAGTTTGCCGAGCAGGCTAAATAATCAAGAATTCTATTATTGAATATTTCTATTATTCTCATTTTCTATTTCCAAAAATCGATTATTAACTGCCGTAAGGGCTATATATTTTGCCGATGTTTTTTTAGCCCGCTCGGCAAACTTGTCGTTAGGGCTATATATTTTACCTTCCGTAGTTTCTATCTTTTTTATCTTCTTTTTTAATGATTTCTCGGAGACAAATTATCTCAAGATCCGCTGGACCAATTTTCACAATCTTTACATCGAATGAAAGCTTTTTGGGTGAGATGATCGATCTGGACCCCTTTTTCGATATCTCAAGGGACGATGCCATGGCAACCGATTTTGTGCAAAAATGGGGCAAAATTGCCTACCCCCCTGCACTTATCGCTCTGTCATTCAGAAACGGTATGGGATAACGCCGTGTATGTGCAAGATTAAGTAGCATCGCTAATGGCACTACATTGTGTAAAAATTTGGTGAAGATCGGTCCAGTAGTTTCGGAGAAGAAGATTCTAATCGAAATTGCGTTGCCTGTTGACGACGTCGTGGTTCGGCGTATTACGTCAAATATCTCCGGACATACTGGACCGATATTCACAATCTTTTCACCGTATGAAAGCTCTTTACGTGCCGATGATGGATCAGTACTGTATTTTCGAATATGTCAAGGGACGTTGCCATGGCAACCAATTAAAGTCGAAAAATCGGCCAATCTCCTTTGTGGCACTGCCATTCCAATTCTGATTTCAAAATATTAAATAGGATGAATTTCTCTACAGTGTGTACAATTTTGGTTACATTTGGTCCAGTAACCCCAGAGTTTGTGAGGGTAACAACTGCACCTTGTTGGACGAGACAGCAAAAATCGGCATATCCGACCGAATATCTCAGCAACTAATACACCAATCTTCATCAGCCTTTCAGCGTAAGTAGTCACATATATGAGGATTACAGAACTGGCAAAAGTTTTGCGGTAGCCCAAGGGACGTTGCTATGGTAACCAATTAACTTTGGAGCATTTTGGAAGACGTCAAAATCGACCACCTTCACCCGTTCTGTGGCGTTCTGAAACAGAATGAACTAACGCCATCTTTGTGCAAGATTAAATAGCGCCACTAATGCCACTACATCGTGTAAAAAATTGGTGAATATCGGTACAGTAGTTTCGGCAGAGAACATTCTGATCGAAATTACGTTGTGTGTTCACGTCGTGGTTCGGCGTATTATGTCGAATATCTCCGGACGTACTGGACCGATTTTCGCAATCTTTTCACCGTATGAAAGCGCTTTACGTGACCATGATGGATCTGTATCTTATTTTCCAATTTATCAAGGGACGTTACCATGACAACCAAATAATGTTGCCATAATGAAGGCAAACTGGTACTACATGCATTCTTTGCATGTTTGCCAGATGATAACACGGTTTTGGTTCGCTACTACTTGGTAGGGGGCGACACTGCGGCGCCAAGCGGGCTATACGCTAGGCTTTGCCATGCATTTCTAGTTCTTTATTTTTTTTCTAGCCCCCGTAGCTCAGACGCTAATGGAGCAATCTTTACCAAAATTTCAGGATTGGCAGACGGGTGTAAGTGCTTATTCACATCATTGAGCTTTTTCAAATTTCTCAAAGGACATTGCCATAGCAACCAATTAAAGTTGAAAAATCGGCATTTTTTTGCGTACCAATCTCCTTCGTCGCACTGCCATTCCGAAGTGGATTGCAATATTGCAATTCCGATTTCAAAATATTAAATAGAATAAATTTCTCTATATTATATACAATTTTGGTGACATTTGGTCCAGTAACCCGAGAGACAGCGAGGGTAGCAACTGCACTTTTTGGACGAGACGGCAAAAATCGGCATATCCGACCAAATATCTCAGCAACTTCTAGACCGATCTTCATCGGCTTTTCAGCATAAGTAGTCATATGTACGGGGATTACGACAATCGTCGTCCATTCGTCATGCTGGCGTTCGAAAACGAATTGGAATATTGGAATTCCGATTTCAGTGCTTTTATCGGTCATCAATTCTCTACCTTGTGTGAAATTTTGGTGAGATTCAGTTCAGTAACCCCGGAGTTTAAGACGTTAGAAGTTGTACGGCTGGTGTGAAAAATTTTACCACACTTAGTTCAGCTACAACCGCTAGGTTGTTAGGCACTGGCGTGATCAGTAAGTGTTTTTCATAAGTATTCACTAGGGGGGGACTCTACGGCGCCGAGCGGGCTATACGCTAGGCTTCGCCACACATTTCTAGTTGTTTCTGAAATTGCATTACGCAATGCTACTTCATGTGTTCACAAGTTTGTGTTATGCCAATGACAGCATATACCATGCAATTCATGCCATAAGTTTACTTGAAGTTATAAATTCCAACATTATTTACATAAATGCGTGTCATTGGTGGGCACTGGCATAGAATAATTAAAGAGGGCATTTAAATTTGACTGGAATCCAGAGTAAGGCATGGCACTACTCAGGTGACAGTATGGGCACAAGCTCAGCTCAGACCGAAAAACACTTGCACACCACGGCATTATTATAAATAACAAGTGTAAAATGCCAAAGCATGAACAACTGGGTAACTGTGCATGACCCCGCCAAAAGTAAACAGCGCCTGCAAGAGATTAATCAAGAAAAAATCGGATGCGATTGAAGCTGTAACAAAACAACAATGACAACCGTGATCATGTGATCACATGACGATCTCAAATTTTGTTTTGTAAACAAGAGGTTTTTGCTTTGGAATTTGATAAGCAAGTCATGATAGTCTTTGACATTCTATGATTATATTGAAAAGTACTTCGTATGAATTTGTTCTGAAAAACAACACAAAAGTTGCATACATTGTTCACTTGGCGTAAACTTATGAATGCTGAAAAAAAAGCATGCTTGCGACCATAAATCCATCATAAATTTGATAACTGAAAACAAATTTAATTTTTTGAATCTGAGAATCAATTTTTTGAATAAAATGATCTTAAAATCCCTAAAGGACTCATAATGTCTTTGGCATTTTGCACTTACTTATTGCTATGTATTGGTGAATTTACAAAACACCTCTCAGAACAAGACTCACATATTTCTCTAAGTACAATGTTGGATTATCCATCAGTGACTTCACCATACGCATCAGGTAAATCAGAAGTGCCAAATTATTCTGTGTTACATTCACTTTTACCTGCACACAAAGCACACTCATACAGTCAGTAACCCAAGCATACCAATAAGTTTTCTAGTACCAGCTTTGTAAATAAATTAAAGCTGCTGCTAAACACAGCAGATTGTTCGCAAGTGGGCAAAGAGACGTTCGACACTGCTGCGTGCAAACTGCGGCATACTACAACAGTTCATTATCAGTCAGCTAGCAATCACCGACATGTGCAATGCACAGCACTCAGCAGCAGCAGCTTGTGCATCAATGCCATGCACTCATCATCACAGCAACTCAGCTTCTGCAACTGATAGACAGCTGCATTCAATCTCATCCTCACCACTGATATGTCACGTTGTCAATGGCAACATACACAGCTGCGACAGCTGCAACGAGCATTGCTCGTCACAACATACACTGAGCTGTGTTAACTACGGCAGTCTGTCTGTCTGTCTCGTGTGCCGTTGATGCTGCTATAGGCGGCATGCAGTACATTGCACTTCCGATGCTGTAAGGCTGATCACAGGCGATGCACTTGCACAGCCCTGTATTAACAGCCACCGGCTTAGTCAATGGGAATCCTTTCATTTTTGAGCCCCACAGAATCGACGTCCATTAACCGATCGCTAAAAAATTTGTCACAGGTGATTATGTCCACGACTTCTACAGCTGTGCAAAATTTGGTAGAAATCCATCCATGGGGGGCTTCTGGGCAAATAGGTGAAATATAACCAATTTTTTTTATTTATACTACTTTTTAAGCAACTCACCTACAAGTCAGACCGCTCAACACATTTTACGCTTAATGGCTCAAATGATGTAGACTCATGCAAGGATGTGCCTTTTTGGCTTTGGTTATATTGTAGCCCATTTAGGGGATCAAATTGCCCAAAACTCCCATTTTGGGGACGTGAATAGGCGTTTTCCAGCCAACGTTCATAAATGTTCATATTATAAAAACAAGAAGCTCTGCTATTGCAGAGGGACTGCATGACGCACTTGCCAGTACAAATCCTGCAACTACAAAACATCCCATTTTAAAATGATTGCAATCGATAAATGATCTTGGAAGTTTATACGTCTAAGGTCATCGTAATTACTTTTATGAAGGCCGTATATCACGTCCCATTAGTGGAATGTTGTTACAGTGTCTCTATCTAGCTCTATTCCTAAGATACTACCAGTTTTAAAGTGAATGTGACTGATGAAGACCTTGAAAACTTCTTCATTTTTGACAATAAAACTAAAAACAATAAAAAATGAATCACGTGTGGCATCATTTGCGTGATCCTACGTTTCTCCGTTCTGATACAATATCGGAGTGTGACAGACAGATAGACAGACAAATGACGACAGCATATACCGCGCTTAGCATAGCGTCACACGGTAAAAATTAAAAAATCTTTATATATAGGGAGGGGCAGCCCTTGGAGGGGCACGGGTCTCCGAAGGTCACCAGAAAAATTTTGTTGATCGTATGTACAAATATGCAACTTCTTAAATAAGCCAACATATTAATCACTAAATTTTCATCCCAAATGTCCCACTTACACTCATCAAATAATATGGGGGGACCAGACCTCCGGGGTTTCACAGCCCTCCCCTAAGAACCACCCTCGTCACAAAACACAGACGTTGACAGTCAGCGAGTAAGACAGTGAGCACATCAACCAATAACTCACGCCTTCAGAGATGAAAGTGCTGAAATGTGGCAGCATCTGATACAAGCCAGGATCAGACGTTAGACTGTGCAATGCCTCCTAGACCATTCACACAATGCAAGCCAGAGAAATTATCAGAGACTTTCAAAATAAATTTCAACATTAACAAAAACACAGACAGCTATCACAACACTTTTATGCAGTGAAAGTAAGTGTATGTAGTGCTGTTCACACTGTCAGTTGCAGACAGCACAATCAGTCAGTTAATAATATTATGGTCAATAATCAACAAAACTTACTGATCGGCGAGTTTCATCAGAACCAACACATGCTTCGGTTACTTCCTTATAATACAACTGCTGCTCCTACGCATGAACACACACAGTATGATCACTCATCACATGAATATTCATTAAAGATTTCTACAGTGAATTTAAATACAACTGACAGCACATCAGCAGCAGACTTCAGGTTCATCAAGTGCACATCTCACAACTTGTGTTGAGCAGAACGCTCATCATCACAGCGGCGGCACAGCCGTGAACGTGGCTGGGCTCAGCTGTGCACGTGGCTGGGCTCAGCCGTGAACGTGGCTGGGCTCAGCTGTGCACGTGGCAGAGGTCAGCTGACACCTGACATTAGATGCATAGTTGTCTACCGTCACGACAACAACAAAGCCAACAATGCTTAATGGTCGCCGACACCGCCTTTGGACACTGGAAGTGATAACCGCTTGTACAACAACGGACTTACAGTAGACCTAATGGGTTGTCCTGTTGCACGCCATCCTCTGACGACAAGCACAGCCACAATATACAGTGATGAAGGCATTGGAGCAGCCCGTCCAGCATCATAATACACGACAAGCAGGAGGCAGATCGTGACTGACGGCAAGTGCTGCCACTGTACACTGCCTAATGGTGTACAAGTCTGGTAGACAGAGATAGTGGAAACACAAAGTCACAGTCAATGTTGTGGCATGGCCAGTGTCAACAACACTCAACGACGACATCATCGTGTGTCAGCACCGTAGCATTGTTGACACAAGCAGCATGATGGACGACACAGACACCACGACCATCAGCGCTGTACACGACGATGTCACTACATGCTTGCCGGCAGCAGCTTGTCAAGCACATGTCAGAAAATTACTCTGAATATTGTGTAGATATGACAGCAAGCAAGAGCTACTAAGACACAGTTGTCACTTGAGTAAAGTGCATCGTGCGACTTATTTCATGGTAAAAACGCTGCTACATATTCCATCCAGCTAGATAAAAACTACACAGTACTAGTAATGGCAACAGATGCAAATGAATAATTACTTTAACTTCACTCCAGCTAGCAAAAACCCCAACAAAAACTCACAAAGCAAATAGCAGCCCAAATACAGGTGTGCACTCGAGTGCCGTCCCCTAAATAACCAGAATCTGCTACAAAAGATTACGGTCAAAAGTTCCAACAGATCATAAACTGTTCATATTACTAATCATTACATCAAAGTGCATCCAAATTTCACGCAAACTTTCTACGCTATAATTAAATATTTCCAGTCGTGAAAATTTACATGTGTGTGTGTGTGTGTGACAGAACATTCACATTATTTCATGCTTCAAACTACCGAACTTGTCAATACAATATCATCAAAAATCCACAGAATCTATATCTCAACGAGTGCACTGCAATGCTACATGCATGAGTGAACAATGACTTACTATTGACAATTCATGCGTTGTCAGCTCTTTCAATCGCACTTTCTCTGGAATTTTAGCTTTAGGCCGATGTGGCAGATCTCCCACTTTCTGTGGTCTGTTGATGGTAGTTTTGATGGATGGATCATGGCTGTCAAGTCGCTGGAGATCACGTGACATAGCGCCGAGGTTCTCCGGCACGGCAGGCTGGTCACCATCAATTGACAACCAATGTGCTGAACACATGACAAGAGACGAGATATTAATGACTGACAACTGCAGCCATCTAACAACAGAATCAGCACAACCCAGCATCAGAAACACTTCAACAAGATGACAATAACAAAACAAACTGACATTAAATACACATTAGTCCACTCTAAACCTCATTTGTAGTTGACATCTTGAATTCTGTCCAAGATGGATGACAGCCATTATTTTATAAAATTAAAATATCTATTTCACATATTTAAACAAGAAGCTTTGCTGTTGGTGTCAAGTCGAAATCTTGCCAATTAGTCAACAAATCCAGTTCCAGGTGTGGATTACCTTCAAATACACTCAAGTCATCAAAATTGAATTCTTTTATATCCAACGTGATTGAATACTGCAATTTTGAAAACAATTCAATATCGAAGCAGTGGTGTTTGCATCCAAAATCAGTTTGAACAAAGCTGCTTGTAAGCAAACTAACTGTGATCAATTCCAACAATAATCAGACAGCTGCCATCTTGAATTCTAAATCCATAAATTCTTTCAAAATGTGTAAGTTATCACAGAAAGATTTTATACACTAATACAGTGAAAAAAACAAAAATTACCTATGTAAACTATTTTATATTTTAAAATCCTTTTGAGCAGACAAAAATAGATATTTGAAATGATCAAATAAAACCTGGAAGCAGACCAGACGAAATTCGAACCCGCAACCTTTTGGATTGCGAGTGAATGCTCTACTGTTACGCCACACAGGCCACTGTTTCAAACTGTTTCATTACTGGGATGTAATTTTATTTGATCATTTCAAATATCTGTCTTTATCTGTTCAAAGAGATTTTAAAATATAAAAAAAATTCACATAGGTATTTTTGGTTTTTTTTTCACTGTGTCAGTGTAGAAAATCTTTCTGTGATAACTAACTTGCCTTGGGAAAGCTGCTCACATGCATGTGTCTCTGTCACCAAGCAGTATAATTTGGTACTTGGCCTATGGGCGGTGACGCTCTTTGGCTGGGAAAGTAACTGCAGGCCTGGCGGAAAGTAATGGCAGCCTAACGCCGGGTGGATGGCTTGAAGTCACCTGCAGGCTGACTGCCTGTACACCAGGATCAGCTCCGGGCCCAACACTCGGAAATGAGTAAGGGAAAACTTTACCTTTTACCTTTTTTAATGAAAGATCAAGTATTAATGACAAAAACTGCACAGTTTAAGTGTAAGGGCAATTTTAGATGCCTCAGCCACTATTGTTTACAAAATGTGGTGCAATGCTCAGCCATACCAAAGTCTAGATGTCTGATAAAACCTGCTGGCTAGCTGGTGAATTAACCGGTGGATATGATGATGTGTGCAACAGATAAACTAGAATACCTAGCGGTATATGGTCGCGCCTATATGGGTGAATGTGCTCCCCGAAAATGAGGGCCAAAGTTCACCAAAATTTTTAGGGGATGCTACCCCGTAAAACCTCCCATCATGCCAAATTCATCGAGATCGGTCAAACCAGCTTGGAGAAAAGCGTTAAAAGGCGTTACCTTTTCGGTCCTTCCCAACGTTTTTTTGTCACGGACAGAAACGTGACTACTTGAGTCGCGTCTCGCAAAGTGCGAGAGGCGCGACTAAAAACTTGATCATTGGTGGTTCGGACTTGTTATAAACTAGTCTCAGTGCTGCAGATGAACTTACGATACACTGCTTCATGCCCACTGCGCTGCACATAAGGTCAGTGTGATAAACTAGGACCATCGTCGAGCCGCGGTGAAATGTTTCGAGTCCACTGGTTAGAAGAGTTTGGGATGGACACAAAGAGAAGTACCCTTATTTCCTGAGAGAGCTCAATTTCCAAATAACAGAGTGTTGATGAAAAATGTCTGTGTCAAAAAAAGCGGACGTTATGCCGCTTCGACAGAACATGGGATTGTGACAGAAACAGACTTACAGACATAGTTAATAGCATGCTGACAGCATCACTTGGGAAGAAACTGATAGGACTTACCGATTACCATGATCATCAGCTACTCACATACTAACAAGGAAGCAGAAACAAGTAGCTGCAAAACCGATGTCATTTAAGCAAGACCTAGTTCACAGTGCAGCAGACAGATGGACAGATAGTGACATGGAAAAGGTGACTATGTTAGTGATGCATGCTACTTGTGTAGCAAAAGACGACACCATATGCAAAACACAAGCTGTCATAATGCTAGCCAGCACCACGAAATCACTGTGACACTTGCGGTGTTGAAAAATAAAATAAGTAAGCTGCAAGTGCCTCACTATGTGATTTTTCCGAACAGTTCGCTATGCAGATAATTATTCTTTTGAAGCAAAAAAATGCAGAAAATGCTACACATGGGGATTTATTTGCAGCATATTTGCTAAAGAAATCTTCATCAGTATGGTCAGTTCGTATGTGTCAAAAATACTGATTTTTTCAACAAGCCAGTTCAAGCCGCCAAAGAGAAGGCTGGCATTGGCTTGACGAAAAACTGAAGCGGCTGCAAAAAATACCGGCTGGCAGTAAACAGCAAACATAACTTTGGTATCACTCCATCCAGAATGTTACCAGTGAAGTCACGTGTAACATCGCAATTCGATGCAAATGCTATTCTGTCGTTTTACCATACATCAAATGCAACAATAACCTCGGATAGAGATATCGAATGGAACTTTTGGCAGCTGAGAAGATACAATTTCTGACAAATCAATGTCTTTTTCTTCAACAAAGTGTATGTCTCGACCGCCGCCAGTTGCATGACGAAATGGAACAAATTCACTCGCATGAAATCCATACAGCGGCTACATCAACACACACTTTAGAACAACACGATTAAAATAACCCAAATCTGAATTGTACTTTCCATAAAATTCATTGTAAGTCAATGCACAAATATCAACACGATGGTCACTTTAATGCAGAACTGTTCACAATGACACTCCAATTGATATGGTACCTACCAGTAGATAGTGAGTGTGCAATTGTGCAAACCTCAACGTTGTGAAGTCTCAACGCCTGATCTATGTCGGCAGTCGACAGTTTCCGGCGTTTGCCATGCTCCATCAACTTCTTTGCATCCTGCTCTCAACAATGTGGCAGCCATCAATGTCACAACAACATGCAGCTACAAAACTGCTATAGCCTTAATTCCACCGGAGCAGTTTCCTCGTACGAGCAGCATGCTAGCGACTTCCCGTTCAGCTTGTCCATTTGTCATGTCATTCACAAAATTTCACGAGTCCGACATGCACGGCTTGTTCTGGACATGTCAGCAACATGCCAGACCATCCAACACATCTAATTTCGTTGTCACATGTTACCAACATCCTCGTGACATTTGATACAAGAATGCTAACAGGAAACTGCTCTCATGGAATTTAGGCTTGTTCACAGCCACCACATCAATCAAACTTCAGCTGTTAGACAGCATGTCCTGTAACTCCAAATCTAACTCTTTTACCTCAAATGCCAAATGGAGAATGTTGTAGTGAACAATACGCAGCACATGCAGCACTAATTAAACTATCACAATACCGGTACAACAGTAGTACAACTATCAGTAAAACGTGCACTGTTCTCCATCTTGAACACTGCACTCTTATCAATGCTTAATAAATTTCTATTACTCTTCAATCAGTGTGGAATATATAGTAAGTGAACTAACCTGTTAAATTTTGACAACATGCAACAGTGAAAAGTTAATGTATTAAAGTCCGGTTTTTTCCATCCCAAATTAATCTCCCATTAACTTAATGGCTCATTAACAATGGCAGATCTGCGGTTTTTTTGAAGTTTTTTTCTCTACAAAGATGAATTTGTTTTGATATCTGAATGTTACTTTTGAATAGTTTTCATTATAATTGGTTAGTACTTATGTATTTCACATTTTTGGCGAGTTAAATAACATTCATCAATGATTATATGTAGAGTTAGAACCGATTCTAGCTCTGACACTGATCGGGGGCCGATCTGGCTGAATCTGGACTTAACCAGATCGGTGGGTGTAGACCGTCCCGGTCTGACGGTAACCTAACTATACATTCAGCCGTTAACGATCCTCACACGTACCGTTGTCCGTTGTTTACGTATACAAAATTCTCGTTTCGTTGCATATAACAGTATTTTTTACTTACATTAAGTAAAATTCCATTAAAATGTTGTTCGCGTTCATCATCAACACTTAGTTAACTGCGTAATTTATCGCATTGTCGGACACAAAACATGGCGCGTTTGGTATGTAAACAAACACATTACGTCACACGGCAGTGTCCATAGTTCAGATAACCGTGACCCGTGTGACACATCGAACGCCGGTACTGCACAACGTTATGTCACACACGTGATGCTTCAAGAATTCAGGTGCCAGACGGTGCTTGTTGCATCATGTGCCAGACGGCTAATTGATGGATCTGGCGCCAGCAAGCGTTCATTCCGTCACGGAGGTACTGTAGTGAACTGTATTATGTTACGTTACATTGGCCTGGCAGCCATGCTTGATATTTAGGCAGACCGTAAACTCCGGAAACGATATCGCTCATGAATGAATAAATAAAACAAAACAAAACTTAATAATAATAAGCGTTTAGTTTATTGAAATAAATAAAACAAATGCATGTAACATTTACATACCGTTGTGCAATATGGTAACTAACTAATTTGCAGCATACATTTAGCTAAATTTAGTAAACTAAACGGCGTTTGCAGGTGACCGCACGAGTGGGGTTATACTAAAATATGCGGGCGTCCGTGCGAGGCGGGCGCGTTCGCCCGGTAAATCGAATCGGGCCCTGGGTCGGCCGAAATTGTTGTCATAAAATCGGGTACTGGGTCTCATCCGTTTTTTCGTGGACCGTTCGAACTCTAATTATATGCCCCTTCCCATTAGACCTGTGACCAGAAATCGAATCAAACTGAATCGTCAATGTTTATTAAAAATCGTTGAAAAATCAATGGTAGCTTAAAAATAAAGAATTATAACAGCACTAAAAACAACAAACCTGAACTGTGTGACGCAGCCTGAAAGTCACTTCGTCAGCAATATATGCTAACACTGTGTCAGGCAAATCAGACAGACCAACTGATTCAGCGACAATTTTCACACACTCTGGCATTACAGAACCAGCCAACGCAGACAACTTCTTTCCCTTTTCTCCCATTTACCTGTAATCAGAAATACACATACATACACACATAAATGTATCTCCACTACAAGTCAAGAAAAAGGAGCCTTTGCCAAATGATGACAGATTTTCAAAAAGTTGTCATGCTCAAGAAGTGAATGAAGCAATCTGCCACAGGCAACTCGAGTTACTAAAAATAAATAATAATAATAATTAATAACGATAATAATAAGACAAACGACATGTGCATGGTGATCAAACAGGCCCAAATATCTGCAGTCAAACAGCCCATTAGTTTGATGCAACAGGATGGCAAGCATCCGGATGGCACCACATTGATACCGTGGCCGCGTGGCAAACCCATTGCATAAGATGTAACAGTCCCAGACACCTTCACCAATCGCACCTAGGCCACACTGCCAGAGAATCAGGTGCAGCTGACAATAAAGCATTGATCGGCAAAACAATCAAATATGATGCCCTGTCCACCACTCACATTTTTTCCCTGTGGCAGTCGAGTCAGCTGGCACATGGAACCAACTCTCTGTCAAACTCATAAAGGAGCTACGCAGATGCATCACTGCGGTCACCGGGGACATGGCAGAAACGGTGTTCCTGTTTCAACGACTGTCTATAGCACACCAAAGGGGGAATGCGATCGCCTTCATGAGCACATTTGACACCGAGTAACATGCTGTGGTCATTATTTTGCTTAACTTCCAATTTTTGTGCCTGTCGCTTTGTGCTGGTGGGCCCTTAAAATAAAAATAATAATAATAATAATGACTGAATGATCGTACCCATCTTTGTATTTCTTTAATTTTTAAACTCCCTCTGGATCATATTTACCAAGGGATAAAAAACAATCACAGGGGTCACAGTTGCGCAGCCCTGTGTTAACAGCCATTGGCTTAGTCAATGGGAACCCTTCATTTTTGACGGCCACAGAATCGACATCCCTTAATTGATCACTACAAAATTTGTCACAGGTGATTACGTCCACAACTTATGCAGCTGTGCAAAATTTGCTGGAAATCCATCCATGGGGGGCTTCTGCCAAATAGGTGAAATATAACCAATTTTTTTTATTTATACCCCTTTTTAAGCAACTCACCTACAAGTCAGACCGCTCACCACATTTTCACGCATAATGGCTCAAATAACACGGACTCATGCATGGGTGTGCCTTTTTGGCTTTGGTTGATATTGCAGCCCATTAATGGGATCAAATTGCCCAAAAACCCCAATTTTGGGGGAATGAATAGGCATTTTCCAGCCAAATGCGCCAACTACTGAAATGTTCATATTATAAAACTACTGCATCGATCATAACCAAATTTTGCAGAGTGATAGAGACCCACAAGTACTCACTGTGGGTGGTCCAAATATGCCCCAAACGAATCCAAGATGGCAGACAGCATGAAATGGAGCTAATATGATCTCCTCCCTTTCCTTTTATTTTTTTCCCTTCCAAATACAGCCACAGAATTTCCTACTCATCCAGTAGGCAATCACTGGCCACAGTCATTGCATTTTCCAACTGCTGAATGAATTCATCATTCTCCAGTCCAGCTCCAGCATCACTCTACTGCATCGTGTCTCTTGTTATCACATTACTGCCCATAGCTCTGTTTTAAAGCAACCACGAATGGCAAACCATACTTGAAATGAAAACATAGCATGGTTGAACATGGTCAGCATGACTCTCTCTTGCATTTGTACTTTACAAGATCGATAACTCAGATGGGCTGACAGAACATTAGTCAGCACTGGCATATGCATTACATTCCTTCGTCAGACCCGTCGACTGGAGCGTGCGTACGCCGCCGCGTGTAGGCGCCTCGCGCGTGCGCAATCATGCGGCTCGTCGTTGCATCAGACCGTCGCTAACGGGCAAGCCACAGCCGCCAAGTCCATGTGGTTCGATCAGCGACGCGCCTACAGACACCTACGCCATCAGAAATGCACCGCATTCTGGCTCGAGAAGATCGAAGCCGATCGGTTCCAGCCAGTCAAGCTGTGGGAGTCAGTCGATAAACTGCTCGGCCGTGGACGTACTCAAGCCTCCCCATCTCTCTACGTCGAGTCGCTCAACGACTTCTTCGTTGAGAAGGTCAGCAAGGTGCGGGCTACCACGTGCGGTGCGTCCACGCCGACGTTCCATATAGTACGCAATGGCGTGTCTCTCACGCACTTCTCCGCCATCAGTGTTGACGACGTCATCCGTTCAACTCGTCAATTACCGGACAAGAGTTCAGCTGCTGACCCACTTCCGACATACATTCTCAAGCAGGTCATCGACCTACTTGCGCCGTTTGTCACAGAGTTGTTCAACCGCTCGCTGGCTGCTGGACGCTTCCCGAGTTCATTCAAGGTGGCGTCCCTCACACCGGTGCTGAAGAAACAGGGACTCAACTCTGCTGATGCAAGCTCTTACCGGCCTATTTCAAATCTGTCAGTCTTGTCTAAACTGCTAGAGCATTTGGTCGCTCAGCAGTTGCAACATTATCTGCGTTCTGCTGGTCTGCTTCCTGCGCTACAGTCCGGTTTTCGGCCGTGTCATTCTACCGAGACCGCCATACTGCGCGTTTTATCAGATATCCTGTCAGCTGTCGACCGTGGAGATTTTGCAGCGCTGGTCTTGCTGGACCTTTCTGCTGCGTTTGACACGGTCGACCATGATATTATGCTGCAGAGGTTACAGACAAGCTTCGGCATCGGCGGTGCTGCCCTCAATTGGTTCCAGTCGTACCTGACCAGTCGTACCCAGTACGTTCGTTGTGGTACGTCTCGATCGACCACTGTTCGGCTGATATGTGCTGTCCCCCAGGGCTCAGTACTTGGGCCAATTTTGTTCATCATGTATACATCTGACTTGGTCTCACTTATCCAGCAGCATCGCCTGTCGCCGCACCTATATGCTGACGATACTCAGATTTATGGTGCACTAGCTGAGTGCCCGCTTTGCGGGCACTCAGCTAGATCTTTAGCTTGACTTCGGACTTGCTGACTATCCCCAGGTGACAACACTGATGGTCAAGTTGTTCACACATATGCCTTTGTCGCTTCTTAATTTTTT
>Ga0209782_1000355_pt1 | contig 18967 bp, 13 predicted proteins | sample WorMetmaBAHAMAS1_FD_187390 | JGI IMG/M metagenome (GOLD analysis project Ga0209782, IMG submission 187390) | Marine gutless worms symbiont microbial communities from Max Planck institute for Marine Microbiology, Germany - Inanidrilus... | ecosystem: Host-associated > Annelida > Digestive system...
ATTTTTTCAAAATCCCATTGCCCCCCATAGAGAATAGACTCCAAGAATCACCTATTAATATTAATCTTTACCGGACTACAACGGAGTCGAGATAAGAACTCCTCTACATGTCTGAATGTCATATTTCGAAAATATTCTGTGGGCTATGTCCCCATACCTCCATACTGGCAACGGACTTAGGCAGGCTCCTCTCCTCAAACCCAACTACCTTAAAAAACCTCCCCCACTAATAAACCCCAGGCCTCACCCCTGAGAAGGACGTTTGGCATGTAAAAGTATGTGCCACTTATTCCCAAAGATCGTTCCTGATGACAGTGGAGACAAAAGCAAAATGGCTAACTCGGGTGCATATGTAAAACAAGCTGTGAGAATATAGGGAGGAAGGCAACATGACAGGTAAAAAATCTCCTCTGATTTATTATCCACAAAGGATCTCTTTTGCCTGACCTTGCAAAAAACTGAAAAATAAAGTTTACTAAGTATACTCCAGCTGTGGCCGTGACAACAGACAAATGTCGTATAACAGTCACAAAGACGAGACCTTATAAAGTTGGTGATGCTCGTCTGCTATACAGTCGGCAATCTGAACACACTGCTTGTAGCGCTTGGTGGCATGCAGCACTTGATGAAGCAGCAAGCAGAGTGACGGCAGACAGAGCTGACGTAGAAGCAGCATTTGACGACTGCGACACTCGTCAGCACCGTCCTGTACATGGACTCAGCATGTATCATGCTGTTAAGCATGTATCAGCACTGCCTAGAATTATCGAACTTCATAAACCCAGAATTCAAGGACTCCACACACGATATTACAATTAAGACATTTCTACGACCTTTGTGATAAAATAATGCACAGAACCTGTTATATATCCAGTTATTGTTATTTAAATAATTACTACAAAACAACCATTTAAATTACAGCATTTTGTTAATAATTTCTAGCTCTGATTATGCAAAAATATAAGCCTAGCACTGCCCTAACTGTGCACATTACAATTATGGTAGCGACGGCCCACATCAATGCTGAGCACACATCGTTTTATCATATTCACTAGGTGGCGTCCATATATACTCCATCTGATAATGGTTCATTGGGCCCCCACTAGTCTGCCCCCAAACTTGGTAGGTTAAACCATTTCTGCAGGACTCATCAGAGTGACGAAGACACACAGACCATGCTATTTCAAAGCATGCATAAGAACAGACCGCATCTAGCATTGTGTGCAGGGCTGGTGATGCTGGCTAATAATACTGATGCTGAAAACATGAGATGTTATTGATGTGTCAGAACCAACAGCATGCATAGAAGGTGGCTCCAAATCAACTAACCTGCAGTGGAGTAGCATACTGCAAGTTATATAGTAAGATACAGAGGCGAATTCAAGTCCACTGTACTGACCTTGCGAACATCGACCATCCAGCCTCCGTCAACGAACAGCAGAACATTGTAGATCTTGTCTACTGTTACCTGTAACAGAGACTCACACTGTCATCTTAATAATAACCGCATTGTTATCAATCATCATTGACTATTATCAGCATCAGACACCCACTCAACATGGCGTGGCATCCCATCTGTCTGCCAGACTGGAATCAGCTGATGAAACAATGAGGCCAGTGGCACTTCTTCTCGGCCAGGTCCTTGCTCTGACACTTGCTGGTTCAGCAATGGGACAGGCAGCTGGCAGTAAAAAGCTGTTAGACCAAAACCTACTCTGTGTATCATATGCAACTTTTCTGGTGAAGAAATAAGCTAGGAAACTGTAATCGCAAACGTTAACAGTTGCAAACACTTTTACTCAGCAAGTGTGCTTTAACGTAGTTGGTTTGGCAGCCTGTAGCAACCTAAAGTTTTTTGACACTCACTTTTCAGAGACACAATCAATGTATTCTGGAGTAATAATAGGCTCGTTAAAGAAAAGCAAAACGCAGGACATGTTCACTGACTGAGTTAAGGTTCATGTATCACTCGACACAAAATAAATCATTTTAGAGATGCTTACTCGGCCAATCTCTTGGAAACAAAATCTAATACAACAAACAAAGCAGCAAACACAAAATAGGCTACAAAAATATAAAAAAAATAAACCTAGGCTAACAAACATACTCTAAAACCCTGTAATTTGTCTGTCTTAAAAGTTAGCAATTTCACACGCAAAGTTATTGGTGCCTTTTATGTTGGCGAATTCACTCATCAGCGAGAACATGTTCTATAAGGTTCGATAAAAAAACTGGTTTACACCTGTATGGTTATCAAATGCTTACTATTATAACTTGGCTCCAACTTACTGTATCTAATGCAGAGGTAATCAGTGCTGCATCTATCTGTGCCGGCTAACTGGCACCCCAATGAGCATGCGACACACTTGCTAGTCAACAAGTGGTGATGCCAATTATAGTTGGTATAGTATCCATATTCGTGCCAGTGCCATTTATTTCTGCAGTTTTGTGCATATCGCAAAATTCGCTAAATAAGGGCATGCGAAAAATAAGGGTTTTACAGTAGGAAATATAAATTAAACAAACGAATAAAGCTTTAAGAACTGTTCACGGATGTGTGGCTTGTGTGCGTATCATTGTGCAGACGTCATACACCACACAGTATGGAATGTTCCCTTTTAACCTCCATTCAAACATCATATCCGCGATTCAGTCTACTGGAAGGAAGAAGGAACATAGTACATGTAGTAAGTGATTAATGTCCACAATCTCTGGTACAGTTGTGTCACCTTCGTCTGTAGGTCGAGTGAGTGCTGCCATCTGTCCAGTTCCTGCTGATACTGCTGCTGCTTGTGCTCGTACGCGACTCGTTCACTGAACGTGGCACCAGGCTCCGTAGCTGGTGGTGCCGGGCACGCGTTGTGCCAGTGCTCGAACCAGTCCGTGAAGCTCTCCTGTGCATCCTGCGGTCAACGACATCTCTCTACTAACTGTGGATACTTGCACTGCAGAGCCAGCATAAAGATGTTGCATTCCAGCCTCAGTAATTGAGTTGGTGGTGGATCAAGAGAGGATGTGTCCAGTGGGCATGCACGAGATCACATAGGGTGGGGGGGGGAGGATTTAACCCGCCCACTTGCCTCAAAGGCCACCTATGGGATTCGCCCACAACCTATGAGAAATTGTTGTGTGCCCCTCCCCCCTCCAAATACACTCAGTCATCAGCTAGTACTGAGCTCCTGATAGCAGTCAAAACACATCAAAATCTAGATATGAAAGTCATATTTCAAAAGTTCTCTGGCAGCGAAGCCCCCAAAATCTCCATATTTGGGAGGTGCCCCTCACCAGACCCCCTATAACACCCCACTATAAAAGCATATGGCCTCATCCCTGCCAGTGGGTGACTTTTCCATAGTTGGCATCAGTGTTTTGACATAGTTGGTGTCGGTTGAGAGATGAGAAGGAAAACTGCACTGTAAAATGTGCTGCAGGAAAGTGACCAAACCCAAGCTGGAGTAACTCCAGGTTAAAAGGCTGGATAAACAGAAACTGGCCGAGCTGGCGGTGGATCAAGGTTACACATCACATGTGTCACAGTGACCGAGGCTGCATGTCTACTATGACCCGCATGTGTCACTGTATCACATCAGATGTTGCTGCGTTCAATCTTAGCTCGGACATCGAATCTTACGTAAACAGCTGCACATTTTCCGCAGACACCGAGAAAATTATTAACACAGGAATGAGTGAAGGCAAAAATCATCTCCTGTCGATACGAGAAAGTCTTCTCACTAGCCGCATTTTACAATCGCTAACCTACCAGCAGACTGGCATGCTGAGGTCAGCACCATAAGTAAGTAAGTGGCCTTCAGTGCTTTAACACAATGGTGCCACAATAACTGGAATGTAAACATTTACGACAAAATGCACGTGGCTCAAGTGAATAAACAATAAAGTTTGTGGAAGAATATTGGCCCTCTTATTTCAACCACATACACCACATACAATGAACATTAAGGGGATATCCGATTTGCCGAATCCAGATTCAGATTCATAGTGAAGCCAGTATCGGATTCAGTGAAAAAGTCTATTTAATTTGCAAATCTGAAACTGGTATCAGGTTCGGTGAAACTTGCTTGAATCTCGTTTCACCTGCATAAACATCACACTATACCACGGCTGATAATCTAGGCCATTTGATATGCCAAGTTAATCTGAAAGTGGTTCACCATGAAACTGAATCCACATTCGTTAATCAAATATCCCCCAATGATACCCATGAAAAAATGTTCACCAGATAAGCACTGATGCAGAGGTATTCACGAACAGAATTCTCATCGTCCGCAGGCAATTCTACATCCCCGGCCTAACAAGCACCAAAACAACACTGCAGTGTTAGTTTCAGCAGCATTAATAAAGCACAGAAATAGCAGCCAGCACTTCGTTTATAGGTCCTGAGCCAGTTTTTGGTATGCCCATATGCTCAATGAGGACTGCTGCTCGGGTTTGGGCACATGGTGAGCAACAGCGATTGTGGACAGAAAACTCCACATGCAGACAGGCCACGATGTTTTTAAAGGGGCCTGATTTGGCAGTGACGAGGTATGCACTGTCCCTTGGGCGGCGAGATATGCACTAACTTGTCGGCTTAATAACAGGGCATGTCACTCTGAACAGAGACCTGAAGTTAGTAGGCGTAAAAGACATTCCACTCTGTAGTGAGGAAGAGGAGACGGCGCTGCACTTTTTGGGTCAGTATCAAGCTCTTGTCATCATACGGCAACGCATCATTGAAATTGAAACGCATCCTAGCGATGCACTCTTTTATAGCTCTTGAACTGGTTAAGTTTAGATTTTCGAATCTAATCAGATTTGCACATTCCGCCAGGAGGTTTACTACACCTTATGGTGCTTTGGGGATGCACATTGGGCCCAAACGGGGCCTCAGCGCTGGACAAGGTCCGCCCCGAAGAAAAGGTAAAGGTAAGATAAGCACTAGACTAAGTGAGATCTCCAGCCACAGCACCTGGGTACATTCTGCCACTAGCTAGCTGCCAGGTTTTCTGTTCACCTAGCAGCTGTGAAAGCATGCCAGCAACACCGGCCGACTCAATACAACTCTGTCATGAACACCAATGCATAACTTAATGATTATATAAAAAAAACTAGTTACTGGACGAAGAGTTCACGACGTTCGTTCAGATTTCCAACAGTTCTCTCAGTGGCTAGTTTATCAGAGAGAAGCCAAATTAATAAGGCAGTGCTGACCAAAACAATGCTGGTGATCACACAGGGCTCACAACAAGGGCGGTAATTTCTGTCCAGTTATCGATAGGTGGGATAGGTGAATGGAGGAGGCAAGGGGGTCAACCAATGTGGTGGAAGTGGGGAAGGGGCATAGTATGGGAAGGGCGTGACCCCATTCCTAGCCAACTGGAGGGTCTGATGGAGCACTGCAAGCTTCTGCGGAGCAGTGCCAGCAATGATTTGCCTGAAATATTTATGTCCAGAAAATATATCTGGTCAGATATATTTCAATGAATTGCATGATATTTAATGCCATGAGACCAGTGATGGTGGGCTAACATTTAATACATTGGGAAAATAGTAAGTGGTTTACCCCCCTCTCTGTCCCCCCACGAATTACATGGCTGACGACAATGCTCTGTGAGAAATGCCAAACTGCCACTTAATAACTAGTTCTGCTGTTTTAACACAGTACACCAGTGATGATCAGACACACACTTCACACTGCACTATGCATGTGTATCATGTTGCAAAAAACAAGACAAAGAAAAACTAACTGCAAAAGCCAAGACAGTATGAACCAACCTTGACCTTCCACGATCTTGTGATTAATTCTAACGAGTCTGACGGAATCTTTCGAAATGCAAGTCGACAAGCCTGCAACTTGTGCGAACCTGTTACAGACCAACGCAATGCCAGTTCAAACACATGACAGTTGCCTGCATGCTGGTGCTGTCGTCTGCACTGTACTGGCCATATGTAACAGACAGACAGACAGACAAATACCCATTTAATGGCCTTCGTTCCAGCACAACTTAGGTAAGCCGGCATCAAAAATGTGGAATCATTTTGATTTTAATGAGGCAACAGTATAGAGATGACGAAATGATTTAGTGTCTATAGGTTTAGTTTTGTGTCAGCCTAGGTTTATTATATTGTTAATCTTTTCTCCTGGCTGTAGTTTTTATTTTCTCATTACCGGCCAAAAGACTCGCTGGGAAAAGCATCTCTGATATGACCCATTTAGTGTCGAGCGGAACATTAAATCAATCTGTCAATCAATTACGCTAATAATGGAAGGCATGACGTCTGACCGTCTGTAACGTTGGTGGATTGTGATCACACAGTGTAATAAAAAGTAAAAATGGCTAGAATGGGATGTGTCTTGGCTACCTGCATGCAAAAGTTGACCCGAATATTAGTATCTTGTGATCATACATTCTAAAGACAGGACACGTTTGTTTACAATGGAACACAGAACGAGGGCGGTTGCAATGACTATCAGTCAGTTGTTTCAGTAGAAAGTACTGTATGTACATTTTTAAGCATCACATGTCGCACTATCTCATTAACAGATGGGTTTCTTGCTCATCCGCTTACCACTTTGAGTAACGAGACCATACTCTCTTCAAATGCAATCTGCTTACAGCTCCTGTAGATCTAAATCGTTTACATATAAAGTCAACATTACAATCCAAATTTAGAAAAACCTTTATCGTGAATGTCACAAACCGAGAAAAGAGCGCATCAGGGTGTTGGCTTGTCGCAGCGCTTCAGACCGTTGGTCTTTCCTGAATGTCAGCCACTCAAGTGAATCAATCTTCATCAGATCTTCCTGCCAATTTTAAATCACACAAAGAGCTGTCATTCCACTATATCCACTCTGCCTGCTGCTGGACATGAAGAATACACGATAAACCGCTTCCCACTACTTATCTGCAAAGGTTGCCAAAACTGTCACTTTAAACGTGAAACTGAGTTATACAACCTGAGACGCTCTTTCGGTACAAAAGGAGCGTAAAAATCCACAAAGTAACTGTAGGTAAACCCAGGTTCATCTACATTTTGAGTCTTAATTGGTTTATGTTTGACCGCACAATACTCGATCAAGAGGAAATGTGACGACAAAAATAATCCACGATACTAGTACTGCAATTCAACACGAAGATCTAATACTGACATCAGTGGTGGCAGCATTAAGTTGTGTGTCGGCGGTGATGAAATCGGCTGTGACGACATCAGCTGAGAAGCCAGACTCGACGACGAGCTTTGTGATGCTGAAAATGTCGAGGCCGTGTCGTTCACCGAGGTCAAGACAGTGTCGTCGCTGGTCTGTCTCATGAATGCCTACAACATTGACACGGCATACCTATGATAATTTTTAAGGTTTTTCAAGACCTTAAAAATTTCCACAATAAATTCCATAACTTTCTCAAGATCGGTAAGAACCTTGCATCTAGTAACCATGTGCCAGTGCCTCACGTTCGCTTAATGGTTTTGGCACTTTATACATCTGTATACATTCGATGTGTCATACTCCGTGTGGAGCCTTGACGATCTTATGAATCAACGACCTATACTCCTTTCTCTCTGCTGCCAGGGTCACTACTTCTGGCAACCGCATACTAGCCCAATCAGTGATGTCATCCAGATACTGCCTTCTCTGCCCGCCTTGTCGACGCGTCCCAGGCATCATACCCAACATGATGTCCTTCTCTAGGGTGTACATGTGTACATAGGTAGGTATGTATGTAATTATGTATGCATGTATTTGACATCTGGTATGTCACATCGATACAAGGAACTCTACGACTAATTGAGTCCGTTATGACTGTGTCTTGTAAACTCCTTAATAATGCAACTATTGGCGCAAACCTTTCAGAAGTCTGGCGTACAATTCTGTTTGCCGTGCACAAGGAAGAGTAGCAACATATATGGCAACAAGATCAATCTCCTTTTCGTCAATCAGATATTCAATGAAAGCTTCAAGCACAGCATTACACATGGCCTCCTGCACACGACAGAGCTTTCATTCTAGATCACTGCAAATGAACAAGAATATGAAAAGTAGAGCACTACTTAAATTAATATTCTACACTAATATCAAGTTGATAGAGTAATGACAGTGACAGCCCACACCACTGCCTAGCATGCATTATTTAATAGCTATTGCAAGGTAGCACCCATGTACCACAAACTAACACATGGATCATTGGGCTCACAAGAGTCAAAAACACCAAACAGCATCTCAATCGGTTTTGCCATTTTTGCATGGCACATGATCATGACCAACACAAACAGACAGACAGAAACACATAGAAAGACCACGCTACGGAAAGACATGCATGTGAATGGCCACATCTATGCTCTGCATACAATGCAGACTAACAATACAACTATTGCAAAATATATTGGCAGAAATCTCGTAAAGTATTAAGCTGACAGCTTAACCAGCCAGGGATAAATGTGACTGAACAATAGGCAACATAACAATAATGGTTCTGCAGCCTCTTGGTTGTGGAAAGTTTTTATATCCATATAAACAGACAGTAACACGTCTTCGGCCTTGTTATAAACAAATGATCTTCTAAGATGACCAAGAAAAGATGTAACTCTAAACTATGATAAAACTAACCTTTTCGGTAATTCCGAGAGCACGGAAGAAAAGCACCAAATGAGCCATGAATCGTAGCAAGTGTGGACGACTACGTGTTGTGCTATCTCGGCACCATTTGAACATATCATCGATCAGACCTAACATAAATATCACCAACAGCATCATAAGCAACCTGAGTTACACAGACTACAAATAAGCATTATCGGAGTAGCATTTTCATAGGCCAGATATCATTCCTTTCAACAGCATCAAAGCACTAATGCCAGGAATAATCACCCGCCAAACCTCAGCTTGAGGCAATGAGTGGTGCATCATCCTATGCCAGCAACTATCATGGACACTCAGTAAGCTGCATACATCAGTACACTGAGACCTGTAATGGTCATTTAATTAACTGCACTACTACACCACATGTTGACAAATATTTTAGTTATATATACATAATAGTTATTATCATACAGAAAAAAATACAATAAAATATATTACTATTGGCATTAGCAGTAATGATGAATTTCTGAATGATGCAGAACTTCTCAGAACACTGTGCGAGGACTTTCTATAAACATGCAAAACAAAACAATTAACTCGCATCATACTCAGCTATACTCAATTGTATAGTTGTAGATGGTACATCAATCAATATCAGCAGGAAATCAACAAATGTAGGAAAAGACAGAGCATATAAACCACAAAAAGTTACTACAATTTGGTAATGTTATTTTGAGACACAGTTGTTTAAAGATATAAGTCAAGGGATTATATCAGGAGCCAGCAACAGCTGAAGAATAGCACACATCTGGCTCTGCCCGTAGGCTAAACATGTCCTACAAAAAACTGGGCTTTGGTTATTAATGATATAATAAACAACTAGAAATGTGTGGCAAAGCCTAGCATATAGCCCGCTCGGCGTCGTAGTGTCTCCCCCTAGCGAATACTTAAAAAACACCCAAGAACTGATCACCTCAGAGCCTAACATTCCCACCCTATAGCGAACGTAGTTGAACTTAGCATGGTAACGATTATCGACGCTGGCGTAAAAATTCTTAGACCTTAAACTCCAGAGTCACTGAACCAAATCTTACAAAATTTCTACACAATGTACAGAAATTATTGCTGATTAACCCGCTACAATCAAGAGTGCACTGTTCCAATTCATTTAGGTATGCCAGTGTGCCGAATGAAGGACGATCGTTAAATTGTGGCGGAGTCATTGCAAAAATTCCAAAAACTCCCTACTTAAACTCCAAAGTGACTGGATCGATGTTCACCAAATTTTTACATAATCTAGCTGAATCATCGCCAACTCATCTTTTTATAGCTGCCTAACAATCGCCCAATCTGTTGTTGAACGCCAGAGCAAAGAATGAAGGCAATCAATTTTGACCTCTGCAAAAGGGCCCCAAAATCAATTGGTTACCATAGCAACGTCCCTTGTACTACCACAAAACTTACGACATTTTATAACCCCCATGCATATGTCTACTAATGCTGAAAATTTGGTAAAAATCGATCAGTAGATCTTGAGATAATTGGTCTCCAAGAAATTATTAAAAACAAAAAAATAAAGATATTAACGCAAGCAAAATACACAGCCAGGTCGGCAAGTTTGAAGAGCGGGCTAAATGAATGCTAATAGATCAGAAGCAAAATCACAAAAAGTAATAGCTATTCAGAAATGCCATGTATAATAACTAAAGGAAAACATACTTCGTCTTGACTTGACTGTATCATCTCGAATATCCGCTGTGCTGTCAAACTGCAAAAAATCAGATCTTGTACAGTACACATCAGTTTCATGGCAACTGTGATGCTGTATAAAAATAATGCCATGTTATAAATTAAATGCAGAATTTGTAAAATTCCAGACAATTTTATTATGTAAATTTGAGATGTTATTCAAGTGCACACTGTATACCAGTTCACCAGCAACTAAGTCAACGAAGCTTACACATCTTCAGGGTAGGACGGCGGGAGAGGCACAAGTGATCGCGGCGCGGTGAAAGAAGACCGAATGTGGTTCTCGACTCTCTGGTCGACCAGCAATCGGAAGTATGCCCAGACGTAGTCTGACCACGACCGAAGATACGGCAGCAGCTGATGTAGATTGGCACAGAGGGCTGCGTAGACAGCACGCTCCACCAGCGGCAAACGTTCCTGTATACAGACAGCTATACTGAACTTAGGCCAAACACAGACAACGAGAGCACTGTTCAGTAACTGACTAAATCAAAGTGGAAGCGCATAAAATGGCACATGAGCAATAAAAACCGCCAAAGCAAAACAACAGAGCTGAATCGTCAGATTTCTGAAAAGTGTAAGCATCCAGCCCATTCACGAGCTTAAAGGCTCGACTGACCATCTCACCAGCTCAATTGCACAGAGATTATACTACAAAAAATTGCATCAATGAAGTCAGTGCGAGATCCATAATCTGTTATTATCTGCTATTAGTTATTAAATATTATACAGTTAAGCTCATCATACGTAACAGACACGAGCATTACAGACATCTTCTGACAGCTTCCAGCAGGCGCTCTTCCACACATCGCGATTGCGGTTTCCTTGCACCTTCAGCACAGAGCCGGCTGGACCGAGGGACTCGAGGTTGGGGTCATGATAAAGACGCCATCCTTCCAGCGTAGCAGCACGCCACATCTGACCGACTTTCACACAAACCCGATGAGCCTAGCAGCCGTTCAACAGCACCATTCACTAGATCAGTACATACACCAACAGCTAATAATAATAAACATATACTGCTCATGTATGTCTATTGCGCTGTAAAGCTGTAACTTCAACGGCAGTGAGTTCAAGTCAACAGAGTAGCACAAAGGCAGTAAATACGGACCGCTGAGTTGAAGATGCCAATCTGTACGATTCTAGTCGATAACAAGTTACTGGCAAAACGTCCACATAACACAAGCGGCTACATTACTGAAGCTAGCTTGTGTCACAATGTGTGAAACGAGAGCACAATGTGACAGACAAGTCAATACGAATCAAATGCAAACAACATCAGACCACATGCATTCCAACCTCGTCGATCTGGCCAGCACGGATGCACACAAACATATACTCCAGCAGCTGCAGGTCATCAGAAACATCGAGATCAAGCAGTTGTCGACCTTGCCTCAACGGAGCATCGGGATCCTAACACGTCGCACCACTCATGTAACATACATCAATATCGGCCTTACATCTAAGCAGCTTCAGGGTTCTCTACACATTACACTACTGATGTAATACTGCTGAAAACTAGTTAGCTTTTTCCTCTTATAACTATAACTACTGACATTACAAAGTGGAAATGAGATGTTGCTTCTCCCAGGAGGAGGTTGGTAGATGAAGAAAACATAATGCTCAATGACTCAGTCCTCTGACGCGCATCAGGAAGGTATTAAATGTACACCAATAATTAATCAACTTCACAATAAGCAAAGCGTGAATGTAGCCAATATTCAATCCAGTCAATGACATCTGCTAAGCATGTCAAATCTAAATTACTGCAAAACCCACCCATTTTTACACTTACCCCTACAGTGGCTGAGTATTCAAAAGATCTCTCAGAGACAACTTTGTGAATAGCTACGATGGAAACTTTTACATACTGGATGCGATCCTACAGAGATAAGTGCAACGAATAACTCCCTGTAACTAAAATATAAGGCACCCACAAAACATCTGTTCAACATGCAATATACATAATAGGCTACGAGTGAAATACACAAAGAATTAGTGAAATTACAAACCAGTCTATCTACTATAGTTCGTGCGGCAGCAGCGCGTGTACCAACTGCTTTCTGTTGTTTGAGCATATATAGCGTGTTCTCCCTAGCAAAACATACACATAAATACACATGGGTCTGAATATAACACACACACCCACACACGTACTTAATGGGCCTTTGTCGAGGACTACACAGGTAAGCCAGTAGCGCAAAGGTAAAACCAATCTGGATTTTACTGAAGCAAGAGTCAGTGTGTGGCAGTGGCATCATCTGGACCATATGTAAGTCTGCACCTCACTCCAGACAGATAACCATGCCAGCACCCCACCACTCAAGTTTTTTTTACAGGCCTGTTGCCCTTCCTGCCGCCAAACCAACAGCATCAAAGCACCACAGGGTCTGTCTATAAATGCAGCATTTAAAAATTTCAATAAAACCTATGTAGATAAATATGAATATGAAAACGGCAACAACTGTGACATTACCACGCTCCCATGCGATCACTGCTGAAGTCTACTTTGTTGTAGAAATTGTCGAGAACGTCGGCACAGCTGTGTTCTAGCCAGTCGACTACCAGCTGCGGCCACAAAATAGCACTGCTACCATCACCACTAGTGGTAGCATCAATTCACAAACGAGCCGAAAACAACTAAACTGTCACATAAATTACAACTAATAAATAACTATAACACACCAACTATGATATATTGTCATCATCACTGCCAATTAGTGCACAATCAGCTGAGGCAGTTGCGAGATACCAAAATAACAGCATATATCTGTAGAACAACTGCTCCATATGGGCCCTGGGAGCTACAAGCATAGTACAAGATGTCTACAAATCCAGCTAGACAATTTTCCATAAGATTTCCAGGAGATTTTGTTAACGAATTTCAAGTAGATTTTATTACATCGTTTCAGCTGTATTTGAGCAATTTCTCATCCTGTTTACCCAAGGGACTTGACTATTTCGTGTAGTTCAAGCTGACAATTATCGGGCAAAGGTTGCTAATCACTGAGATCACAGCGATCCTGTTTACCGAGTAATTAAACCTACCAAACGTAATAATAAATATCGCCTAGAACTATCTAAATTCCAGGAAATTTCCAGGAGAGATTTCAAATTCCATTATATTTCCATATTTCCAGGAGTTGTGGACACCCTGTTAGTACCTTCTCCATTTACCGCCGGAGGTCGTAAGCGGTAACCACTACCAGACCTGCCTTCAGGTTTTTTGTGTTATAGATTATATTTGTGTTCATGATATTTGCTTGCTATTGTTGTATTTTGCTTAGCTTCCTCAGTAGTCGCCAACTGACTAGCTGAGAAGGGCATCTCTGAAATTACCTATTGTGTGTCAAATGGTACGTAAAACCTCAACTCAATCAATCAACCGCATCTAGCAAATGGGAGGTAAGGTAACTGTGAGAACGTATCTGATTAGTCATTAGTTTCTTAGGTGACCCCACCCCACATCTGAAAGACGTTTCCAGCTGTTGTCAATCAAGCAGTCATCCAAGTGAAATGTTAACTTTCATGTCGCTGAGTGCTTGTTGTACAGCTATGTTCATCAAGCCTGGCTATGTGCCCAAATGTCATCTAACAATCAGATCCAACCGCCAAGGAGCGGCCCGTACATCTGTTCATTTCAATGCCTTCAATACCCGTGAATCCTGAGAACATGTATGTCTCTTCACATATACTGACTGATCGTCACATTGGAGACTTGAGTTCACTGACAGATATGTAGCACGTGACAGCAATTAAAGCATCACTGTAGAAGGACGACAATAAGAAGCAGATGACTGCATGCCAACCTGAGCCTGGCGGAGGTCAGCATCACTCTCAAACAGAGAGTCAACCAGCGTCTTTTCACTCACACAATGCACCTTCAACATCAAGTCACATACAACCAACTCTTCACACAGCTGTGTCTACATGTCAGGACAGCGCACTGCTTTTGTCGCCACATAAACTAACGTAAACAGACTAAACTAACATCTATTTCTATAACAACAACTGTTGCAAACACAACAGCTACATTCACTACAACAAAAACAATTCAATTATCCACTTATAAGGCCCCGTTCACACTGGAAAATTTTATTTTGAAATGCTATTTCAAAATCAGATAACTGTCTACATGTAATTTGCATGTTGCGAAAGTGAATTTTGCAAAATAGAACATGTTCTATATTGTGAAACAGTCACGTGACTTATATTTTAAAACAGAATTTCTGAAAATAAAATTTTCTAGGGTGAGTGAATGGGGCCTAAAGATAGAGAACAAAAATAATTGCAATATGTATCACATTCCTTGGTCATCAGCGATCAATAACTGTATAGTCAAGATAACATGTCTCAGTGCATAGTCATCAATATACACTATGATGCTTAACAGTATATATAATTTAATTTAGGAACGGGCTGCATCGCCACCCCTAGTAGAAAACTCGCTCATAACTGCACAACTACTGAACTGTATTTTCCAGGTAGCACCAATCTGCACACCCACGTAGCACACAAGTCCTTAGGCCCACCCCACTAAACATCCCAAACAGCAGCTCGATCGGTTCAGCTGTTTTTGTATGGCTAATGCAACATTCTCATAATACGTTAGCTTAAGCCACTCTATTTCCGCGTTGCCATGGTGCGAGCTAGACCCTATCTAATATATTGTTCCTTGGGTCCACCCAACCCACCATGCCAAATGGCATCTCGATTCAGTCTGCCGTTTTACCAAAATATACAGTTGTTGCCAATGGACGAATGAACAGACAGACAGAAAATGAAACTCAAGCTATACCAACAGGTCGCTTACAGAGCAACATGGCCTGATAATATGTTGGCAAATTCAAAAACAACACTTACTGAAGGACAATTTTCAATATTCTATGTGACAACATAAGCAATTTAGCAAAAAAACACGACAAACTAGCTAATGGACTGGTAGCACCAAGACTGTAAATTAGGCTAACAAAATCATCCATTGTGCTTTAGCACTGGCAGGTGAGTGATAACAAGTAGCCAAGACACCGACATATCCCTGCCTTGTGCCTATTTCCAGTTCTTATTGCACTACGTGATCACAATCCAACATTACAGACGGAGAGATGGATAAACAGACATCATGTCTGTAGCATATGCAGTGACATGCTATGCTGCTGAAGCACATCGTGCTAAAAATGACGATAATGACCGTGACACTGCTGTCTGTCGTGTTGTCGAGACGATCATGGTACAGGCTCGTCACTAGCTGCCACGTTTGCTGTTCATCACGCAGCTGTGAAAGCATGTCGACAACACCGGTCGAACTAGCACCAGCAACAAGCAACAAGCTATCTCATCATCACTCCACACTAATACTGTGCCGCCTTTCATTCTGACGCCAACTCACAAAATTTATTATTTCAAACCAATTTCTACTGACCACAAGTGTACCCAAACACCTATGACTTTGCAGAGTGGCCCTGTGAATAACCATCACTAGTGAGGTCACTGTTTATTGACAAATGATGATAATAATACTAATAATAATCTTTACTACCTGGGGTCTAAAAAATAAAAAAAATGAAAAAAATAATAATGAAATACAGGATTTGCATATTGCCTTTAAGTCACACAATACACAGGCACTATGTCTGTGTAATCATGCCCAATCTGTTAGCATCACCTTTATTAGCAGCATTTGTGCACGTGTACTGGGTAAATAAATTTCCCGAGTTTTACCTACAGCAACAGGTTTGACAATGTCCTTTACAACCCACGACATAACTACCTCTCAAGTCATAAGAATATGCCACAAAATAAATATATATATATATTGATATTTGCTATTTATTTTTCTTTACTTTGAACAAGCACCACACTTCTGATGGAGATGACGTGCATTTAGCAGCATTTTACAACACACACACACACACATTGCACAGGACTTAATGACTTACAGTTAGCTGTGCAAGCAGACTGCAGATGTAAAACAATGAATATCTTTACATCACAGCATAACACCCCAATTACTATGCAGCCAGCATGCAAGGTTGTACCTAAAAAATCTGTATCCTGCAAGTAAATCCTTCATTAGCAATCTGCATAATACTACACAATAATTAACACTTGACAGTGTCCATTTCAACTAATAATGAATTACACACATGACAAATATGTTTTAAAAATAAATAATATTTTGCAACAAAAAAAAAAACAACAAAACATAACTGAATAAAACATGATGTCGACAGTCTGTCTCTCCCTACAAACCGCAATCTATCACACAGATGGCCACGACTGATGCCATGTCGGCATGGCCAATGTCAACTGCTACAACTGAGGCAGTGTCTACGAACTGTCACAGCTTTGTAACTCACAACAAGAGATGAAATGGCTGCAGTGGCACAGAGGCATCGGCTGACCTGGAATGTGTTGGAACAGAGCGCGAAACAAGACGCTGCAGCACGTCGACGTTCTCACGACATATCTGTTCATAGCGAGACAGCGGCTCAAACAGTTCACGTTGAGCCGACGACGACGAAAAACTCTCAGCAAAGTCAGCAAACATGCCGCGACATGCTGACATATACAAATACCACACAAACCACTTCACGTGTAACACAAACAGCACATGCAGACTAAATTGAGGTAGTCTAAATACAAAAAAAACAGAGAAAACTGATAGCACATTTCTGTCAAAAAATACTTTGTGGTTTTCAAATAACAAATGATTTGAAGATTAACTACTGGTACAAAATTATAAAAAAAATCTAATGTTAATTCATTAAAGTTAGTCTACTTTGGATACTATACATCCCTTCCTAATTTTAACTATAATTTTATGTACAGAATCCCAAATCCAAGGAACCTGGTGCATTATAAATTAGAATATTATTATTATTATTATTTTATTATTATTATTATGATTATACACACACTGTTTCTACGTCTCTTATCTCTTTCAGTGTGCTTGCTGTTTACAGTTACTTATTTAGTAGTCTGCAGTTACTAATGCTGGCATCAATGGCTTCTCATTTTGAACTTCAAATCCAGTTACTGCTGAAATACAGCTCACTCACCAGTAATGCCTGGATTCTCTTCTAACAGCAATGCAATATTAGTCACTGTGACATCCTCGTCAAGTCCCTATAACGAATGCAACCAGCCATTTATCACAACTACTTTGGCACTGTTAGCATGTTCAGCTGCATGACACACTATCACAGTGCCATCTGGCATCATCAAACGACTACAACATGCACCTTGTCAACCAGTAACAAGAGGGCCTAGCAGTGGCTAGCATAGCGCGAGATGTTGTTGTTTAGATTACCTCTCCCCGCGACCACAATGCGCGGTAAATTTTGATCGGAATTTGAAACCTAAATTAGCTACAATGCACTACCATCACAGACAGATGGACAGACGGACGGACAGACAGACAGACGGACACTGACATCGTAGCATAAGTGCAAGATGTATATATTACATCTCGCGCTAAAATTCAGAGAGATTAACCAACGTTCAGTGATACACTGCTCTGACATAGACCAGCTGTGCCACATCTTCACAATCACTGATATGTCTGCTGCTGTCTACTTTATGTTCTGACAACTAGGCTGAAAGCACAATATTATTTACCAATATCATTTTAGCAATTTTATTCATTTTTATATATTTAATTTTTTAGACTAGTGGAATGTAAATAAAATGGTGACTCGGTAGAATGTTGAACAACACATGCAGACTGAATCAGACAGACATCTGAATGAGACGCAATGGGCTGGTGTTAGATTAAGATAACAAAAGGTTTAGTCTGTCCTGAATCCTGACAGATACAGACAGAGACAAATGCAGAGAGAGAATCATTTTGAGCAAAAAAAAAACAGCCACAAAAAAGGTGTACATATGTATGAATTAATAAACTAATAGCCAATAAATTAGGAATGGTAAGTACTGAAAATCTATTTAATAGTTACTTTTCAAAACTTAAAATTAGTATTCACACAAGTCAACCAAAAACGCTTTTTATTCAGTCACAGGTGAGGACACAAAAACAGTAACAGCTGTCATGTAATGTAATGAGACAACAGTTCAGCTGTTCTTCATGCAGTCTCAGAAACAAACTACGGCATTCACACTCTGCCAATATGGATGATAACCTGTTCTTGACAATGTATAATCGAAATTCTAACAATTAAATTTTTAACCATAATTTTTTTAACGATTAATCAAGTGATTAATCATTAATTTGCACAGCCGTACAATAAACAACATACAAATGACTGAAACTGACCTGTCCAAGCTGAGTATGTGAGCGTGGAGTTGTCAGTGTACTACTGACTAGAGTACTGTTGCCTGGAGTTGCCTAAAACACACACGCAGCATTGACCAGTGCCTCGTTTTTCACCAGTGCAAGTACCACGTCGCTGTCTCAACCATCGTCAAGGGCAACATTTGCAAAGCGCGATTTTAACTGCACAGTGGCCGCAATCTGGAACTCGATACCGAAGACAGTGATTGATAGTGACTCTATTACCATTTTTAAACCTAGGCTAAAGACATTCCTTTTCTCCCAGGCTTACTCTCTTCCCTTTTCTCACTCTCACTAGCACACTCCCTGGCCACAGCGCCTCTGAAGTTACGACGATAAGTGCTATACAAATA
>Ga0209782_1000356_pt1 | contig 18934 bp, 15 predicted proteins | sample WorMetmaBAHAMAS1_FD_187390 | JGI IMG/M metagenome (GOLD analysis project Ga0209782, IMG submission 187390) | Marine gutless worms symbiont microbial communities from Max Planck institute for Marine Microbiology, Germany - Inanidrilus... | ecosystem: Host-associated > Annelida > Digestive system...
TTAGATGACGTGATGGTGAGTAATATCACCTTTTTATGATTTTTGCAGTTTTTGATCCATGGCTGTTAACGCAATAGATAAACTGCAGTTTTTATCATTTATACTATAGGCCCTACTGTACTATACTGCAGTCAGTTAAGATACACTTATCGTTACTTTTATGCTGCATCGCAGCACTGGCTAGATGTGGTTTATTGTTATAGGTGTAGCGTGGTCTCTCTATCTGTCTGTCTGTCTTTCTGTGTGCTGGACTCACTTGTGAGCTGTGCAAAAACGGTTGAACTGCTTGAGCTGCCATTTGGAATGAAGACTTGAGTAAGCTGCCCAGGCGACGCGGCCTTTTGTTAAATTTTTTGACCATCTGTTATTAGTATCTTTATCATCATGATAGTCTTCAGTAGCATTTGGTTACCGTCTGATCATATCACGAATCACACGTCACCTCAACTAACTTTATCTCAGCCGAACTCGTTTCGTCTGAACCAAATTGCTATGAAGTGACCCAGTTCGCCGTGGTGGCCTGTTTGCGACCAATCATAGAGCTGTTAGAGCATGCTTATTGGATGACAACCTGTGTTCACCATGTCATTACGGTCGTTGCTGGATTTTCTGTCGTCGGCTTTTACGTGGACTGAGCGACCTACGGCGTTCTGACCCAGCTCTTCGTTTGTCTGTCTGTCCGTCTCATGCCGCTAGCTCATCATCAGCAGTGCATTTTACATTATAGGTACTATAGAACACTAATAGGAAACCCGTGCTGCAAGTGCAACCCACTGGTTAGCGTGACCAGATCCACTTTAAAAGCATTTGCTAGTTGGCTGGACCATCAATTTGCACCATAAAACTGCCATTGGCGGTGACATATCGTTTCGCCGTGCGATACCATTTCTTACCTACTGTAGCGTCAGTCTTCCTGTAGGTGAATTTCATATCAACTGGCTACATTGATGAGGATTTTCACGTACCAAACTGGTGACATACCTATCAACCGGCAAAGTCCCAATTTGCAAAATGCTTTCGTGGCTCGTGTAGGGTCAGTAGGGAGTGCTCTGGAATTCGTGGGTCGTATAGGGTTAGGGTTGGTGTTAGGGTTAGTTTTTGGCTATATGTCGCCATGCAGTTGATATGATATTCAAGTATGTGCTGTGTGCGTGAGAGTACACGTGGTATGCACGGCCGGTGTTTCAGTATTTAAGTCTCGTAAAGAAGATCAGTGAACATCTTCACGTAGACATCGGCGCCTGCACCTATCATCATCTGAAAGATATAACAGTATGCAAGGCCAGAGATACAGTATACCGCGAGCGCCAGGTCACTGAGGCGCGCCTCATAACTGCGATGTGCAAGGTAACCGAGGAACTACGACAAAAGACGGAAGACCTTCGAAACCTGCTACGGTCAGTGCTTCTTCAAGATGTGGCAAAAAACTATCCCTCCTAAAATGCCAAAAAATCGCGAGGTAGCTACGCCAGCAGCAGTGTAGATAGGGCTAGGGCTATGGCTAGGGCTGGGCTAGTCCCAGCTCAAGCTCTAACTCTAGTTCTAGGTCTAAAGCTAGGGCTATTAGCCTACTAGGCACATCATCATTAGACAGTAAATAAGAATGTATTAAGCGAGAATGACCCAATTCGAAGTCTACTGACGATAATGCAATCGCGACGAGAGATACTTTTACTATGTGTAACAGAGCCAACAGTGTGATATGTTCAGTGTTTTTTTGCATGCTATGAGATTAAATTCTCCGGCAGGTACAGAGGGTTCACCCGTGTCCTCTTACAAATGTGACAGGCCATCACACCCGCATTTAGGGCATCTGGGTGTGGTGAAAGCCACCGGTGTGGATAACAGATGGCAGGGGCAAGCGGTCCTATAGGAGGGCTGCACTTTGGCACCTTGCTAGAGAAACCCGACGGCTAAGCTGGGCTATATAAATATACAGTACAAGCCCCAGGATTAGCGGGGAAGAGCACTGGGCCAGGCCTAGGCCTCAGCGCTCGCGGTGGCTGAAGGCACGTCGAAAGACTGCCAACAGCCTACCACCACCCCTGATAGAACGAACGAAACAAATGAACTATGGCAGCATACACAAGATTGTGCAGTGTGCAGTCGCAGAGACAAAAAAGAAGGTTGCGAGACAACCGTTTACTATTGCAAAACTTGCATTCAACCAGATGTTTTGAACTGCATCACACTGTTACTAACTACAAGTCGGCTGATGTGAATTCTTATGCTAGCTAATAACTACAACCCGTTGTCGAACACCAGAGCAATGAATAAAGGTCGGAATAACCATTGGCAAAACATACAGCACACTGAGGTACTTTGCCGGGGAGGCTAAATTAAACTGTAACGCTGTTTTACGTGAATTTTCAGGTGTAACTTTGACTGTCATTGTGTGTGTCGTTGATGTTCAGTGCTGGGTGCAGGCGTTTTGGTCTGACTGCTTTCACATCCACGTGTCCATTAACAAAAGTATCGAGTGTCAAAACCTGGTGCTGAAACACGACTATTTGGTGTCAATGCGTGACCATACACTGTCGGATCTGTGGACGGTACTTGTCGACAAATTCCACCCAGATGCATTCCAGAATTACGTGTTGGCAAGTACATGCACTTCATACATCTGGGCAAAATTTTCGAACTTGTAAAGTAGATCCTTAGCTTTTTCTAAGTTTGTCACCGTTTTGTTAATTCATCTTTTTGGCATTTGCCCCGTTTTATTTTGCTGAATTTTGAGAATTTCGCTGAGGAACAATATTGTCCAATGGGCCATTCAATAATTATGTCACGCTTTTTGTGGCCAATTTTAACCCCTTCCTTCCTCCCTGTCACAAAGTGTCACGCCCAGCGGACCCCCTCCACATGCAGCATGACGTAATTATTGAATGACCGCCAATATCATTGTTAAGGTCGTCGGTCGGTCTTATTCAGAAATTATCCTAATGTAATATTTGAAAGTTTCGAATATCAAGCATAACATGCTGTGCCTGTAGCTGTGCAGGTACATACAACTCAACATTCGGTTATCCGACGCATTCTGCAAATATGACTCGTCACTTCCGACATTCTTGCATTAACCGGCCATGCAATTTCATCAAGCACGTCAGCCATGGACTGCTGCAGAAGTCTTCACCAGCAGCGACATATTTACCACCAGTGACCGCGTGTTTGCAGTCAATACCACTGGCCATGCAATCACTTTTGCGCGTTTCCAGCAGACTGCATGTGGCTGGGACGACCTTGCATGCAACTATCGTGACAGTCTGTACTCACAGTAGACATGGACATCATAAAGCTGCTGCCAGCCAGTACTAGCACATTGGTGGAGACTGAGAAAACCACGGTAGACACAGACAATGGCGAAGATGCTGACATCGTCAATGGAGAAGGCGATGTCACCGTTGATATGCTCGGTTCACCAGAAAGTCAAGCAGCACAGTGACGAGAAGCGTTGAGACAGTTGGTCGATGCAACATACCTGTGCAGTAACACTGAGCAGTTCACACAGCTGCACACAGTGATCGTCAGTGCACTGACACAGTTGACACAGCATCTCCCCACTGCACTGGCGTGCAGCTAAACGTGCAGTATAGAAAGAAACCTCAAGCACCACAGTCTGGCCATCCACGACTGCAGCCGATTCTCATCAGACGTAGACGTCCAAGAGTTGCTTCGTCATATGTGCCACCATCCTCAAGTGCAGAGATGGAGTCTAAAGTGTGGGCATCTCCCTCGCGTAATTATACAGCTGAACCCGTTAACGTGGTTGATGAGACGGTTTTGGTCGACAGTCAGTTCATCTGCTGCAGAGTCGGTACAGCACTTGCCTCCGCCCTTAGAGAAAGCATCAGGGTCGTTCGCATATGACGACGGTGTCAGCACATACTTCGACACTGCACCTGCAGAGGCACGTGCGTCGCAGTCAAACTCGACAACTGTCAAGCTCCGACCACATCCCAAAAAGTAGGCTACTATAATTAAAGGCTTACTCATACTACGTCTGGAATAGGAAAAGATGACCTTTAGTGTCAGTTACGCTAACTTGAAGTAAGTTAACAAAATGAACCTTTTACAACGCACGCCGCCTGTGCATCGATGTCCACGACGACGACGACGACAACGACAACGCGTGACAGAGGGGACCACTATGGCCCCATGGAATGGGCCCAACTAGACATGGCGGACCATGATAGGCGCAATCAAATCGGAATATGAACTATGGCGCCGCAAGTGGCAATCACATCCATCAGAAAACCGTCCTCGTACAGCGCTCTCTGCAACAGACCACTGCAACATGTTTCCGAATATATCGCTCCTTCTACGGTTGTTAGCCACGCTGCCTATTACAATGGCAGAAGTAGAACGATGTTTCTCCAGAATGGAGTGCACCTTGACTGCAATACGAACTTCCATGGAGGAAGATAAGACTAGAAGGATTATTGCCGCTTCAGGTTCATCGGCAAGATACACCAGCCATTGATGCAGCAATCGATCGATTCGTCGCAACAGCAGCACGACAATTGAAATTTGCTTTATAGGAGGAACAAACAATGACAGAATCACAATGTACATGGTGTGCTGACTGATAAAGAAAATGTTTGGACAAAAATCATACACTCTACTGATGCATTACCATAAACTACTAGCATTTTGCATTTTAAATGCTACACTTTTTATTGGTTAGGCCTAGGCTACACCAATGTCCGCCCGTCCGGTGAACAAACAGTGGCAGGCCCTGCCCGCGCACAGCCGTCGAGCGTCGGCGATTACACCACACCGTCGTTCCGCGGCCGCTGGGACCACGGCCGAGGATAGCCGTGGTCCTCCGGCCCCCGACCGTCGGTGACCAACGACCGACAACCGGCAGATCCGAATCTGACCGTCGACCCGGTATGTCGTCAGTGTGGGTGGCAGGCACACGGCAATCCCACCGACTGCCCTGCAAGATTGATCACCTGTCATGAGTGCCACGTGACAGGCCACTACGCCCATTTAGTCACAATGCTATACACGGTGCACACTGAAATGTTTGGCAGGTGATGTTTACGGCATGGTACTGTGCTATAGCTTTAATCGTAGATCAGTCACAGTGGGCATTACACGATTGGCAATGCATGTTTACACCGGAATAGCATTTTTTAAGCAGCACGCATTTGCTGCAAATGCGTGCTGCCTAAAAATCTGAAAAGACTGAAAATACTAAACGTGACTGACAATCAGTAGAGTGCAGAATATTGTCCATGTAGCATTTTAACCAGTGCACTTGCATATTCGTTATTACATCATATGATCATGGAATAATGTAAAGGTTGCTGTGTTATGATTTTTACGGACGGTTCCATTTGTGATGGAACAGTGAAAAATGATGCATGTTTAGCCATTCTTTCTCAAGTATCAGATGATCAGGAAGTCCAGGTTAGGACTGTTGCACTGGGTTGTAGGGTAAGTACTTCTGAATGTGAAGTCGAAGCCATTATTCTCGGTATCAGTGTGGCCATACAGCACCATCAGACTTTGGGTATAACATGTTAAAAAGGTATATGTTTTCTGTGACTGTTTGAATGCAACAGACTGCATTGATAAAATGCAATTCAACCTCATCCTGACACTTTTGTTAAACTCCGGGATTTGCGACACCAGTTACAATAACTGTCCATTCGATAAAACTTGGTTTTACTTAGGTGACTGAGCCTGAGATAGCATACTGCACTGCAATTCGAAACATGCCATTTATGTTGCATTAACTGTGTATCTGTCATTATGACAAGGAGAATCAGACTACAAAACAACCAGCAGTCATGTTTATGTAATGTATCGAAATTGGGGAATTGGTACCACAGCACTGAAAAACTGCTTTTCAAATGTATAAGCTTTGACTTCAGTCCAAACTTGGCAAAGTCTTAAAATCAACAAGTCCGACAACACCTACATCAAAGACTAATCAACTCGTGAGTCCATTCCCGGGAATCCCGTTTCCCGGGCGCCCGGGATTCCCGATAATTTTTCATTCCCGTTTCCCGGGAATTTTCCGGACTAAATTCCCGGGAAACGGGAAAGGGTAAATTGTGCGTAGCAAGTGTGTTACAGCTTGTCAGCTGGGTTAACAAACGCACGTCAGCACTCAGCAGTGTTAATACAGCAGCTGACGCTGTACTGGGTAGTGGGGGATGCGAATGCGTGGTGACAGCCATGCAGACCATAGTACAGACTTCACAAGCACTGCAGCACACTAACTGCAGGCCCAGCAGGAGAGCGATCGTAAGCAGCGGCCGCCGGCCGCGGTTATCTCACTCTCCATCTATCATACACTGACCAGGACCGCCACTGCGTGACCACGTTAGCTGACCAGTGACCACCGGCGGCACCGCTCAGTCAGTCACCTCATTAATAGTCTGTATGCGAGTTACATCAAGTAACGTGACTAATAGACATAGGATTAGCTACGTGCTAGTCTAGCAAGTAGCAATGGAGTATGTTGAGTTCAAAAAAGAAGGTGTCTGGCAGCACTTTCTGAGAGAAAAATGTGGGCAGAGTGCACAGTGCAAGTTGTGTAAGACAATTCTGAAGACAGTTGGTGGTTCCACTAAAGGATTACATGAACATCTGAAACGGCGTCACGACATTAATCTGAAGAGGAAGACTGATGCTGATGACGGTGATGAGCAACCAACAGCAAAAGCCCGCAAAACAGCACCTTCATCAGGGCCTATGAATAAGTTTTTGATTGACAGAAATGAGAACACCCTGCAGGCAGTGATTGCGCGCATGACAGCACGTGATGGACTGCCATTCCGAGTCTTCACAACATCACCCGATCTGCGTCGAGGCTTGACGGCACTGGGCCTAGGAAATCTGCCTACTTCATCCGAGTCTGTGAAGCAGTTAGTGATGAGTCAGGGACGGAGAGTACGCTCATTCGTGATGGAAGAACTGGCCAGCAGAAAGAACAATGGAGAACGATTTAGCTTGACATTCGATGAATGGACATCGGCCAGAAATCGGCGTTACATGAATGTCAACGTTCATGCGCAAGGCCCGAAATTTTGGAGTTTGGGTCTGATCCGTGTGCAAGGGTCTATGCCAGCTGAAAAGTGCGTCAGTCTGTTACAGGAAAAGCTGCAGCAGTTCGGCTTGAGTTTGGAGCACGACGTCGCCTGCATCTGCACTGACGGCGCCAGCGTAATGACTAAAGTGGGAAGACTGATATCAGCGGAACAGCAACTGTGCTATGCACACGCCATTCAGCTGGCAGTGCTCGACGTTTTATACCGTGATCACCGCAATCGGCCATGTGCCTTAGCACAGGCTCCTGTCGTCGACAGTGAGGGAGACGTCGTCGATAATTACGACAGTGACGACAACGACGCTGATGGGCTCGACGTGGTCGATGAATCACCGAACGTGATGTTTGAGTTGTCAGACGAATATAAGGAAGTCGTTCAGAAAGTCCGTAAAATCGTGAAGATGTTCCGGCGTTCGCCAACAAAAAATGACGACACTCTACAGCCATACGTTAGACGAGAATTCGGCAAGGAACTTGTTCTGCTGCTGGACTGCAGAACGCGCTGGAGCAGTCTTGCCGACATGCTCAGCCGATTCCTGATGCTGCGCGGGCCCATCCAAAAAGCGTTAATCGATCTTCCGAACCAACACAACTCAGTGACGGTGACTTCAGCGTGATCGACGAAATGGTTTCATGCCTTGAACCCGTGAAGATTGCGGTGAAAGCTATTTGCCGACGCGATACAAACTTGATAGCTGCAGAAGCGGCTCTACATTTCTGCATAATCCAGCTGCAGAAGCAAAGTTCTGAGCTTGCTAAGGTTTTGGCTGAGGCTACTGAGAGCAGAATAACAGGTCGACGCGCTGTACATGCCGGCGTTTTGCAGTACCTGCAGTCCAATACTGCACGCCAGTCAGCTCCAGACGTCTTTCCAGTGCCGTCGAATGCCGTCGTGCGAAAGTTTGTTCACAACATGGCCAAGCGACTTGATTACAGCGAGGACTCCAGTGTGTCACAGTCGCAGTCTGAGCCTGAGGCAACTGCTGCTGCTGCAGCTGCAGCCCCAGATCCAGAACAAGATTCGTCTGCTCAAAGCTTCCAGCAACAACTTGAGATTATCATGCGTCAGTCAGTCGCGTCAACTTCGTCTTTACCACAAACTCCAAAAGGTGTTCTTGACAGTGACAAGAATCTGCTGGCGTCGATCAAGGCTGAAATGGCAGTGTTTGACAGTACTGGTAAACGAGGTCGTTGCTTACAGAAAGTTTACGAATACCTTATGTCGTGTCCAGCTACATCCGTGGAAGCAGAGCGCGCGTTTTCGGCCGCAGGCGTTCTTTGTACGAAGCTCCGTACGCGTCTGGATGACAACACACTTGATACGCTGTGCTTTCTCAGGAGTTACTACCGTGAATAACACATTCGAACGACAAGCAAACTGAACTGACTATGAATGCGCACGTAACTTTGATGTGACTGTAGTCGGTGTTCCACTTTCTTTTTGGAGCTCGTATGATTGTTAGTAGTTAGTAATTAGTTTGCCTAGACGATACTGTTTGACACTTACTACTGCTGGGACTTGGCAGATTATGTGGCATATTTGTGAAAATATGTTTAAACTTATTTTCGTGCGTTGTCTGTTGCATTTCATTGCAGATCATCCCAGGTAACTAGCAATTCCCGGGAATCCCGGGAATGGCTTGACAAATTCCCGGATTCCCGGGAATAAAAAAACCATCCCGGGAATGGACTCACTATAATCAACTCATGAAGGTTTCAATGTTAAAAGTTTAAAAAAAACCATTAATCTTCCTCTGTGCTTTAGGCGATAAGTCAGTTACAGATAAGCAGATTTTGCCTAGAGTTCTACATGGAAATAAGAAATGTAGGCTATTGAGAATAGTCAAGCATGAAGCTGGGTTGAAATGTCAACAAATAGAACAAACTAAGTTCTAGGTAGGTGGACTAACATATATACGAAAGAAATATTCAAGTTTTAAGTATAAAACGTACAGACATAAATCCAAGCATTCACAGAAGGCATTAACAGTTGTGCTAGTGATGGAAAAAGTGAGACTACAACAAGAAAGGTGACAAAAAAACAACAAAGTATCTGAATAATTCCATTAAGAATTTGCACAAGAAATTCTGTCACGACAAAGTGGCAGTTTCTTACTCTGTTTTCAGAAACCTAAGCCATTTTGGGTTGTCGGGTTGCAGGAACATGAAAGCTTATACATTTGAAAAGCATTTCTTCCTGAGGACACTATGCAGTAGTGAGAAAAATGCCAAAAATGTAAAAACCTAAACTTAAAATCAGTACACTGCACAGGCATGGTAAAATAACCAGAACTGATGTAGGCGACCACCTGAAGCAAATCAACTGTTCCACTGACAACCAACAGTGTATGTACTGCAAATGTAGCACTTGAATATCTTGAATACACTTATTCAAAGTCTATAGCATTGGCTCACTGTACATCAGACAACAGCACTGTTAGCTGATGGAATTGGACCAATAAGTCAAAAAAGAGAGTGAGAAGACAGGCCAATGGGCAAGAGGTAAAATTTATTGTTCGGATTACTTTGAAAACAAAACAGACTGGCATATGCACTCATCTGACAGAAGCATTCATTGCTGAACTGAAACAGTACGGTGTCCACAGATATAACATCGTTAATCAGTATAACGAACTTAAGAAATTCAAATGTAATTTAAAGGAGTCTGAGTGTGCTATTATTATAGTGAGAATTACACAGAAAAGTCTGCATGTGAGATTCAGTTAGTCTACTGTTACCAGTCGATCATAAATAACTTTGCATACTGGAGTGTACTGCATATCACATGATAAACAATCCTTCTGCACTATTTCAGCTAACAATCGCCATGATCCAGCTGGGCTCACTTGAAACCCACACTGACACAGACACAACAGAAGTTTGACAAAAAGTGAACAGCCAATCCAGAGTGACACCAGATAAGCCACACACAATGAAAAGAAATATGCAGATCAACCCAAAGCAGCAAGTGAAACGGCTGACAGTGAAAACAACAAAATACAGCCATGCTGTGTCCAGATCGTCTGTATCAATCTACATTCAGGAAACCCATTTAGCTGGATCAGCATGAAAGAACATCAGGTCTGGTGTGAAGAATTCTCTGAGAAAATTTGTGAGGAATTAAATAAACAATATTACAGTGTCAGAGATTTCCGTTGACAGCGAGACTTCATTGTAGGAAATACACAGATACTGTGTCAAACAGTGGTGGAAAGGGTAAGCATCAGTTCATTAGCTACTCACTGCCATTACATGGTGTTAGCAAAAGAGTGTATAAGCATTTCTTCCTGAGGACACTATGCAGTAGTGAGAAGCCTATATGGTACACACTTCACAAAGTTTAGACTTCATCAATTCACTGCCCTTCAGTCTGCAGCAATCTGATGGCCGTCAATCCTTACAAGTCCGACTCTATCCTATTTGGCACATCACAGCACGAACAGTTTTTCATGATCTTGGTTCAGTAAATGGGGCTGGCATGATTGTCCCACTGGCCAAGCATCTTAAATTACTTGCAGTGGTGTTAGATGCCAATCTCATCTTAAATCAACACACTTAGCTTCTATCAAGGTCATCTTTCTATCACATCAGTGCACTTCGCCAATTTCGCCATTCATTCGATCAAAACACAGGTCTTTCCATAGCATCTGCCTTAGTATCTTGCCGGCTTGATTATGCAAATTCTGTTCTGTGTATCTGTTCTGCTAAATATTGTTGTAGGCTGTCTTTTAAGCCTTGTCTTTCAGTTCCTTTATTGTTTTGTCGTGTGCGTTGCGTGCTGGCCTGCTACATGCATGCACCTGGCATGTTTACGTCGCCACGGCCGGCCATCTGTTTCTAATCATGTGTCTGACAAAACTATATTCACTTGTCTTCTCGAGACCGTTGTGAAAGGACCTATTCTGTTACATGTGGTCCGTTTCGTTGCTACTGAAGAGACGTTATTCACTGTAAGTGGTGAACGGCTGAGATACCAGACAACGACGGTCTGGTGAGTGACTGACAAGGGCTGCTGTCGTCAGGAGCTGGTCGATGGTCTTGTTGTCGTGCTGGCCTGTGGTCCGTCATAGTCGTGCATCACGCTCACGTTGTCTGACGTGGCGTGGCCGTCATCGTCACCTTCACCGCCATTTGCTGGTCATCGTGACTTCCTTGGTGCCGCCATCACCTGAGGAGAACCATCACCATCGCCATCACAGAGGGAGAACGTTTCGTCAGCGTGTTGCTCAGCTGGTGAAGACATTCCTTGGCGACGTCGCTCTGTGCTGCTGCTGTTGCCTGCATGCTACTTGCGTATGCCGCATTTTCCCTTTTAGTTCGTTTCATTTTCTGTCTGTTACAGTTATCCCTGGACATTGCCATATTGACTCTATTCCTAGCTTTGTACTTTTCCCTGTCTAACTGGTTGTTGTATTGATTGCCGTAATATACATAAAATCCATAGCAGAGCCGTTATAGTTGTTCTAGCATACACCACGTAACAATATATCCAGCGTGCACAAAATGCACTTGCAGTAGTTCAAAGCCGACCTCCTACATCATTGTCAGGAGACCTCCATCAAGAGTTCACTGGCTACCAGTAAAATGGTGCATAAGACACAAATTGGCAACACTTACTCACAGGATTCTGTCTTCCAGTACTCCTAATACAATATGCTCCATCTAGGCTATTTCATTCCACCTCTGTCGATCTTCTTACTGATCCATAAACGATACTTGTTTTTAGTTCTCATGCCTTCCCTTATATGTGCCCAACTGTTGCAAGGACATGCTTCTCTCATTTGCGCCGCCTGCATAGTCTCCGTCGTCAACTCAGCCGAGATGTAACAGCCAGACTAGTTGCAGCACTAGTGCTGTCAAGACTGGACTACTGTAGTGCCATTCTTGTGGGTCTACCACAGTCCACACTAAGTCCGTTGCAAGCGTGTCCTCCATGAAGCAGCACGAATGGTCCTCAACCTGCGACCGTGCGATCATGTCACGCTAGCATTGCTGGAGTTACACTGGCTTCCGATCGCTGAAAGGATCGACTTCAAACTCTGTCTGCTTGTTCACAAGGCACTAGCTGGGCATGCACCTCAGTACATTGCGGACCTTATCAGGCCAGCAGCTGATCTGCCATCACGAGCCTCGTTGCGGACAGCATTTAGTGGCGATCTGTATGTGCCACGAACACGTAGAAGGTTTGGAGCGTTTGCCATTGCGGCCCCGCGCGTGTGGAATAGTCTACCTACTGACATCAAACTCCACTGGTCGACGACTACATCTTTTAAACGCCGTCTTAAAACTATTATTCAACCATGGCTTCGCTGAACATATGTAATTAATCTGTAATGCACTTCCGGTCTTTTAGTAGGAAGCGCAATACAAATACTTTAGTTACAGTTACAACTGTCTGGAATTCCTCTAGGAATACCATTCGTGACTCCCAAACATTTTCTACATTTAAATGACATCTAAAAATACACCTCTTCTAGACGGCGCTTAATATCACGCCTAGCGAGCCCCTCTATGTGATCTGATTCTCTTTTGAGTTTGGCACTATAAAAATTTATTACTTACTTATCTTTCACGTCGCTGTCAGCAGACCATGGACTGGGAATACCATCTAGTCTACATATAACAGATGTCTCTACTGCAATGTCTGTGATCACACATGTTAACTGACCTACTAATGTGCTCTTGCATTCTTTAAATTTGAGAACAAAGATCCAGAAAAAAATTGAATCTCCTGACAATCAGCAATATCTCTAGTAGCATGTAAAGTAATGTCATAGTTCACAAAAGAATCAACTGCTGTTTTGTAAAATAGGTAAAATGAGAAAATGTGCATTCACACAGTACAAGCAGTTGCTCTGGCTACAAAGCAAATGTGGGAGTTCACGACTACTGCTAGAAGAGACGGGGCAGACTAGCCTAATCAACTTCATGCTGCATACACAAGAGACCAGCTAAACTGATAAACATTGCACTAGTAACAGTATGTGGTATATATACCGCATACCAAGAAATGTGCTCAAATGATTGCTAAATATGATCTAGAACTCAGCAGTCGGCAAGAATAACAATGGCAAGACTGCAATGCAGTAAACACCTCCTGAAATCTACTCAAATCACACAGATTTGTCCTCATATCCATTTTTATGCATAAAACATGTTCGACACTAAGCCTCCATGCACTCAACTATCGACTCGGTCATCACCCAAGCTTATACTTCCTCTTCATGTCTATTAAGTAAGTAAACACAAGGACAAAATGAACAACTGGAGGAATTCTAGCCCAATGCACAATTTTCAACACATAAACATTCACAAATATAACATACCAATAACAATGTATTATTATACATTTAAAAATGCAAAAAAAAGATATTCACCTTTATAATAATGCCCAGCTGCAGATGATTCTCAACAGCTTAATTACATCAGACGCATCAGACGACTGCAAAACTGTACGGTAATCAATGCAGATTCAGTTGACAGCGTGTGCTTAGCACCATAAACAGTCCGCAAATCAAGTGCAAATGTCTTCGTGACTCAATCGTCAACTGTCAGCAGTTCATGTGGCATACTATCAGTGCAGTGCAACCATGTCCGTCAAGTTTGCACGCGGCTGGGTCATGCTGTCTGGAAAATATTCAACAAGGCAGTCGTATAGGCGAGTTCGTTCCACAAATACATCACTTCCATCATCACCAACACCTACAGCAGCAAAGCAGATTTCTCGTACCATCATTAGTAAGCAGCCTGATGCATTTTCTTATCTTGCTTCAGTTTGCATTACTTTCCCAAACAACGCATAAACCGTTTGCACACAATGTAGTGAAAGTAGAGTCTTTTTCATTTTCAACTAGAGATCATCTTATTTACAGATGCCGACTATTTCGCTGTTTATAAATCTTACTAAAACCACCTAAATTTCTTATCAAACAAGAAGCTCTGCTATTGTAGAGGGACCACTCAACGTGCTTGTCAGAAAAAATCTTGCAACTACAAATCATCACATTTGAAAAAGATTGCAATCGATAAATGACCTTGAAGTATATACAACCAAGGTCATCACAATTGCTGCTTTTAGATAGGCCATATATCACTTCCAGTTGGTGGCCTGTTGTTACAATGTTTCTATCCAGCACCGATTTTAGAAACTACCACCATTGAAGTGAACATAACTGCCTGTGACCTGGAGAACTATTTCATTTTTGACAATGAAGCTTAAATCACAAGCCATGTGTGCTTTGTAATTTACGTGTAAACATATCATAGTTGAATTGTACTTTATTTATGAGTTAAAGGTATTAGAAAGGTTTCAAACAGCAAAAGTGACCTTAAACTCACTCAAGGTCACTGGCAATCATGCCATTCGATAGGCCATACATAATTTCCTATTTGTCTTCCATGTAACTACGTCTTACCTTGCACCGTTCCCGAGATATTATCGCTCATTTCCCAAAATTTAAAGACATCACATGACCGGGACTATGCCCACTCAAGGGACAGTTTGTAATCCCAATGCTATATCATCACATGGCGATGCAGTATACAAAATTTGAAGTCTCCAGCTGTAGCCATTCTCGAGATATTTTAGGGGGGTGAGAATTTAAAAGGGTCACATGACCATAACCAACCCTCTTTCAGGGATGGTTTGTCATCGGTGGGCTGGGACTAGCTACGACCAAGTTGTCACGCTGTGTAACAAAAATAAAATCTCTATGTTGACCCATTATGAAGATATAAAAGGTGACAAAAATGGCACAAATTTGGGAGGTTTGGGGGTTAGGGGTCACTCAAGGTCTTCGACAACATAGCCATTCAATAGAGCACATATGACTTCCTATTTGACTTTAATAGAAACTATGCGTCTATCTTCTACCGTTTTCGAGTAATTATCGCTTATTTCCCAAAGTTTAAAGGTCAAGTGACCATGCCCACTTAAGGAACAGTTTGTAATCCCAATGCTAAAACATTAAATGGCGAACCAGTGTACAAAATTTGAAGTCTCTCGCTTTAGCAATTCCGGAGATATTTTAGGCAGAAGTAAGAATGTTAATGGGTCATGTGACCACAACCATCCTCCTTTCCGGGACGGTTTGTCATTGGTGGGCTGGGACTAGCTACGATCAAGCTGTCACGCTGTGTAACAAATTCAAAATATCTACTTTGACCCGTTACGAAGATATGAAAGGCGACAAAATTGCAGAAATTGGGGTGGTTTGGAGTTTAGGGGTCACTCAAGGTCATCAGCAACATAGTCATTCGATACAGCACATAGGACTTGCTATTTGACTTTAACAGAAACTATGCAAGTATCTTGTACCGTTTTTGAGTTATAACGAGTTAATCTTCGAAAGTGGCCAAATTTAACCCACCCCACCTGCATTTGATGCCCCCACAGGGTGTGACCCCGTTCGAATTTCGCCGTAATCTTTGGCGTCAGAAAACTGAAGTCCCTATCATGTGGCATTATTTGCGTAATCCTATGTTTACCCTTTTGATACAATACCGGAGTGTGACAGACACACACACAGACAGACACATGACGACTGCATATACCATGCTAGCATAGCGTCTCGTGGTAAAAACCTAGATGATCGTGGTGACCCTACAGAAAACAGCAATATTTCAAATTACATTACTTGGTCATGCTGTAACAAGCTGCTGTAACGAGCTGCTTCACTGTACTCTAACTGTAACACATAAAGACTTACGGCCGGTTGCACCAACCTCACTTAAAAAGTCACTTAGCTAATGGCCACTTAACTTTAAGTAGTCATTACATTGCCAATTATATCTACACTTAAGTTAGAAGCGTTGCACCAGCAAAAAATAAGAACAGATTAGCTAAGTTCACATTTAAGCATTGATTAGCAGAGCAGCATGTTATGGCCATTCCTACTGGCTGTGCGAACTTCTGAAAGAAGATCTATAAATAGCTCAGCCAATTGCAACTGCTCCTAGTCACGCCATACCATGCCCAGCCATGTGGCCTGGCGTTGCTAGGCAACAAGCAACAACAACAAAATAATTCGATCAGACGGCTTTCGTAAACACACTGTGTTTAAATCGTTTTTATTTCATTAATACTAGACTAATGTACAATCTTATCATTTTATTTAAATTCTTATATAATGTAAATGTGGGTTTGATCAAGTATCTTTCACGTTCTGTGTTTTTGGATGTCAAATAATTAAATAACGATCGTTAATTAACTTTTAAGTGGCCAAAATTCGCCACTTAACTTACGTGGAGATTTAATGGGCCATTAGCAGTTAAGTGGCGAAGGTGCAACGCGTTTATACTAATCTCCCCTTAAGTCAGAGTTAATTGGAGATTTAAGGACTACTTAAGTTAAGTACGGATGGTGCAATGGGCCCTTAGCAGCATTCTGACAGCAATAATGCAAATGAATAACTGTACAAAACAACATGAACACATATGTGCAATAAAATTCAATGACAAATTAACAGTAGGCTATAATAATGATGACCATTCTTACATTCATTGTCATCACGTGGCTGATCTTTGAACAGAACTGACGGCAACTGCTGAAACTACACGACAAAATAATAGAATGAATTAACACAACACATTAAGGCTACAAAAAAAATTATTAAATGACTGCGAAGTAATTAATACAATCAATTTAGCAGGTTTAATGGCCATTTTCAACATAAAGCTGGGCAATCCAGTTCACATAAGTTTTCTTTCTCCACTTGTTCCACAAGAACCTCTAACGGTATGTGGCATTGGTTTTCTACGGGCCAGATGGTCTTCACGTTAACAAACAGTATCAAAGCAGCTAATCCTTTTTTATATTGACACTTTGATCTACACTGGTTCTCAAACACCACCAATGATGCTGCTACTACCACTTCCAGCTTTGCTTTATTGGCCTTCACTTCCAATACAGAAGAGGCTGTTATGCTTAAATGGATGTCTGTCTCTGCCAATATCCAATGTCTGTTAACATCCAGACTGGCCTGGTCTCTAAAACATGCACACAATGTATGTGAACCTCCAATAAGTGGAGAACACATCTTACAAGCCGGACAACGTTCCGCTAATCCAACCAACAGTGATAAACCATTGAAAGGAACTCAAAGGACTGACAATAACTATCATCCTTTGCTGCTTTGCTGATTCATCAACTAACTGCTGACAAAGACTGCAGCAGCATCTGTGCTAGCCGTACCATGTAACAGTGCATCAGATTCATTTACAATTTTGGGGCCATATAAATCTGTTATGCATGTATGTCAATACGCCTGGAATAACTCCATTTCAGTTTAGGTAGCACTAGCATTATAGGAGTCATGATGTGCAACTTCTCAGTGCACGTAAGGAAATATACAGGCACGGTATCACTTGAATCCTTTGGAGTTCATCATCAGCACTACAGTAATACCCAGCGCACTATAAAACAGTCACTAGTGCGCTGCAGTATAGCTAAACAGAAAAGTCTTTAAAAGTCGTTTGAAACGCCCGAATTTGATGTCAGGTTGTCGCAGTGTTGCGGATAGACTGTTCCATAGTTTCGGTCCCACAACCGAGAAGCTCCTGTCTCCCAGAGGAGTGTTGGTTCGCAGAACTGTGAGAGCGTTGGCATCGGCAGAGCGAAGACGGTCAGTGGTAAAATGTGCAATATCTTCAATGGGTACAAAGTATCATAAGACTGCAGAATGACTCTGCATTTTACCCGCTTTGGACTGGGGTTAGTGACTACGGTTAAAGTTAAGAACTTTGGATTAGCATCACTTTTGGTTGTATTCTTTGTTGGGCAAAATGTAACAACTATTCACCAAAGCATGCCATACGTCCTTTACATAATTTTAATGTTTTGTAATGGTTTTATTTTTCTGAGATTGTTCTTGTAAGTGTAATTACAATTTTTGCTACTTTTCGGTCACCTAAAAGTTACTTTTGCAAAAGAAGATAGTTGCACAGTTCATATTGTATTATGTTATGGGAGCTGGGAGATCAATGTTAAATTAAGTCATCTCGAGAGACAACATCTCTACAATCTGTAGTCCTATCGATTTACTGCCACATGTCGATGTCACTGAGAGCCGTCATCCACACTTTGTGAATTATTCTACAACTTTTCTCCTCAGTGTTATTCCGTACTTTACCCACTGAGATTTTTCTGCATTTTACCCCTGCCCATGTTGTGCAGTTATTCACTGAAAGTAAATGACTTTTTGGCATCATACGAACATTTTATAGTTATGGTTTTGGTTAGAAGAGCTGTGCTTAGTTTTAGTGTTTCGTAAACGTCAATGGAGCATGAGAGTAACGGACAATTACTAGCCCGCAAAAGTTACAGCACTATCATTTTATGAGCACGCAGCAGTTGCCATATTTTTAAAATTGCATTTTGACATTGTGGACATGCCCCCCCAATTCCTACCCTAGTAATTACTTTTCAGAAAACGAAACTAACCCTAACACTACTAACCACCAGCTAGTACTCTACATACTAGCCACGTGCACTTACATGCAGTAAGTAGGCCTAGTGGCACATCAGGTTCCACATGTATATACAAAGCTAGCTTTCAGTATAAGGTCACAGGTGACCACTGTGAACAATGCACATAATCTCCATCATTTCCAGAAACGAATTACGGACTATTCGTTCTTCTGCACTGTCGCTCCCTTTTTTTAATTTTGCATCTTTTTGAGTGCCTATATGACGAAGAATTTCCCGTGATTTGTGCTCCATTTGAAAGCCGTTTTCACAGTATTGATGTACAGTACATGTAATTGTGAGATGTGGTCATTTTCTGTGACAAGAAATGATGAATGGCAAGTTCACAAGCTCATAAATGAACTAAAAACTTCAATTGCCAGCAAGGTGGGGGCATGCCTCCGGAC